>Ga0181555_1002855_pt1 | contig 14094 bp, 24 predicted proteins | sample 011ome_15_FD_145601 | JGI IMG/M metagenome (GOLD analysis project Ga0181555, IMG submission 145601) | Coastal salt marsh microbial communities from the Groves Creek Marsh, Skidaway Island, Georgia - 011504AT metaG (spades assembly) | ecosystem: Environmental > Aquatic > Marine > Intertidal zone...
AAAGGTCAACATCTACACCCACACCCAATGCAAGTTCTCCATCAACACCAATAGTTGCAACACCATCATCCATCGTAGCACCTCCACCAACTTCAGCACCTACTTGTGCTCCAACCGATACTCCAGCACCTGCTTCTGCACCATTACCATTTTCATCGTAAGTACTATTAGATGCTCCCACACCTACTGATGCTCCAGCCATTGCTCCTGCGTGACCTTCAGCACCATCTTTACCTACTTGTCCACTTGCACCAACATAAGCTTTTGCTTCTGCTCCAGCGTGAACTTCGGTTGTGTTGGTTACATCACCATAAGATACTGAATTAGATGCTCCAACTTCGGTTGATGCTCCTACTTCTGCGTGAGCATCTACATATGCATTTCTTCCATCCCAACCAGCTTCGGTTGTTGCTTCCGCATGAACCTCTGCTTCTGCATGAACTTCTTGTGAAATGGTTACATCACCAATTTGGTTTTCGTTTTCTACTGATGCATGTGCTTCTACACTTGCACCAACACCAGCACTTACTGATGTATCGGTAACTTCAGTTCCAGCATGCGCTTCTGCGGATGCTCCTACATTTTCGTTACCTACTGATTTTGTTTCTTCTGCCATAATTTATTTATTCGTTATTGTTTGATAGTGATTCACCATCTTCCTCATCCATCTTCTGGACTAACATTTTATCCTTATCGGTATCACTAAACCAATAATCGATAATCTTACCATATGAACCAATGAATGCTCCTAATAGTAAAAGAAGAAGTTCTTTCCACTCACCAGCAACTTCGGTTTCAGAATGAATGGATACTAATATACCAAATGTTAGAAACATAAAAGTAACTAACACAATAGCAGTTATCAACCACCTTCGTAACATCATTGTATTTAAGAGTTTCTGAAATCCCGTACTTTGTTCTTCTTCCTGATTGATTGGTTCGTTTGCCATTTATATGATGATTGAGTTGTTAAAATTCTATATTTGATTTCCCACCAAACTTCTCAGCTTCTTTTTCTCTGAACATTGGTAGGTATTTAAATCTTGCTCTTTTCAAAACCTTCTTTTTCTTCTTAGCTACCCACTTTTCAATTTGTTTCTTTTGGATGATAGTAAGTTCCGATTGTGGAACATCAGGAAATAATCTATTCCGAAAGAATTCATAAACATCTCTATAAGCTGCTTTATATGCTTTCTTATAAAGTTGTTCACTTCCTTTTTTACGAAGCATCGTTCTCTGTCTCTTTCTTTGAATCATTCGTTTCTTCCCAGCCATAGCACGTTTTCGTGCTAACTTCTGCATTGGAGTTAGAGCTTCTTCAACTTCTTCTAATATTTTAAGTAAACTAATCATTTGATATAAATATTATAAAAAAGAAAACCCCACAAAAAGTGGGGTTTCTTAAAGTATAGAAATGTAGTATTTTATCCCATCAACATTTGTGGTTGTTGTGGTTGTTCAATGGTTTCATCAACTACCATACATTCAGTAGTTAGAATCATACCTACAACTGATGCTGCATTTTGGATTGCGGTTCTCGTAACCTTTTTCGGGTCAATAACCCCATCCGCAAACATATCTACGAACTCTTCAGTTCTAGCGTTGTAACCTACATCTGCTCCACCATCAACATCCCAATGGGTGTGTAGTGCTTCGATGATATCTTTAGGAGATTGTCCAGCGTTTAGAAGAATCTGAGTGATTGGTGCCGAAAGTGCCTCTCTGATTACATCAACTCCATCTTCTTCCCATTGGTCCAAATCTGCGGTATTTGAGAATTCAGTTACGGCTTTCAAGGTACGAAGTAAAGCAATACCACCACCTTCAACAACACCTTCTTGAATAGCTGCTCGAGTGGCTTGAAGTGCATCATCAACTCTATCTTTCTTTTCTTTCATCTCAACCTCAGAACCCGCTCCAATATAAAGAACTGCAACTCCACCAGCTAATTTAGCCAATCGTTCTTGCATCTTCTCTTTCTCATAATCAGATGTTGAGTCATCCATTTGAGTTTTGATTTGAGAAATTCTTTCAGAAATAGCTTCAGCCGTTCCGGCTCCATTGATAATTGTAGTGTTATCTTTACCAACAACTACCTTCTCAGCTACACCCAACATATCCATCGTTACATCTTCAAGTTTCATTCCAACTTCAGATGTAATAAATGTACCACCACTCACAGTAGCGATATCATTCATAATTTGTTTCTTTCTATCACCAAAGGCTGGTGCTTTAACCGCACATACATTAAGTGCTCCTCTGAGTTTGTTTACTACCAATGTACCCAATACCTCACCTTCCACATCATCAGCGATGATTAAGAGTGGTTTAGATGTTTGAGCAACACCTTCTAAGATAGGTAACATATCATTCATATTAGAGATTCTACCATCATAAGTAAGGATGTATGGATTCTCCAACTCAGCCAACATCTTTTCGTGGTTGGTAGCAAAGTGAGTTGATAGGTAACCTTTATCAAACTGCATACCATCTACTACTTCCATATAGGTTTCCATACCTTTAGCTTCTTCAACAGTAATCACACCATCTTTACCAACTCTATCGAATGCCTCTGCGATTAGTTTACCAATGTTAGTATCACTATTTGCTGAGATTGTTGCGATTTGTTCTACCTTATCACCAACTTTCACAGCTTGCTTTTCCAATTCTGATACTACAATATCAACTGCTTTATCCATACCCCTTTTAAGATAGATTGGATTGGTTCCAGCATTTACCATCTCAAATCCACTCTTAGCGATTGCCTGAGCAAGTACCGTAGCGGTTGTTGTACCATCCCCAGCAGCATCAGCAGTTCGCTGTGATACCTCCTTTACTAATTGTGCGCCCATATTCTCAAAGGTATCCTTCAAATGGATTTCTTTTGCCACCGATACACCATCCTTTGTAATATGTGGTGAACCTGGTCCTTTTTGAAGTAGAACATTTCTACCAGCAGGTCCGAGTGTAACCTTTACTGCATCTGCTAATGTATCCAATCCCTTCTTTAGAGATTCCCTTGCTTCTGAATTAAATTTTATTTCCTTATTTGCCATAACTTATACTATCATTAAAATTTCTGATTCTCTTACTAAGTAATAATCCTCACCATCTAAACGAATCTTTTGACCAGACCCATTGTTAATTAGGACTGAATTGCCAACCTCTACACTTAGGTTGATTAATTCACCATTCTGCCCTATGAATCCATCGGATACTGCTACTACTTTAGCTGTTTGAATTGTTTGAGTGGTTTGATTAAGAATAATACCACCAGTTGATTTTTTCTCAGATACATCTTCTAATTTTAGAAGAACCCTATCTGCAAGGGGTTTGCCATAAACTACCATAAACTCTATTTGTTTTTTGTTTCTATATAATCATTTATTAAATCTCTGAATATTGCACATAACTCATACTCTTCAATTTCTTCATTGTATTTTAAAAGTAAATTTACCCAATCTAAACCAAATCCATCAACCAATTCAAATGGGTCCACACCATGTCTATGGTAAGTGGATATAAACTCTTGAGTCAACTCCACTAACATATCAGGCTTTGGTTCCCCAAAGTGTTTGATAAATCCTTCAACAGTCTTTAATTGTTCCATATTACTTTTTTATTTTAAGGTTACACAAATATACAAAAAATATTTTAATCTACCAAACTTCTTTGGAGTTTTAATATTTCCGCACATTTATCGTACTCCTCATATCGTTCAAACGAATTTAACAATTTTTGAATGGTTCCATTTAACTCACTCTTTGTTATCGTAAAGTCAGTTACAATATCCGTACCATCCATAACTTTATCATCAAATGAGTATATTCTTAGTACAGAGTATGACGATTTGTCAGATTTTACAAACTCAAATATGTTATCATAGATTGCCATATTGATTTTATAATCATTTTCCAAACTCCATTCCAATATGGATGATTGCTCTAAAACTACTTTTTCAGTTTTCACTATCGTTCTATTTCTGGGAATAATACTTTCTGCATAAAGTATCTAGCTTTCTCTTCCCCAATTTCGGTTTTTAGTGCACCAAAGGTACGTGGATTATCTGCTTGGTGTCTACAATATGCGTTTTGATTTTGAAAAATATCTTCTAATTCAGTTGAATCTGATGTGATATCCATTTCAGATTTTAATCGTTCAATGTAAGTTTGAAAAACATCCCAAGCAGTTTCAAATAGTTTTTCATATTCATCCTCAGTAGGTCTTACTGCTATGAATTGTTTAGAGAATACAGTTGCCCAATAGGGTAACTTTCTATCTTTGTTCCACTCAGTATTGTGCCATTCTTCATCACTAAGTACAGGTGAACAATCTAAAAATGCCCCACTAATCTTACCATTATTAGCTCCACCAACTACATCAAATCCAAAGATAGGTGCTTTTGAGTTCTTATGTGGAAAACACGTAATGTGGCAAACTGCAAGTGAACCTATAAAGTATCTCTCAACATGAGCCAATCTAAATAGTGGTGATTCATATCGGTAGTTCTCCCAACCATAATCATCAGTATGAAGTTCAGAAACTCCGTCAACTGATTCGATGAGGTTCTTAAACTTTTCACTGTGATATGTTATTCGTTCTACTAAATCGTAACTCATTACTTATCCAATTCTTTAAAGATTTCAATCATAAAATCAAAACCTTTATTCACCTCATCAGCCCACTCATCCTTTTGGATTGCTCTAACTGAACCAGCAGCTCCCATCATATCATTGAAATCATACATATGACCTGGACCCGGCGTATTGGCTTTCATCATCTGCCCACCAAACATAATTGCAAGATAGTTTAAATACACATGAGCCATAGCATCATCTTGTGATAACCCTCTTATATATTCAACATAGTTTTCAGTTGCTGGGTCTGTGAATAATTCTAATTGATTAGCTCCCAATGCTACTAAATCCATTTGTACAGCTTCAACTCTTTTTAAACCATCCGATGGAAATTCAAAGTTTTGTTCTAATACAGTAAAAATAGCCAATTGAGATTTTAGATATTTGATATATTCATCATTGGTAAGTTCTCCTTTAAACATTCTACCATTAAATGGCATTCTTTCAGCCAATTTGTGTTTTTCAGCAGTTGCTTCCTTTAATCCCATTACTTCTTATCAGTTAAAATAGTTAATACCAAATATGCAATGATTGCACCTGGTCCTAATAAGAGGAAGAATCCTCTCCATAAAATAGGGTCTACTTTAGTGTGGTAACCCAATCCACCACAAACGCCTGTTAGGTATTTGTTCTTACTACTTCTATAAAATTTTCTCATTATTTTTTTATTTCTATTATTATTTCTGTTTTGTTTTGATGGATTTCATAACTACTCCATCGATTATCCATCCTGCATACCTTATTAAAATTAAACACTTCAATTTCTTCACCATCACACCAACCCATAATTGAATTTGGTTGATAATCGATACCTATACTTTTTATTTTATCTTCTAAATATAAGTTACGAATTTTTGGTTCTAAATCTAATATGGGTATGTGTATGGTCATTTATCCAGTTATAGTTTTCTTTAATTCTTTGTATTTTTCTTTCCAATTATAAACCTCATCTCTAGTTTCCAAAAGTTCATCTAATAACTTTTGGTTTTCTTTTTTCAGATGTTTGATTTCAACGTTTAGAGTTTCCAATTGTAACTCATATAATCTTAAATGGTCCATAGTTTAGTTTATTGGTTTGTGCCCTGATAATAAAAGATTCCAATATTGGTTCAATCCTTTTTTAATCATTGCCTTAGTTGGACAATGGGGCTTTAATTGTTGGATGATATTCATAGTTCTTAATTTCATAATCAAATTCACCATTAAGTATATCAACATTTGATAATTCGATAGTTGGTAACTTATAAAGTTCTCTACTGATTTGTTCTTTTGCTTGTTGGATGTGGTTTTTGTAAAGGTGAACATCTCCCAAATTACCAATCAGTTCACCAGCAATCATATTACATTCATCCGCAATCAATTGGAGTAGAGTTGCGTAAGATGCGATGTTAAACGGCAAGCCCAAAAAAGTATCAACACTTCTTTGATTCCACATTAGTGATACCACTTTGTATTTGCCTGGGTTTACAATTTTCTCTTCTCTCGTTGAGTTTCTCGTATAAAGTTGGAATCCATAGTGGCAAGGTGGTAGAACCATATTATCCAATTCACCCACATTCCAAGCAGATACCATATGTCTACGAGAATTGGGATTTGTTTTTAGTTCACTAATTAAATCTTGGATTTGGTCTATGCTTACGCTATCAGTTTTCCATCTTCTCCATTGCTTACCGTAGATAGGACCTAAGTTTCCCCATTTACTTGCAAATTCATCATTGGTTTTGATTTCTTGGATAAACTCTTCCATTGATAGGATATCAACCCCATATGAATTAGCCATTGCATATTTCTCATAGTTCTTATACGCATCACCATTCCAAATGTTACATCCGTTATCAACCAAATATTTAATATTAGTATCTCCTTTTAAGAACCACTTTAGTTCAGTCATCATTGTTTTGATAGCCATCTTCTTTGTGGTTAGTAAAGGAAATCCATCTTGCATATTGTGTCGGATTTGTTCCCCAAAGTAAGATAGAGTTCCAGTACCAGTTCTATCTTCCTTCTCACTTCCATATAGTACCAACTTTCTGAGGATACCTTGATATTGTTTTTCTATGTTACTCATTTTTCTAATTTAAATAATTCGTAGTTGGAGTTCTGAGTTTTGAACTTAATATAATTATCTCTTTGTTCCACAATTTCGGTGATTGTAGTAGTTTGCCAAGTAAAGAAATCGTTGAATGGAGACATGATTAATGAAAGACCAGGTGCTGGAAGTGGGTGTGTGTTTTTATATGTACTATCCTCATTCCACTCTAACCATTTAATGTCTTTGGATTGTTTAAGTAATCCATCTCTTTCTCTAATGAGTTTCCAATGAAATTCATTCTCAGTTATACCCAATAGTTCTGCTTGCAATGGGTCTAAATGCACATTTCCCTCTTCATCAAAGGAAACTAATAGTTTTGGTTGTACTCCTCCTATCATAAGTTTTCTTCTCTACCTGATTGTCTTGCTAATAATAATCCCACACCAATTAGTGCCCCACCACAAAATCCCCATAACAAACCATTAAAGTTCATTACAATAACTCCCATAATGGATAGAACCATTGCATGTCCGTAAGTTGTTACTCTCATATTTTATATTTCTTTTTGTACCTTTCTATAAATGATTCACCAACTCCTATTTCTAATATCTCATAGTTATGAGGAATTGGTGGTTTTCGTTTATTAGCATCAATAATATCATCTACTCTGAGGTGAGTGAATACTTCCATATACATCTTACCATACTTTCTTTTTTTGTAAACAACTACAACTGGTGTTTGTTGATTTAAATTTCCCATATCAATCCCACCATCTCTGAATGTTATGTTCTACAAAATCCCAAAGGAGTTTATGTGCTCTATTTTGTTTATCTCTACTCAATAGCATCATTTGTTTTCGAACCTCATCAATTTCTTTCTGATGTTCTTCATTAACTGCATTCTCATTCCATAGAGTAAATTCACCATCCGTAATATCGTAATGAGTTGTTCCATAGAGTTTATCAATTTGAGTCATATACTCAGATGCATATTCCTCATCATAAACTTTATCCATCAATCGGATTGCGGTTCTGATTTTCTGAGCATTGGTTTTAGCCTCTAAAGTCATTGCTTTATCAGATTCCATAAACTTAGCTTGTCTTTCCAATTGTTTTCGGAAAAGCTCAATGGAATAACTAAAATCGAAATCGAACCCCTTCCAAATAAGTGGAAAGAAATCTATTACTCTTTTTATTTGTCTTATCTTTCGTTTAACCCAATACATTTATAATTGCGTTTACTAAACTACCTATGACTAATGCGCCTAATAAGAGAACACATCCATAGAACATTACTTTATAGTTTGATTCCATTTGTTTATCACTTCTACCTTGATTACTTCGGTACTGTCTTACTTTTTTCTCTTTCATAACTTACCAGCATCTAATTTACCATTTTCAATATCAGATATCAACCATTTGATTCTTTCCGATGCCATTAGTGGTGCATCATCTTTCAATAGTTCTAAAATTTGTGAAAGGTTTTGTGTAACCAATCGTTTTGAGCATAGTGGAGTTTTAACTTTAAGTTCTTTACCCTCACTTAACCAATCTTTTACTGTATCTCTTAAACTCATATCTTAGTTATTATATCCTACAAAACCAAATTTAGGTTCTTTAATAAATCCTTTGGTTACATAGTAATCCAAATCTTGTTCCATTTGATAATTCTGAAGATACTCTAACTCACGTTTGATTCCTTCGTACATACTATCCAAATCGAATCCAAATCCATACTTAGTACCAACTGCACCAGCAAATTCATTGAGTTCATTTTTATCACCCTTCTTATAGAGTTCTTCCAATTTGTTGGATAGCTCAACTTTGATTAGGTTTGCAACTAAATCATTGTGGTCATACATTTTCTCATTCCAAGGTTTTGTGATTTCGATTCCGTACTTAGTACTAATAACTTTCATAAACAGGTCTTTTATCAATTACAGGTCTAATATACAAAATATATTTGAATTATCCAAATGTTTCGATAAGATATTTTTCTAAAGTTTTGGTAGTTAACGAAAATGTCTGTTTATAATATTCTAATTTAGATATATTCAATGCATACCTTCTATCATGTCCTTTTCTATCTTCCACATAGGTAAAGTTTACATCCTTACCAACTATTTCTGATATTTTTTTTATGATTTCTTTATTAGTCCATCGTTCACTACTACCAATGTTCCAAATTCCTATTTCATCGGATACCATCAGTTCATAAATCAACTGAACATTATCCTCTACCCAAATCCATTCTCTCACATTTTTACCATCACCATAGAGTGGAATTGTTTTTCCAGTTTGGATTGAGTTGTGGATTGTTGGTAGAAACTTCTCGTTGTGTTGGTGAATCCCATAATTGTTACAAGTTCTCGTAATCATATAAGGTAACCCATAAGTTCTACCAGCCGATTCTACTAAATGGTCTGCTGCTGCTTTGGTAGCTGAGTAATACGATGATGGTTGAAGTGAAGTGGATTCATTTGCGTGAAACATATTTCTACTATCCATATCACCATAAACCTCATCAGTTGAGATTTGGATAAACTTCTTTAAGGTAGGAATCTTTCTTGCAACCTCTAACATATTAAATGTACCTTCCACATTTGTTTTCACAAAAGGTAATCCATTAGAGATGGAATTATCCACATGAGATTCAGCTGCAAAGTTTACGATGTAATCAGCGTAACCAATATCATCAATGGTTACATCACAAATATCTTTTTGTATAATCGGTACTTCATGTGGTATCAGAAATGGGTCTGCTGCATAGGTAATTTTATCAATTACCAATATATCAGTTATATTTTCTTTTCGTAGGTAGTTCACAAACGATGAACCTATAAACCCACAACCACCAGTTACTACTATTCTCATTTATTTATTTTAAGTGATACTAATCTATGTATTTTTTCAATTGATTCCTCAATTGTTCTAGTTTGAAATTTACCATGCCATCTACCCCAAAGACCAAAAAACCATCTATCATTCCATTCAACAATAAAGACAGATTCTCCTCTATGTTCATGCTCAATGATACGATACCGTTTCATTTCCTTATTCCAAATTTTACTATTCACTATCTACTATTAGTTTTATAATCTCATCAACACTATTCTCACCTACCTGTATGGTGTGATATGGAATATTGTTATCAATCAAACTATTTTCTATCACACCATCCAACTCCTTAGATTGTTCTAAGTTTTGATATCGTTCTTCATTATTGTGATTACCATCTGCTCTTTTTAAAACGATGTTGATATTATCGTACTGATTGAATACATCTAACACCATCTTATCAAAGGTTTCACCATATAAACTTGATGGGTATTCTGAACCTTTATAGTAATTACGATAAGTTAAAGAGAGTAGGATAGGTGAATCCAATACTATATAATCCACCTTTCCATAACTCTTTACAATCCCTCTATGTTGATTTGCGAGAACATAGAGTTGGTCTTGGATTGCGGAGTGGTTCTCATCCCATGCCAATAACTTTGGAAACTCATAAGGCTGGTCACAATTGATGTGATTCTTTTTGAGTTTGTAAGTAATACCAGCAGCAATGGATGATTTACCCACACCCGGTCCTCCAAATAAATTAACAATCTTACTCATTAAAGTGATAGGATATATTCTCGTAATCTATCCGATGGTGACCATCCCAATCTCTCCAAAGTATCATCGTTTTCTCTTAGAGTTTGACGGTAGTTACCAGCAACATCTGGTAGATGAACTTTCTTCAATCCTTCAAATCTCTCGTTGAAGAATCCAAATACCTCATTGATTGAGTAATTCATACCTGTACCCAATTCCCAAGCATCTTCGTGTTTCTTATCACTCATACCAATTTTGTAAAGTGCATCACAAATATCTTCTACATAAGTGAAATCTCTACGTTGTTCACCATCTGAGATAATGGTAATTGGTTTACCTTCTTCAACTTGTTTTCTCCAAATACCAATCACTGCTGCCCATTCTCCATCAACCAATTCGTTTGGTCCATATACATTGTAGAATCGTGCAATCTCAAAATCACAACCATATGCAGTTCGGTACATCTTTAAGATATCCTCACCTAACTTCTTACAAGTTGCATATGGTGATGTTTCAGGGTTACACCAACGAGATGATGAACCACTATATACAACCTTTACATTGTTTTGTCTTGCCCATTCCGCAACAATCATAACACCATTAGTATCTACTCTGAAAGTTTCCATCGGGTCATCGAATGATGGTTGGATTCTTGCCAATGCGGCAAGGTGGTAACATAAATCAAAATTATCACCTTTCCAATATAGTAGTTGTTCTATATCACCATATACATAGTTACACCCATCAACTTCGTATTCTCTCAACCCAGTTGATAAATCATCTAAAGATACCACTTCGTGTCCTTCAGATAATAGTTTCTTAATCAAATTTGAACCGATAAAGCCGTTCCCGCCAGTTACTAATATCTTCATATATTGTAGATTTTTTCTATTGTTCCGTTACTATGTTTAATTATATAAAATCCTGATAATTCTTCCCAATTTACATCTTTTCCAATGTATTTTCCTGTCCAATCGTAAACTTCATAAGAAGTGTTCAATTCTGAAACCACCTCTTCGATACCAATTGTAGAGTTTACCACTAAGGTAATGTAATAATCCATATTTGATGAATTACTACTAGCTCTCAATACCCCATTGTATGTTCCCATTTGGAGATTATTCAAAGTCCAAGTTGAATCTGAAGTTTGAGTTACATCTACATTCGGAATAATCAACTCAGTTGAAGTTGCGTTTGAAATGGTTGTAGTATATTGAAGTGAATCACCATTTACTAAATCGGCTGTAATCATTGGGTTTAAGTTTGGTACATTTGGTGTTGAACCAGGTTGAACCATATAGACTTGTTGGATTCTATTAACTCCAATAACTTGTCCGTTTCTGATTTCACTTACTTTATATCCAGTACCAAATGTTCCATTGGTATTAGGAGCCCATTCAATTGTTCCATTTACATCCACATAATAACTTCCATAACTACTCAATTGAGTAAATGGAGAAAGTGGTACAAATGTATTGTTTGAATGTTGGTTAATAGCATCATCCTTTTCAACCATTACCGAATCACCATCCAAATCTACCGCAAATAGAATTGATTGTGCAGTATCACCATTTACCCAATTGATTGGAAGTGGGTTGAGAATGATAGGTGCTGAGTTTGGTAGAAGTGATTTTTTGTAATCCATTGCAATAGTAAAGTTACTATTCATTGCAGATGATGCGTTACTCAACATTCCTCTACAACAATTGGTGTAGATGAAACGATAATCACCACTACTTAATATTCTAATACCACTATACACATACACATTTACACCTTGCCAACTTCCAGTTAGTTGTTGAGAAAGTGTAAAGTTACCATTGGTTTGATAAAAACCATTTACCAATTTCCATTCCGCTAAAGAAATATAAGTTGGATTACCAATACCTTGAGGGTCAGTAAATAAAGTTACTACCACATCAACAGTATCACTTGAATTTCTTTGAGTTGTTTGAATGTACCCACCCAATAGGTGAGAAGCAAAAGATGATGTACCCATCAGCAACATCAATCCACATAAAATCATCTTTTTCATCTTTGTTATAATTTATAAGTTAATTTAGTAAATAGAGTTCTTCCATTTTGGAATTTAAGATATTCTCTATTTGTAAAGTTTAGGATATTGTTTGAACCTACTCCTACCACAAACTTACCAAATTGCTTAGTGATTACACCATTTAGTAAAGTATGTTGAGGTACGAACTCATTCACATCCTGCGTTCCACTTCTATCAATATCTCTGAAGAAGTATTCTGATTTGTAAACTCCATTAAGGTTGAAGTTTATCTTTGATTTAGTTGTATATGTTGTAGAGATGTTCACTAAGTGTTTAGGTCTTTCACCTAAGAAGAACTCAGTTCCATCTGCTTTGTTTGCTTGTGTTTCTAAGTATTGATATGAACCATCAAATCGGAATCCACCCTTCTGATACAATCCTTCCAATTCCACACCTCTAAATGTTGCTTCTGAAATATTAGTGTATCCGAATAAAAGAGTTTGATTCACAAACATACCCGCCAATACTGATTCAATCAAATCGGTTGTATTGGTTTGGAATAGATTCACACCAATCTTACTTCTTTCATTTAGTTTGTAACTTACTCCGAAATCATAAGAGATTGAAGTTTCAGGATTCAGTTGAGTAATCTCATCCAATCCATAAGATAAGAATGCGATTTGATTTTGTGATTGATGGAAGTTGATTTGTTCTTCGATGTTATACGCACCCAATACATAGAAACCTTGCGAATATCCACCATAGTTAATGTATAGAGTTCTGAAATCAGGTACTCTGAATCCGTAACCAACTGATGAACTTAGTTTGAACTTACCTAAATCGTAAGTTGCAGATACCTTTGGTGAGAAGTTATTACCAAAATCAGTATAGTTATCATACCTACCACCTAATACCAAATTCAATTTCTTTAGGTTAAGGTAGTGTTGCAGATACACAAAAGATGAGTTTAAATCTTTCTCACCACCATACCTTTCAGTATTGTAAGTGTGTCCTCTATATCCAAATCCAAAAGTAGTAGAGTTCTTTTCATTCCAATTGTATGAGTTTATCATCTCAGGTTGGAAAATGTTTTGCTCACTTTCATCCAATTGTTCTACCTGCTGTCCGAAATATTCAAAGGTAGATTTGTTAGAGTTTCTGAATTGTGAATTGGATACTTTAATATCACTCACATATTTTCCAAATCTATGAGTATAATCGAAATCAAATATGAGGTTTTGTGCATCATTCTCTTCATCCACAGGTACCAACTGCCCTTGCGTATTGGTTTCAGTAATGGTTTGTCCCTTACTTTCTTTACTAAAATAAGTTGTACCAAAAGAGAATTGATTTGCTCCACTACTATAAGTGGTTCTATTAGTAACATTCAATAAGTTAAATGGTAGTACATTGTTTCCATAGGTATCAGGGTCAATATCAAATCCATCTGAATTTTGGTTATTGATTTTGAACACATTGGTAACCTTACCATCAGTTACAGTTGAACTAACACCTACTAATGATGTGTTGTTAGAACCATACTGAGTATTTACTGAAAGTGAGTTCTGACCATTCTTCTTAGTAATGATATTGATTACACCACCAATTGCATGGTTACCCCAAAGTGAGGACATTGAACCTTTGACAATCTCTACTCTTTCTACATTATCTAAGTTGATGTTGGATACATCCAATGCTCCTGATTCTCTACCAGCAACTGGAACACCATCAATCATTACCAACACATATTCAGATGAAAGACCTCTTAATTGAAATCCTCCACTCTTTACAGGTGCTACAAAGAATCCCTTTTGTTGTAAAAGGTCCTCCATT
>Ga0181555_1002856_pt1 | contig 14094 bp, 12 predicted proteins | sample 011ome_15_FD_145601 | JGI IMG/M metagenome (GOLD analysis project Ga0181555, IMG submission 145601) | Coastal salt marsh microbial communities from the Groves Creek Marsh, Skidaway Island, Georgia - 011504AT metaG (spades assembly) | ecosystem: Environmental > Aquatic > Marine > Intertidal zone...
TGGCACAAGTAAATCAACAGGGAGAAACTTTTCTTTGACTTCCTATCATAACTTTGATTTTAAAGATGGTAAAATAACTTCAACAGGAGAATATTTTGATGCAACTGGAATGGTTAATGCTGTAGGTCCAGCTCAAAGAAATGTAGTTGTTGCTACAGCAAAAGTTAGCAAGAAAAATATTGATAAATTTCAAGAATTAATGGATTCAGATGGAGGCCTTTCAGTTACTAGAAACTATGATGGATGCACTCATGTAGAAGCATTTTATAATGAGGAGTCAAGTACATACTTTATAATTGAATATTGGGAATCTTATGAAAAATATGAAGCTTATCTTGATTTTAGATTTAATAAAGACCCTAACAAATTCGTAGATAAAGTTTGGCCATATGTTATAGGCGGACAAAAAGGTTTTGCTGCGTATTTTAATAATACTAAATATAAATTCTTTTAGTATTTCTTAATAACACCCTCCCAAGCGGAGGGTTTTTCTTTTATATCATCGGCATATCCTCTTCATTAAGTTCAGGGAGTAATTTGTATATTGGTACTTATTAACTATAAATCGATATATAATGAAAAAGTATTTTATTGTTGCATTAATGCTTTCTTTAAACATTTTTGCTCAAAACCCAAATTTAGTTTATGATCAGTATTTTATAAAAGCTGAAGACGTTGAAGCCTACGAGGAATTGATTAAAGAAAAATTTCTTCCTTATAATCAAGCAAGAAAAGATAAAGGAATTATTGAAGAATTTACAGTATGGAGAGTTATTCAAAATCCTTCTGAAGACTTCACACATATGGTTACTTTTATTTATGATATTAGTAAGGAAAATTCAAATGATAATTTTAACGCTTTAGCTGAAATTAATACAAGCGAAAAAGATTGGGAAAGATTCCAAAATGATGCTAGTAACATAAGAAAACTTGTATATATGCATAAATGGAATAATTTAAAATCTGTGAGTAAAAAAGGTGTTAATTTACCATCAAATGTTATGGTTTTAAATTTCATGAAATTAAAGAATGATAAATATGGATCTTATGAACAAGCAGAAGTAAGGTTGAACAAATCTATATCATCGAATTCTCCAAGACAGGGTTGGACTTTACACAGACGCCTTGATAATTATGGAACTGACACATATTATTCACACACTACTATAGATTGGTATGATAGCTATAGAGATTTTATAAAAACTAATATGGGTGGTGTTGCTCAAAGTGATCCTGACAAGGAAAGTGTAAATATGAATAACTTAAGAGATTTAAAACAAAGAGTAGTTTTGTATAAGGCATTTCAAAGTAAATAATTTAAATACCCTCCCCAGTGGAGGGTTTTTCTTCTAAATCATCGGCATATCTTCTTCATTTAGTTCAGGTAGTAATTTGTATATTTATGGATATTAATCATAAATCAATTAAAATGAAGAAACTCATTTTATTCTTGTCGATAGTTCTGTTATTTTCTTGTGAACAAACACAAAAAGGAGCATTAGAAGGTTCTTGGTTGAGAAAAGGAACAATAAATTATAAAGAGGGTAAGCCTGTAGATACAATTAAATTCAAAGGGGTGTTTTTTGAAGTTTATACAAAAGGTTCCTACTCACTTTTGATGAATGAAATTAAAATTGACTCCGTTACAGGTGAAGATGTCGATAAAGGAATTTCTGAAGCTGGTTTTTATACAATAGATAAAAATAAACTCAAAAAGAAGGTTTACTATGGCACAGGTTGGCTCGGTGAAGGAATAGGCGAATGGAGTGGACCTGATAAGGACTACATCGAGGTTGAGTTTAAAATTGATTATGGAAAAAACCATTTATCTAAATTAATGCCACTTGACTCTTTAGGTAACGGATTCGCTGAATACTACACCAGAGTAGATTAAATCATCGGCATACCCTCTTCATTAGGTTCAGAGAGTAATTTGTATATTGGTTCCTATTAACCATAAATCAATTTAAATGAAAAATATTCTACTCATATTGTTATCGACTACAATAGTTGTCTCCTGTCAAAATCAAAAGAGTGAAAAGGAATTAAAATCAGAAATGTCTGAAAATATTGTTCTTAAAAATTTTGAATATATCTCATCAGGAGATATGGATTCTTTTCAAAAAACTATAAGTAGTGATTTTAAATTTATTTTATCAGGAACACTAAAATGGAATGATGGTAAGCCACTTTCAAGAACATATGAAGGATATGACTCATTTATAAATGATTTCCTTACACCTGCTTTAGCTACAATGCCAAATGGTCTAAAATTCAATTTTGATAAAATTATAGCTAATGATTCAGGGGCTGCAGTTATTTGGCACGGTGAAAGTGAAGCATTATATGATACTTACAATAACAAATATGTTTACATATATGAAGTAAATGATGAAGGGTTGGTATCTTCTATAACAGAATACACTGATTTGCTATTGTCAGCATCATCTTTACTTGGACAAAAAATTAATACAAACTTTAAAGAGGAATAATCTAAATCATCGACATATTCTCTTCATTAAGATCAGGGAGTAATTTGTATATTAGTTCTTATTAACTATAAATCAATTAAAATGATATTTCACATAATAGCAACTCATAATTACGAAACCTGTCCTGCTCATAACGAAGAAGTAAGACAAACTTTTGCTAAAACATTAATGGGTAGTGAGGAAAAGCAGGTTAAAGTAATTTCAACTTATGTTAATGCTCCTGCTCACACATTTTATATTACAATTGAAGCAGATGCTATTGAAAATATTTATCAATGGTTAGACCCAATAATAACTGATAATCATTACGACATTGAGCCAGTCGCAGATATGATGGCAGCTTTAAATAACACAAACCAATAAATAGGAGTTTTCTTTTACACCAATGGACACAACCCTAATCCCTTGTAATCCATTGATATCATTGCCTTAAACCTGAGATTCCATGTAGTGGTTTTAGGGGGGAGCTGTTTGGGGAAAGTTTGTAGTGTGATTTGAAAAAAACTTAATTCTCTATATCTTTATTGTATTTGCCGAATATTATAATTTTTGCATGAGTAATTCAATATTTAGAAAAGATGGTACTGCCCAAGGGGTTGCAAAACAACGTTTGATTGAATCTCTCGCTAAACCAGAAAACCGTGTGATTTATGACCCTTATGCTGAAAATTTTGTACTTGGATCAGGGATAATTAAACTTATGGGACATAAATTGAGTGTTTGGCTTACAAAAAAATTTATTCCTGGATTACATGAACATTTAATTTCAAGAACACGGTTTATTGATGACCTAATAGAAAAATGTGCTGCTAAGAAGTTCGAACAATATGTTATTTTAGGTGCTGGATACGATTCAAGAGCCTATCGTCTTAATTTACCATCTGGGTTAAAAATATTTGAAGTTGATCAAGCAGAAGTTCAAGAAAGGAAGCTTTCTAAACTTTCAGATGATGTGTCTAATTCAGAAAACATAACCTTTGTAAGTGTTGATTTTAATATCCAATCTCTCAAAGAACAACTACTAATTAATGGTTTTGATAAAAGTAAATCAACCATATTTACACTTGAGGGAGTCTCTCAGTATATTACAAAAAAAGCTCTTAATTCAACTTTGAATGAATTGTCTTTATTAACTAAAAATTCAAATTCAATATTATTTATATCCTATGTAAATATACTTCTGCGAAAAGATCCAATCACTTGTTTTGGTAAAGGATATGTTAAATGTGAAAGAAAAGCAGCATTAATACAAAATTTGTCAGCCCGATCCGGTGAGCCGTGGATATCATTATACTCTTCAGAAGAAATTAAAGATTTGCTTTCTCAAAATGGGTATTTATTAAAAGAAGATAAGACTTTAGCTGATCTTAATTCTAAGTATTTTACTCCAATTAAAAGAACTATACCTGAAAATCAGATTTTCAAGCTTGAACATTTTGTAGTTTCTGAAAGCAATGTGTAAGTTGCCTTGGGTAATTTTTTAGTTAATCAATTATTCTTTTGACCTCTCAAATAAGAGGGTTTTTCTTTCACACCAATTGATACAATCCAAATCCCTTCTAATTCTTTGATATCATAGCCTTAAGAGAAGATTACTGTGTAGTGGTTTTAGGGGGGAGTTGTTAGGGGGAAGTTTGTAGTGTGTTTTGAAAAAAACTCCATTCTCTATATCTTAGATGTATTATTAATCATAAATCAATTAAAATGAAGAAATTTATATACGGTTTTTCTTTACTATTTTCATTCACATTATTAGCACAGAACGGTTTTGTGATGCTAAATCAAAACAAAGTTGAATTTGCCAATCAAGGCAAAGCATTTAAGCTTGTGGACGATTATTTTTCCCCAGTATGGAACGATTTAGTAAATGAAGGTAAAATATATTCCTACCAGGTCATGACTCATCTATGGGGAGATGAATGGAATTTAAATTATATTATAGTTGCTGAGAGTCACGAAAAATTTCTCTCTGCTTGGTCGGAAGGCTTTAGAAGAATTAGATCATCAATGCCACCTGAAAAATGGGATGAACTTTTTGAGTATACAATTGAACATAAGGACAACCTTTATAATTTAAGATCACTTTCCCCAAGAAATAATAGTGATGAACTTATCAATGTTGTAGAAATGTCAGTCAATAACAAAACTGAAAAAGAAATCAATGAATTTGCGAGTTACTACCAAAAATTAGTTAATAAACTCGAGCCTAATTCTTTGAGTTTTAGATTTTTTAGATCTGGAAAAAACAAAGTTACCCTAATAGAAAGGTATCGAAATGAAGCTGCATTTTTTAATCATGCAAAAAACGTTTCTCCAGGAGGGGAAATTGAAAAAGACTTTGCTCAGTTTATGAATAATTTCACTATTGACGCAATGACTATTTATGGAGAATCTTCAAGTGATTTAAAAAAACTAATAAAAAGTTTTGGATTACCAGCTGATTATATTCCATATATTGATGGATTCAGTAGATAAACAATGCCCTCCCAAGCGTAGGGTTTTCATTTACAATCATTCTTTGTAACTTTATAGTATTAATAACCATAAATCAATTAGAATGAAAAAATTTTTGATAAGAAGAGAAATGAAGGGAGCATCCTCTATCCCAAAGCACGAAATGAACAAAGGGGGAAAAGCCTCAGAAGATGTACTAGAAGAAATGCGTAATGAGGGGAAAATGATTCAGCAAGAGACGAGTTATGTTGCTGGTGATAATGTTTTTTGTGTATATAATGCAGAGAACGAAGCATTAATAAAAGAACACGCAGAAAGATCTGGAGGAGTTGCAACTGAAATCACCGAAATTTCAACAGTAATTAAACATAATACGTCAGTAGTAAGCTAAAATCCTAAAATATCCCCTCCCATTCGGAGGGTTTTTCTTTTACACCAATGGACACAATCCAAACCCCTTCTAATCCATTGATATCATTGCCTTAACATAATTTTCCTGTGTTGTGGTTTTAGGGGGTGTTTGTTAGGGGAAAGTTTGTAGTATGTTTTGAAAAAAACTCCATTCTCTATATCTTAGATGTATTATTAACCATAAATCAAAAAATTTTTATGAATGATCAAATTGGTCTTAAAAATGGATTTGAGAAGCGATTAGACATCGTAGCAAAAAATATAATAAATAACGAAAAGTGTTCTATTCCAGGATTTGTAGTCTTGGCTAAGCGAGGAGAACATACCTATCACAAAGCTTTTGGTTTTTCTGATAAGGAGAAAAATATACCCATGAAACTTGATTCACAATTTCGCTGCTTTTCTATGACTAAGGTTTTTGCTTCCACTATAGCATTAATTTTAAAAGAAGAGGGTTTGATTGATTTAGAAGCTACAGTTGGAAGTTATATACCCTCCTTTGATAAAAATTTTGAAGTGATTATAAATTCAGCTAATTGCGAAAATGAGGTAATGGAAATACCCTACACCTCTTTTATGACAGGAAAAACAACAAATCTATCATACTGTAAAAAAGTTGCAAAAAACAAAATGTTAGTTAAACACTGTTTAGCTGAATCAGCTGGAGTAGGTTATGATATGTGGACAGACTTTGATTTAGCCTTTCAACAACCAATATTTGGTCATCAGTATGGAGTGGCACAGGCTCTTAGAAGGAAAAATGGAATTGGATATTATACCTCAAACACAATTATTGGACAAAACGCTACACTTGAGGAGTATTGTGATGCAATTGCAGCTGCAGGTTATTTGGTTGCCGAGCCAGGTACATTTTCTTATGGTCTTGGAGCTCTAATCTTGGGGAGAATAATCGAGGTTGTTTTGGAGAAAGAAACAGGAAAATTTCTTCGTTTTTCAGAAATATGTAATGAAAAATTATTTAAACCTCTTAAAATGAATAGCGCTGCATTCTACTTAGAAGATGGAGATCCTCGTATTTCAAAAGTACCTCAACTATATGGAGCAGTGTTAAACGATAAAACACAGGGATTAGATGTAAAGCCCTACAATGAGTGCCTACCAAAGTTAAATAGCCTTCCAAACACTGTAACTACAGACCAATATCAAGGTTTTAGAAAATGTGACAGTGGTGACACTGGATCATGTATGATTGTTAGTGATTATGCTAAATTTTATGAAATGTTACTTTCGGGCGGATATTCAGAAGAAGGCAAAAGAATATTAACAGCAAATTCAATAAAAGAATTGACACATGGAGAATTTTTAGATCTTGACCGTCATTCAAAATTAGCTCAAGCATTTGGTTTGACTGGCGAGACAGCATCTTTTAACTATGGTTGGGCTTTAGAGAAAAAAACAAGCACCACACCTCATTGTAATCAGTGGTCAGGTTATGCTAATAATCATGGGAGATTATATATTGAGGATAATGCTTATATCTTAATTTTTCCACAATTTATGGCTTCAACACCTGCAGGCTTCCCAATTGGAGATCCAGTTATAAAGGAGCCATTGGTCAAAGCATTTCTCTCAGAGTGGATATAAAAATTAAATCTTCTCAAGCATCTTTATACCAAAACAAGGGCATGGGTTTTAGAAAACGGTTTTTCTATTGAAACAAGGGGGTTGGATTTGATATGTAATCTTTCCGTTATAAACTTTATTGATTTTTCTCAAAAATCATGCAGTGTTGCCATGGAAGATTATCGATGTTTTCTTTTAACCTAAACCCAGCTGCTTCCATTTCTTTGATAGATTGTTTAACAGTCATTTTGTGAATTTTTTTAATTGGAACAGATGAATCTTCACCCCTGTATTCAATTAAAAACAACTGTCCATTAGATTTTAAAGCATTTTTAATAGACTCAACCATTTCAGCAGGATAACTAAATTCATGGTAGACATCTACAAGCAAAATTTTATCAATTGAGTTTTTGGGTAAATTGATGCTTTTCTCAGATCCAAGAACCGTCTCAACGTTAGATACTCTTTTTGATCTTTTTTTTCGCTCAATTGCCTCTAACATTTCTGGTTGAATATCGACAGCATAAACCAAACCATTTTTAGCCAATGGAGCCATCTTAAAGACATGATATCCAGAACCTGCTCCAATATCTGCAATGGTTTCGTTAATTTTAATTTTCATGTTTTTAATTAATGTAGAAACATCCTCTTCTATTTCTCTTTCTGATCTTTCTAGCCAATTAATTCCTTGAAAACCCATTACGTAGGCAATTTCTCTTCCCATATACCATTTCCCTATACCGTTAAAATCACCTCTTTTATAGGTATATTTTGTGTCGAAGCTATCTGCCTGCGCAATTGATTCATTTGAAGTTAAAAAGTAACTTATTAAGATTATAAGAATTGAGAAGTTTTTCATAAGATCAAATTAAATCAAATTTGACTAATCTGAGTCAGAATGGAAAATATTTTATTTTACACCAATGGATACAATCTAAATCCTATCTAATCCATAGATGTCATTGCCTTAAGCTAAGATTCCTGTATTGTGTTTTTAGGGGGGAGTTGTTTGAGGGAAGTTTGTAGTGTAGCTGTTTTTATCTTCTTCTTCTCTTTGCTTTAAGATAATATTCCCTTGGAGTCATCTTTTCAAACTTTCTAAAAGCGGCATAGAATTGTGATTTGGAGTTAAAACCAGCACACATCCCTACAGAATCGATGGTATCGTTTTTAAACAGCGGATCAAATAGTGCTTTTTTAGACCAGCGGATTTTAAATTTCGTCTTATATTCTACAAAAGTAGTTTTATCTACCTCCTTAAAGGCTTTTTGAACATGGTGTACAGGAGCCCCCATTTCTTTGGCAAGCTGAGGAAGAGTAAAAGACCGTTCTAAATAAGGTTCTTTATCTTTAAAAAAGGCATCGATTTTATTGTATAGATCAAGCATCTTTTTATTGGGAAGCGCCTCCAAACGTTTTTTATTTTGCTTTTTGTCTTTGGTGTCCATTTCTTTAATTAGGGCTTTTCCGTATATGATATGAGGGAACATAAGCGGCAGAAAGGAAATAAGTGCAATAAAGATTAATGATAAAACAGAAAGGTTTCCTGTTACCATATAAAAAAGATTTGCTGGATTTGAGAAAACATCTGTGATAAAAACAGTGTAAGAAAGGATTAAGAATAAAAAACAAAGCAAGAGACTACCCATCCAAACAAAGGTTCTTCTATAACTCTTAAACTGATGTTTGTTTACAAACAATACATAGAAAGATAACCCGACATAAACAAATACAGAGAGCAGTCTAAAAGCAAAATTACCCGCAGGACTAAAAAAGAAGTTAAACTGTAAGTTGAGCGCATTTTGAGGGTCTTCAAGGAGCACCTTTAAAAGTTCAGTTTTCTGTTGTATAGGAGTAAAGAGATAACCAGAAATAGCGATGAGCTGAATCAGAAAAGGAATCAAATGAAGCAGGTGTTCCTTTTTATAATCATACCCCCCTTCCAAAATGCTTTTAACATAGAAATAAAGCGCAGGTCCTGTAAGAAAATACACAGGTGTAAAGTGGTTTACAAAAATCACACTCAAGGGAATGACTTGAAACACCACCCAATACAAATGGGACAAATAGTACAGGTTTATGCAGAATAAAAAAACAACAAAAAAATAGTTTGTTTTACTATTGCTAGTCCCAAAAATGAGCAAAAGTGCTTTAACAACCAATAAAAGAGCAGAAACAGCGACTAACAAGACAATAAATCAATTCCAAAAATAGTAACAAAGGAATAATGGGAATAATAAGGGCAACAATGCCGTCGTAGGTCAATAGCTTTTCGAATTCTCCATTAGACAAAATTTCAAAAAATTGACTGACTCCAAAAAAGCCAACGATTTCGTTCCACAGAGAATTGAGTAATGACATAAACTAAAATTAATCAAAAAAAGATAGAACTAATTTAAACTTTTACCTTGTTTTTTAGTCAAAACCCTCGAGTAGTTAACCCAAATATAAATTAGGAAGCCTAGGTATAGTTATTATTATGTTTTAGCTTTGTAAAAAATTGTTAAACAAAAAGTCTCAACACAAACGCTTTTAACCATGAAATCAAAGATTTGATATAAAGTGTTTAATAAAAACGAGTCTTTAGCATTATTTATTAAACAAATGTCTAAGAATACTTCACTCAAGACTGTGAGAAAATGGATCTTATTTATTTTAGGATTTGTTGTGATTGCGCTGTCGTTCCAACTTTCAAAAAAAATTGCTAATAGTAATCCTCCTCCTCGCAGGCAAGCTGAAAAAGTAGTAAAAAACGTTTTTACAAAAGAGGTAATAAATGGTTCCTATAATGTCCAAATTCCTTCTAATGGGGTCTTAGAAGCCTACCAAAGAATTAAAATAACATCGCGTGTTCAGGGCTTGATGCAAACGATCAACCCACTTTTTAAGTCGGGTCAGTCTTATAGAAAAGGACAGATTTTAGTTCAAATAGCATCTTCTGAATTTAATTCTAATGTAATTGCTCAGCGCGCTTCACTTTATAATCTTATTACTTCTGTCATTCCAGATTTGCAGTTGGATTTTCCTCAGGCTTATCAAAGTTGGAAGACTTATCTAAAAGAATTTGATGTTGAAAAGGCAACACCTCCACTCCCTGATATGGACGAAGATGTTCGTTTATTTATTTCTGGAAGAGGAATTATTTCATCGTATTACTCACTTCAAAACCTTGAAAAGAGTTTGACTTTTTATACCATACGAGCTCCTTTTGACGGAGTTTTAGTTGCAGCGAACGTTACCGAAGGATCTCTGATCAGACCAGGACAGGAACTAGGTGATTTTATAGCTCCTGATCATCATGAATTGAAAGTAGCTCTTCCAAAATCATATGTTGAAAAAATAGATGTTGGGGCAACGGTTGAATTAAAATCAATTGATACACAAAAAAAATATACAGGTATCGTATCAAGGATAAACGCAAAGGTGAATACAGAAACACAGTCTGTAGAAGTATTTATTCGAGTGAGTAGTTCCGAACTTAAAGAAGGTGTTTATTTGGAAGCCTTAATAGGGGCACTTGAATTTAATGACGTAGTTGCCTTAGATAGAGGCCTGCTAAATGGAGATCAAGAACTTTATTTGGTTGAAGACGATAAGCTGGTGCTTAAAAAAGTTGAAGTAGCTCATTTTACAGATTCGCATGCTGTTGTACGTGGTTTGAAAGATGGAGTTGTGGTTATAGCCCAACCAATTATAGGTGCATACCAAGGCATGGAGGTTATTTCAACTCCTTTCAACACAGTAAAGTAAGTAGCGGTCATGAAGAAAGTAATTAATTATTTTATTAAGTACCACGTTGCAGTTAACGTAGTCATTTTAGCTTTTTTACTGTTTGGAGTATTGGGAGTAAGTTCTCTTAAATCTTCATTTTTTCCCTTAAATGAATCTCATATCGTCCAGATTTCAGTTGCCTATCCTGGAGCTTCTCCTCAGGAAATAGAAGAGGGTGTAGTATTAAAAATTGAAGACAACCTCAAAGGCTTGGCTGGGGTAGAACGCGTTACCTCAGTATCGAGAGAGAATAGCGGATCCATAACCGTAGAGGTGGAAAAAGAGCGGGATATAGATTTTATGCTTTTGCAGGTTAAAAACGCAGTCGATCGAGTCCCTAGTTTTCCATCAGGTATGGAGCCTTTGGTAGTTTCCAAACAAGAACAAATAAGATCTACAATTAATTTTGCGCTTAGTGGAGAGAATATACCCTTACTGACCCTTAAAAAAATTGCCCGTCAAGTTGAAAATGACATACGAGCAATGGAGGGAATTTCTCAAATAGAAATTACGGGTTATCCTGAAGAGGAAATAGAAATTGCAGTCGAAGAGAATAAGTTATTAGCGTATAAATTAAGTTTTACGACTGTGGCTCAAGCAGTCGCAAAGGCCAATATTATAGTTACTGGTGGTCGTTTAAAAACGGAAGCTGAAGAGTTTTTAATTCGTGCGAACAACAAATCCTATTATGCAGATGAACTGAATCAAATAGTTGTTGCTTCTCAAGCAGATGGCACACTTATCCATTTGGGGGATGTTGCTGAGGTCAGGGATCGTTTTTCGGAGACTCCCAACGCTTCTTTCATCAATGGAAATTTGGCAGTAAACGTAAGAATAAGTTCAACCAACACAGAGGATTTACTATCAACTGCAGATAAGATCAAAGCTTATATCAAAACATTTAATGCAGGACGTGATAATTTACAGATCGAGATATTAAACGACCAATCCATACTTCTCAAGCAACGGACAAACTTACTTGTAGAAAATGCATTACAAGGAATGCTATTAGTCTTGGTTTTCCTTTCATTATTTCTGAATACACGCCTGGCATTTTGGGTGGCTTTTGGTTTACCGATAGCATTTTTAGGGATGTTTATTTTCGCACCAATATTCAATGTAACCATTAATATTCTTTCATTATTTGGTATGATTATCGTGATTGGAATACTGGTCGATGACGGTATTGTTATTGCAGAAAATATATATCAGCATTACGAAAGAGGGAAAAGCCCATTCCGTGCAGCCCTTGACGGTGTTTTGGAAGTAATCCCCCCTGTGGTTTCTGCAATTATAACCACGGTATTGGCTTTTTCATTATTTCTTTTTTTAGACAGTAGGATTGGCGAGTTTTTTGGAGAGGTATCAATAGTCGTCATTTTGACCTTGGTTGTTTCATTGGTTGAGGCACTTATAATTTTACCGGCCCACTTGGCTCATTCAAAGGCGCTCTCAAAGCAAAGAAAGGAGCCCAAAACCTTAATTGCAAAGTCCTTTGCTCAACTCCGAGTAATCAATGAATTTGGAGACCGTATGATGCAATACATGCGCGATAAAATTTATACACCAGTATTTGAATTTACCTTAAACAACAGACTCCTTACTATGTCGTTGTTTATAGCAGCCCTTTTCCTTACCATTGGCTCGATTGGGGGTGGAGTAGTACGGACTTCTTTTTTTCCAAGTATTGCGAGTGATCGGGTACAGGTAACTCTTACCATGCCCAATGGAACAAATGAAAAAATAACAGACTCAATCATCAGCTTAATTGAAGAAAAGTCTAAAATTGTAGAGCAGGAACTCAATGAAAAGTATTTATCTGAAACTGGAAAAACACTTTTTGTAAATAGAATTAAAACACTCGGTAACGGTTCTTCTAGAGCAAGTTTGACATTAAATATGTTGCCAGGAGAAGAACGCCCTGACATCATCCGTGCTAGCATGGTCTCCTCTCGCTTAGCCGAATTGGTAGGACCTGTTATTGGTGCTGAAAGTCTCGTTTTTGGTTCGGGAAATAACTTTGGGGGTAGTCCTGTTTCAGTTTCTCTACTTTCCAATAATATAGAAGAGCTCAAAGCAGCAAAAGCTGAACTCAAGCGAATTTTACTTTCAAACGACCTGCTTAAGGATGTCACTGATAACGATCCTGCTGGAATTAAAGAAATTACCATCCAATTAAAAGACAACGGCTATGCTTTAGGTCTTGATTTACAGTACATCATCGGTCAGGTTCGTTCTGGATTTTTTGGTGTTCAAGCGCAGCGTTTTCAGCGAGGTCAGGATGAAATCAGAATTTGGGTACGCTACAAAAAAGAGGATCGTTCCTCCATTACCCAATTAGAGGACATGAAAATTAGTCTGCCAAACGGAGAGCGGGTTCCTCTTAAAGAGATTGCCGATTATACCGTGGAACGTGGAGAGGTTCTCATTAATCACTTGGATGGAAGGAGAGAAATTCAGGTTTCAGCAGACCTAAAAAATCCACAGGATACTTCTGCTACTGATATAATGCTTGATCTTCAGCAAAACATCATACCACAGATTCAAGCTAAGTATCCTACAATAAGCCCCTCTTATGAAGGTCAAAATAGAGAGGCCTCAAAATTATCAGCTTCTTTAGCATCCGCTGGGATTCCTATTTTAATCCTGATTTACATGACAATTGCATTTACATTCAGAAGTTTTTCTCAACCTGTACTCCTTATTTTACTCGTGCCTTTGAGTATTACTGGTGTTGCATGGGGTCATTGGATTCACAATTTCCCACTGAACATCCTCTCCATTCTTGGAATTATTGCACTGATTGGAATTATGGTAAATGATGGACTCGTATTAATAGGAAGGTTTAATAATAATTTGAGGCAAGGAATGTCATTTGACAGCGCATTAATCAATGCTGGAAAGTCCCGGTTTAGAGCCATTTTTTTAACCTCAGTCACGACGGTTGCTGGATTAGCACCCTTATTGTTGGAGAAAAGCAGGCAAGCCCAATTTTTAAAGCCCATGGCGATTTCCGTATCCTACGGTATAGCCTTTGCAACCTTGTTAACGCTTATAGTTCTTCCAATATTTTTATCCTTTAGTAATCAAATAAAAGTGTATCTCAAGTGGCTCAGTTCAGGAGATTTTCCAACTAAAGAGGCGGTAGAACGTGCTTTAACTGAACTTAAAGATGAGAAAAAAATGAATGAAATAGAAGAACCTAATACTCAAGAATCATGAAGCATGTTCAATTCATACTTATTCTTTTAGTATTCAATCTTACTGGGATTCAAGCCCAGCAATTGCTTTCAAAGGAGGCTGCTCTAAGCTTGACTTTGGAAAATAATTTTGGGATACAGATGACTCGAAATGTCAATGAAATCAATAAAAACAACAGTGA
>Ga0181555_1002864_pt1 | contig 14075 bp, 8 predicted proteins | sample 011ome_15_FD_145601 | JGI IMG/M metagenome (GOLD analysis project Ga0181555, IMG submission 145601) | Coastal salt marsh microbial communities from the Groves Creek Marsh, Skidaway Island, Georgia - 011504AT metaG (spades assembly) | ecosystem: Environmental > Aquatic > Marine > Intertidal zone >...
ACGACGCGCGCGCCGGACGAACCGACGACGACGACGACGACGGCGGCGGCGGCGGCGACGAGCGCGGCATCCCCCGGCGCCGCACGCGCGGCGGACGACGACGACGACAGCGCCAAGGCGTACTTGGAATCCACCGTCACGCGCGCGCTCCACGACGCCATGTGCGCGCTCAACGCCGCGCGGCCCGAGGAACCGCTGGTGTTTCTCGGGCAGTACTTGCTCGACGTCGCGGCCAAGGGCAAGGGCGGCGCCTAGAGCCGCGCGCGCGCGACATCCATTAGCACATAGCGTTTGAATCACATTTGCACACAGAAAACAAAACGAAAACACACGACGCACGAGTCTCAATTACATTTGCGCACAGAACGAAAAAAAACAAAACGAAAACACGACGACGACGACGACGACGACGACGACGGACATCCGCATACGTGTGTCATCGACGCACGTCGATGCGCGAGACAAAAGGATATAGAAGTCAATCGATCTTCCAACTGATCTACATGGACTGGATGGGCATGCGCCGTAGTGTACGACGTGATGTCCTATCATGTCCATGACGGGGCTCGAACCCGCGACCTATTGATGACTCGAACATATAGCCGAATTTGACGTAATATATACGACTCTGTGGTTTCTAAACCCTTGCTACATGGAAACTTACAGTCCAAAACGCCTTTCATGTCAAAAGTTACGGGTATTTATTTTGTATGTTTGGGATGCGCCTTCGTCGTTCGACGACGACGACCGACGTCAGAACGCACCGCGCGAGCACGCCCCCGACGCGACTGCACGCGCGAGCGAGCGATACCCACGATCGCGATTGTCCACGACGACGTGACCTTCGAGCAGCGGCATCTGCGGCGTCCGCGGCGTGTGATTTGTTTGGTGTGTGATTGCGATCGCAATGGGTGTTGACGCGCACATCATGGGTGGCGCGAACGACGACGACGACGCGCGGGCGAGCGTTGGGTTGTTATCGCGTCGACGAGACGGACGCACGTCGTCGTCGGCGTCGTCGTCGTCGTCGTCGGAGTGGCGGACGAATGTGGTGGCGGCGTTGACGGCGACGGCGTGCGCGGCGCTGGCGGTGGCGGCGTCGCGCGCGGCGGGCGGATCGTCGAGCGCGGCGTCCGTATCGTCGTCGTCTCCGTTTGTGAATCCGAGGTTAGGGATGATGATACCGGATAATGAAATTCTTAAGGAGCACTTGATGGAGCAGGAAGACGTGCGTCCGGGTGTCACCAAGCACGCCGCGACGGCGCCCGAAGTCGGGGAGATGCAGAGCCAAAACGTCTTTGAAGACACTGAAGACGAAGAGGACGACGATGGGTTAATCACCGAAGACGAAGTGCTAGATTTTGAAACGAAACCGTGGCCGTGGCCTAGTGATACGACGTGCAAGGGCGATCGGGTGGTATTTCCGGCGAAATTGACGCCGACGCGTGCCAACCACTGGCGAGAGAGCGCGTTTGCGATGAACTTTTGGCGTCTGCCGCGGTCGCGCAACTATCAGATGTTTGACGCCGAAGCCGTGAGAGAAGGGTTTTGTAAGGCGGGGCAAGTGCAAGTGAATGTTGTTGCCGTCATGGATGACGAAAAATCGTGCGCATTTGCAAAGCGTCACTATGACGAAGGCACGAAGCGGTTTCCGCTCGACAAATCCGCTTGGCTCGGGCGCGGGACGTTCATGTGCAGTGTCTTGAAACCGAGCGAGTTCAAGTACACGTTACACAAGGGCTGTCACGCGCATAACGCCATAGAACTCAATCGTGTGCCGTCTTTGGTTCACGCGTTGGATTACATCAACGAAGAAGCCGCGCGCACTGGGGCTAAAAAGTACAAGTACATTTACTACGTCGACCCCGAAGAGTTTGATTTGAAGCTGACGTTGCATCGTACGTTTTCGCCCACGCTCAACGTGGCGTACGGAGACAAGTTCCGTATTGGTTGTCGACGAAGTGCGACGATTGAACGTAGCAACAACTGCCAAGCCGGGGTGCAAAAGTCCCCGATTCGTCCGTACTTGACACGCATCATGGGTGGCTCAGTCGACGCCGTGCGCGCGCTCGCCGAAGCGATGGATACGTTTATGAATGAATTCGTGCCGTTGCGCAAGCCGGATGATTCGTACCACTTTTCAATCAATGACGATGGTATCGTTGAAAATGCAGTGACGAAACAACCAGGATGTGTGTGCCCGTCGGATGAAGAAGTATTGAGCGAAATGGCGCACCGCGACGAGTATGCAAATTTATTCGCCATGCGCGACGCCGACGCACAGGGAAAACTTAGCGGGGCGTCGTGCGGATGGGTGCAGTGGAAATCCGGTTTGCGCTCGGAAGATTAATTAACGTGTAAAAGTGTAGCCGATGTTATAGCGATGATGATGACGATAATAATCAGAGATTGTTATTACCGTGCCCGTATTATCCCGTATTTTGCATTCCCGCCGCAATGCCCTTCATCGTAATCTTCAACACGTCGTTCACCGCACCCTTGTAATTGTAATCCTGGAATGGATACCCTTCGAGCATGGGAATCTTTTGAAGCTTTTCCATACCCTTGGATTCATCAATTTCCATCGCTCGCGCCGCTTCCAAGTAGCGTACTTGGCAAATGTTGAGCGGCGTAATGTAGTGCGAACGCTTCATCAACTTGTACGCCAACTTTGCGTGGTACTCGACGGTGTTTTGATCTTCACTTTTTTCGGGCTTGGAGAGCAAACCGACGTGTTCAGACACGGCGAGAATGCTATCAATGCTTTCTTGAAGCTCGCTTCTCAAGCCTGCACCAAAAGTGTGCAACGTCGGGTCGACGAGAATGCGCTCGTAATACTGCACCACGACTGGATCCGCCTTGGCGAGCACCATCTCCACGAGATCGATGGTAACTTCAAAGAACGGCCAGTTGGTGTACATGTCGCGAAGGGTTTGCAGCTCACCTTCGTCGATGAGTCTCTTGAACGACGCAGAAATACCGAGCCACACAGGGAGGTGGAATCGAGACTGCGTCCAGGCAAAAATCCAAGGGATGGCACGCAACGCCGTGACGCCGGCGTTTGGTTTACGCTTTGCTGGACGAGAGCCGATGTTCAACGACCCAAGCTCAGCACCGGGCGTAGCTTGACCGAAATACCCGACAAACTCGGGAGTGTTGAACACTGTTTTTCTGTAGTGCGCGCACGAATAATCGCTCATCTTGTCCATCACCGCTCGCCATTCAGGTTTGGGGTGGGACGGAGGACGCAAGGTGTGCTCGAGCACCGCCGCCGTGTACAAATCAAGCGTGTGGAAACAGTTCTCAGCTTGCCCGAAATCCGTTTCGATGACCTCACCTTGAATCGTGACTCTAATGGAACCATCGACCGTGCCGGGCGGCTGAGATAACATGGCGATGTGCGCCGGACCGCCGCCGCGGCCGACAGTGCCCCCGCGACCGTGGAACAACGTCAAGGCGACGCCAAACTCTTTACCCGCCTCAACAACTCTTTCTTGACCATCGTATAACGCCCAGGCCGCGGCCATACGACCGGCGTCTTTACCGCTATCGGAGTATCCGATCATCACTTCTTGATGACCGTTGATGTGTTCGTGGTACAGCGGCACAGAGAAGAGTTGACGCAACACGCGCGGAGCGTCGTTCAAGTCGTCGAGGCGCTCAAATAACGGCGCGACGCGCAACAAGTCTTGCTTTCGGCAGCCGCATTCGCGCTGTAACAAGGTCACGGCGAGTACATCACTCGCACTTGTCGCCATAGAGATCACGTACGTGCCCAAAGAACCAGGGCACGTTTGTTGCAAATGCGCAACCATTTTGCACGTGTCCAACACTTCGCGAACGTCGTCAGAGCACTCGAGATCGGTGGGGATGAGCGGGCGCTTGCTCTCCAACTCGCTCGTCAACCATGCAATCCTACGATCTTCGTCCCATTCCAAGTACGAGCCAAGGCCAATGAACTTCGTAATCGCATCTAAAGCTTCGGCGTGACGGTCGGATTCTTGACGAATGTCCAACTTGACCAACCCCAGACCAAAGCAGCTGACTTGACGAATGACATCCAAAAGATAGGCGTTTGCGATTTGCCCGTCACCAATCTCGATCAATGAGTCGTAGCACGCCACGAGAGGCTCGAACAACTCCTCTTTGTGACGAATGATGGACGTGTCATCCATGTCGATGCTCACCGTGGGGTCGGCCATGCACGCTTGCAACGCCACGCGCGTGTTGTACAACTTGTCGCGAAGTTCAGCCAAGATGACACGATACGGTTCGTGAACGGGAATAGCCTTCCAGAAATCATCATAGTTTCTGCGCTTGCGTTCTTCGAAAATGGCGTTGTTATCATCCGTGGAAGAGCTGAGAATTTTCTCAGCGCGATCCTTCAGCGCGTCAGTGCAGCGCCACATGGAGAGGTTGAAAATCAAACGCTGAATGGCGTCGAACAAAAGATTGGTACCTTGCACGCGGGCGAGCAACACGACATCGCGCGTGCACGTGGACGTTACGTACGGGTTTCCGTCTCGATCGCCACCCATCCACGAACCAAACGTCACGATCGACTTGTCCAGAGGCAAACGCGGGCAGTTGTTGGCCAACAACGACGTGTCCACGCGACGCATAAACGTCGGGATACCGTCCCAGATGGTTTGTTGAAAGTACGTCAAACCCGCGCGCATTTCGTCTTGCGGCGTCGGTGGCGTGCGTCGAATTTCATCTGTTCTCCACGCTGCCGCCATATTTGACCGAATTTCATCCAAAACCTCCGCGCGTTCGTATCGCGACAATCGAAAACGTTGGAGCTGCAACAACTTTTCGCGAATCTTCCCAAATGATTTCAACATTGACCGTCTGAGTGCTTGCGTGGGGTGCGCCGTCAGCACCAAGTCAACGTGTTGCTTCGAAAGTGCGTCGTAGATTTCCTCCTTCGTTTTCCCCACACGTAACAACTGCTTGATTGCGCCGTTTGTCGTCTTGGACGGTCCTCGAGGAATATCGTGCAACCGCTTATGGCGCTCCTCCATCGCGTTGGCCACCTGCTCGGAAATATTGTGCAAGTTGAGCAGGTTCGAATACGCCGACGCAAATTGCAACGACTCATCCACAGGCATGCCATCAATCAACTTCTTCATCGTTTCAAAATCCCCGCTCTCGTGTGTCTCGTTAAACTTTTGACTCGACTCAAACACCGCCTCGAGCTTTTTCAAAAAACCCTCCCCTTCCGTCTCTTGCACCACACCAAAGAACATCGTGCGCAACACCTCATCACACTCCTCAATCACCGCATCCGCGTTAAACGCCTTCGACTCCCCCGTACCCGATAAGTACGAAGACGCCCGCACGAGCTCATCCAACTCGGCGCCGTCTTCGCTCTGAAACATCGACCCCGTGCGCCTATGGTGCTTGGTTGGCGACTTTTTAAACAACGACGGAAACATCGCGCTGCTCTAAAGCCCCGGCGTCACTGTCGTCTCTACGCCGCGCTTCTCCACGCGTGCACCGACGCGAACGCACACAAACGGACCGAGGAATCAATCAATCAATCAATCAATCAATCAATCCTCGCGTGCCAACCCGACGGTCGATCGGTCGCGTGACGCGTTCGTGCGCCCTCGCGCGAGACGCCGACGAGGACACAGACGACGATAAAGACGACAAAGACGACGACGACAAACACGACGACGACGACAAACACGACGACGACCGAGGTGTGTGGACGGCGCCGAACGCGGTCCCGCGTGGAGGCGGTTGCGACGACAAAACCCTCGTGACACGCGGGTGTTTTTAGGGTTTAGGCCGCGGTAGGTCTGGTCACTGTTCAGGGCACGACGACGACGACGACGGCAGACGACGACGACGGCAGACGACGACGACGACGGGGATTATGGGTGTACGCGTGATGACCATCGCGCGCGGGACGACGGCGATGACGACGACAGCGCGAGGCTGCCAGACGACAGCGCGCGCCAAGTGTGTGAAGAACGCACCCTCGTCTGCGGCGCCGCGGCGTGACACCGTCGGCGGACGCCGCGCGAGGACGAGATCGGGGGCGACGAGCGGTGAGGGCGGCGCAAAGCTTTGGGGTGGTCGGTTTAGCGAGGCGCAGGATCCGCTCATGGAAAAGTTTAATGAGAGCTTGAGTTTTGATCGACGGATGTGGCGCGAGGATGCCGACGGGAGCGTGGGGTACGCGCGGGCGTTGGCGCGAGCCGGGGTGATTACCGACGAGGAACGGGATGCGATCGTGCAAGGGTTAGGGTTGGTGAGTGCAGAGTGGGCGAGTGGGACGTTCGTGGCCAAGGCTGGGGATGAAGACATACATACCGCGAATGAGCGACGGTTGACGGAGCTCATCGGCGAAGTCGCGGGCAAGTTGCATACGGGGCGGTCGCGGAACGATCAAGTGGCGACGGATACTCGAATGTGGTTGCGCGCGCAGCTGCTTGAGATTCGTAAGCATTTGCGTACGTTGATTGAGATTGCGGTCGACCGCGCGGAGCGTGAGGTGGATGTCGTCATGCCCGGGTTTACGCACTTGCAAAGCGCGCAAACCGTGCGCTGGTCGCATTGGTTGTTGTCGCACGCCGCCGCGTGGCAGCGTGATGATCAGCGATTAGGGGACTTGCTCGAGCGCGTGAATGTGATGCCACTCGGCAGTGGGGCGCTCGCCGGGAACCCTTTCGGGATTGATCGTCAGTTGTTGGCTAAAGATTTGGGTTTCGCCGGCGTGTGCCCAAACTCGATGGACGCCGTGAGCGACCGCGACTACATCGCTGAGACGAGCTTTTGGGCATCTATGGTCAGCACACACTTGTCGCGATGGAGTGAGGATTTGATCATCTATTGCTCCCAGCAGTTTGGTATGGTGAAAATGTCTGACGCCTACTCCACCGGCTCGTCGTTGATGCCACAAAAGAAGAATCCAGACGCTCTCGAGTTGTTGCGCGGCAAGAGCGGTACGCAAATCGGTTCGTTAATGGCGGTTTTGGCCACTATCAAGGGCACGCCGACGACGTACAACAAAGATTTACAAGAAGTGTGGCACTCCATGTACTACACTGTGGACAACATGAGCGATTCGTTACAAATCGCCGCCGGATGTTTAGCCACGGCGCGCATTTACCCCGACGCCATGGAGCGCGGTTTGTGCGCCGAAATGCTCGCCACAGACCTCGCGGAATACCTCGTGCGCAAAGGCGTGCCTTTCAGAGAAACTCACCACATCTCCGGTGCCGCTGTCAAGCTCGCTGAAGACCGCGAAGTGCCTCTTTCATCGCTCACCGTCGACGATTTGAAGCCCCTGTGCGACAAATTTGACGCCGACGTCGTCGAGGTGTGGTCATATGAAAAATCTGCCGAAAGCCGCGACACCGAAGGCGGCACATCGCGTCGATCGGTCTTAGAGCAATGTGCGAAATTACGTGCCTACCTCAGCGCGCATTGAAAATTATAGCAATCAATTTAATCGAACATTGAGACGTAATACAAACGCGCGACTGACCGACGACGCGCACGCGTAACCACCTCACACCCCAGCTCGCGAGCGCGATGCGTCGGCGTCATCGCGCCCCATCGCGCCACATCGCACCCGTCGTCGTCGCGCTCGCGGCGGCATGCGTCGGCACCACGCACGCGCTGACAACCGACGTCGATTTCGATCCGCGCTACGTCGTACACGTGTTACAATCGCCAACTGATTCGAGCCCGATCACCAAGCACCGAGTGATTGACATGACTGCGGCGAATGGGGCGTCGTATAAATGCGTCGTGCCGGATGGTAGCGTTGAGAGCGACCACGGTGGCGCGGTGCTCGCGTCGGCGCTGGCGGATGCGCTCGACGAGGACGAGGATTTGACGGGAAGAGCGGCGCGCGAGAGCGCGGCGGCGTCGCGTCGGGACGTCGACGAGCTCCTTTCGCCCCTACGCGGTCGGTGTTTCTTCCACGCCAATGGCGATTGGTGGACGTATGAATTTTGTCACGAAAAGCACGTCGAACAGTTTCATCGCGAGGGGACGACGAGGGTGAATGCGTATGACTTGGGGAGATACGACGCTCGAGCGACGGCGGAGCTTGACGTCGAGAGCGGCTCAAACGCCTCTAAAAACGACGTCGTCTCGGTCGCTTCGGCAGATACGATCGATGATGTGAGCGAGGATAAATATCATGCGCATGCATTCACGCACGGCACCAAGTGCGGTGACGTAGGCGCGCAATTCGACGACGTCGAACGCTCCAGTGAGGTGCGTTTCGTGTGCTCTGAGGACGGCGCCGAAGGCGTCGCGAGCGTGGACGAACCAGCGACGTGCAAGTACGTCTTCACCTTCCGCACGCCACTGGCGTGTAAATCCAGAATGCTGCGTCCAAAGCAACCCGATGTCGAAGCCATCGTATGCTCGCGCGTGGATGTCGCTTCAACAGACGACCGGGCCGAAACGGAAGCCGAAACAGAAGCCACAGATGCACGCGCCGAAGACGCCTGGCGCGGCGCGCGAGACGAGCTCTGACGCGCACGCATGCATATTTAACCCTCTAGACCCACACATAGTCACACGCACACCCCGTAGCCGCAGGACGTAGTCATTTGTAAAATACTCTGAAAAGCCTCTCGCCGCCGCGGCCCCGCACCAGTGAGTGACGCCTCCGTGTCGCACGCGTCGCACGACTGCGCGTGGTGCGACCGCGCCGCCGGACGACCACGAACATTCCGCACACACCGCGCCGCGTACGCCGCGCGCGTCGTCCACGTCGTCGACGAATAGGCGCACAAGATGCTGCGCAGCAGCGGCGCACACGATGACGCCGGCGCCGTCTCACCGCCGTCATCGCCGTGCGCGACGACGATGTCACGCGTATCGAGCGTGCAGTCGTGCGACACAATTGTGTACGACGACGACGGACGCAGGTGCGGCGCGCACGCGGCATCGCGCGCGACGGAACACGCGTCATCGTTTCAGATGAAGGCGTCGCGGGCCCAGCCACCGCTGGAACGCGCGGCGAGGGATTTACTGCGCGCTGGACGCTTTCAGGACGCCATGGCTGCGCTGGAGCGCGCCACGCATGTGATTGATGCCATGCGGGACGGCGCCGAGCGCGCGAGATGCGCGAACGCGCGAGTGATGGCGCTGAGAGGTGAGTGTTTTGAAGGCTTGGGGATGCGCGGGGATGCCGAAACCATGTTTTCGCGCGCGGTTCGCGAGGATGATGCGAACGCTGACGCGTGGTGCGGGCTGGCGCGACTGGCACACGGTGAAGGGAGGTTTTATGACGCTATGGAGCGATACCGCGCGGGTGTGCGAGGGTATGAGTGCGCTGGGGAATACGAGAGGGCGCGCGATGCGAGACGCGCGCTCGCGGCGGCGTGGACCGAAGTCGGCGCGGCTCGCAAGGCGCGTGGAGATATCGAAGGCGCAATTCGCACGTACGGCGAGATTATCGATGAGATAAGTGATCAGGATGCATTTGCAGCGTCAGCGACGTTTTACAATTTGGGCGTTGCGCTCGTGGAGGTTGGGCGATTGGACGAAGCCGAATCCGCCTACGAGCGAGCGATTGCTTCGGATCCTACGCTCGCTTTGGCGTATTGCAATCTTGGCGTTGTGTACAAGATGAAGAATCGTTTGGACGACGCAGTTGAGGCGTACGAGAAGTGTTTGCGGTACGCGCCCGATTTTGAGCTGTGTTTGAAAAATTTGTCGCTTGTGTTGACAGATCAAGGAACGGCGATAAAGTCGCAGAATTTACCAGGCGCGATTGCGACGTATGAACGAGCGCTGTCGTACGACACTTTAAACGTCGAGGCATATTACAACCTCGGTGTGGCACTCGCAGAGGCTGAAGAATTCGATCGCGCGCTAATTGCGTACGAAAATGCGGGAAGATTACGACCGCAGTGTGCGGAGATTTGGAACAACGCAGGCGTCTTGTACAAGGAGCGCGGCAACGACGCGCGAGCGATGGAATATTACCATCGCGCGATTGCGTGCAACCCGAATTTCGCGCAGCCGCTGAATAACTTAGGGGTATTGTACACCATGGCTGGTCAGGCTCAGCTTGCTCTCGAGGCATTGCAGCGTGCTGTGACTGTGGCACCGACGTACGCCGTCGCGCACAATAATTTGGGTGTCTTGCTTCGCGACACTGGCGACATTGAACACGCTTTCACATCGTACCGCGATTGCGTACGTCATTCCCCGAACGACAGGCATGCGGAGCAAAATTATTTGCTTGCGCTGAACTACGTACGCTCGGGTGAAGATACCGAAGTGTGTGAAGCACACTCGGCATGGGGAAATCGGTTCGCAAAGCTCGCGGGACCGCCGCTGAAACCGCGACATGCAATCAAGTCCGATAGCGGCGCAGGAACTCCAGGACGTCGTCGTTTGGTTGTTGGATACGTATCGCCCGATATGTATACGCACTCTGTGAGTTACTTTGCGCACGCGCCATTGCGTTCGCACGACAAGTCAAGCGTAAAGTGCATCGTCTACAATGTGTCAAAATTCAACGACGCGCAAACAAAACGTTTGCAAAAGTCCACGCTTGAGAGCGGCGGTGAATGGCGAGATTGCGCCACATTGAACGAAAGAGAACTCGCCGAATGTATCAGGGGCGATTCAGTGGACATTCTGATTGAATTGACTGGGCACACGGCGAATAACCGTCTCGAGACGCTCGCGCTCGAACCAGCGCCGGTGCAAATTACGTGGATTGGGTACCCAAACAGCACGGGCGTTCGCTCCATTGGATACAGAATCACCGACGAATTGTGCGATCCATTGAACACAACACAAACGTTTACGGAGCAACTCATACGCATGCCTGCACCGTATTCATTCTTGTGTTACACGCCAAACCCGGAGGCGCCAGAGCGCGTGGCGGAGGCCCCGTGTTTGAGTCAAGGACACGTCACGTTTGGATGCTTTAATACATTGGCCAAGGTCACCGCAGACGTTCGCGCGTGCTGGGCGCGCGTCTTACTCGCCACGCCCATGAGCCGGTTGATCTTTAAATCGAAAGCGTTTGCGTGTGAAGTCATTCGCAACCGCTTCTTGTGTCAAATGGCTCAACTTGGCGTCGAGTCGTGGAGAATCGATTGCTTGCCTTTGGAATCGGCGACGATGTCGCATTTAGCCATGTACGATCGCGTCGATATCGCACTCGATACGTTTCCGTACGGTGGCACGACGACGACGTGCGAAGCGGTGCATATGGGCGTACCCGTGGTGACGCTGTCGGGGTCGTGTCACGCGCAAAACGTGGGTAAATCATTGATGACGACGATTGGACTGAAAGAGTGCGTTGCGAGCGACGAGAATGAATACGTTCGCATCGCGTCAACGCTCGCCAGCGATGTCCAAAGAATTTCCGAGATTCGAACGACATTGCGTCGGGATATGCTACGCTCGCCGCTATGCGACGCCGAAGGATTCACGCGCGCACTCGAGGACATTTACCGAAACCTTTGGCAGCGATGGTGCGACGACAAGGCGCGAGAAGACTACGAAAGTGACGATGACGACAACGAAGAAGAAGACCTTGACAACGCCGTGGAAAACTCTAAGGGTAACGACGATGATTGTTGCTCTGCAGACGAAAACACCCGTAGCGGATCGCCGAGTAATCGCTCCAAGGATGACTCAAATAACGACACAGACGAAGTTTGGAATCAAACGGAAAGCGCCGAAAGCGGCGACGTGACGAGCAAATTGATCGACACATTAGAAATATGAATTGATACGTAGCACAGTTGCACATTGAATAATAATATTAGCTCATCTTCATTGACAGACATTTAAGCTCTAGCGTTGCTCTAAAGGTGGAAGGAATTGAAAAAATTTAGATCGAGAAAGCACCGTCTTCGACCGCCGGGCCGGCGCCGCCGCCCGGCACGCGCTTCTTCAAATCTCTCTTCGGGATTTCAGTGATGACGGCTTGCGTCGTGAGCACCATACCTGCAATGGAGCACGAGTTCATCACGCCAGAACGAGTCACCTTCTTGGGGTCAATGACACCCATTTCGATGAGATCGCCGTACGTGTCGTTCATCGCGTTGTACCCAAAGTTCCATACATTGTTCATAATGCGATCGCACACCACATCACCCTCCACGCCGGCGTTGTTGCCGATGAGACGGCAAGGAGCCAAAAGCGCCTTTTGCACAATATCGGCACCCAAACGCTCCTCCGGATCGGTGAGCGTCACCTTGAACTCATCAATCAACTTGCTCAAGTGCACCAAAGCGGCGCCACCACCCGGCACGATACCTTCCTCAACGGCGGCAAAAGTAGCGTTCTTCGCATCTTCGATACGAAGCTTGCGTTCTTCTAATTCGGTCTCAGTCGCAGCACCAACCTTGATGACGGCGACACCACCCGCGAGCTTAGCGATGCGTTCGGAAATTTTTTGAGTGTCGTACACGGAATCCGTTTCCGCGAGTTCTTGCTTGAGCTGCGCCACGCGAAGGTCAATGTCCTCCTTGGAGGCACCGTCAGCAATCAACGTGGTGGTGTTTTGCGCGATGGAGACCTTTCTGGCGTAGCCAAGGCAATCCATGTTGGCGCGAGACACGCTCAAGCCGAGGTCCTTGGCGATGTATTGCGCGCCAGTGACAATGGCAATGTCTTGGAGCAACGCCTTGCGGCGCTCACCAAAGCCCGGCGCCTTGATGGCGACAACCTTGAGGACGCCACGAACCTTGTTCACGACCAACGTCGCGAGGGCTTCGCCGACAATGTCTTCGGCGATGATGAGCAGCGGCGGGGAGCCATTTTGGGACACTTCTTCCAAAAGCGGCACGAGGTCCTTGACTTGCTCAATCTTTTCATCGCAAATCAACACGCGGCAGCCTTCGTATTCAACCATCAAACGCTCAGTGTCGTTGACGAATTGCGGGGAAATGTAACCGCGGTCGATTTCCATACCCTCTTCGACTTCAACAATGGTTTCCAAACCGCTGCCGTTTTCAATCGAAAGCACGCCATCCGGGCCAACCTTTTCAATAGCGTCGGCAATCATGTCGCCGATTTCGTCATTGTTACCCGCGGAAATGGAGGCGACGGCACGAATGTCAGCCGGACCCTTGATCGGAATCGCGAGCTCATCGAGCTTCTTGGTGCACCAAAGAGAAGTCTTATCGATACCACGCTTGACGTTCACCGGGTTAGCGCCGGCGGCGACGGATTGCAAGCCAAACTTGATCATTTCCCGCGCGAGCACCGACGCCGTCGTGGTGCCGTCGCCCGCCGAGTCATTCGTACGACCGGCAACCTCCTTGATCAACTGCGCACCGGCGTTTTCCACCGGATCGAGAAGCTCAATCGCGCGCGCAATAGTCACACCATCGTTAATCACCTGCGGCATGCCAAACTTTTCCTCGAGCACGACGTTACGTCCACGCGGACCGAGCGTCACGCCCACGGCGTCGGCGAGCTTGTCGATACCCTTTTGAAGCTTACGTCTCGATTCCAAATCAAACGTAATCTTCCTCGCTTCAGCGCGCACGTGCGCGCATCTTCGGCTACGCCCAGTGGTATTCGTCGTCGTAGGACGAGGCGCAAGCGCCCGACCCGTCGTCTGTGTATTTCAATCAAGCGAAGACGTACGCGCGCGTATAGGTTAGTCTCTCGGCGCGTCGCGTCTTCGCGTCGGAACCTCGCGCGCGTCGCGTCGACGACGACGACGACGACGACACGGTGATAGGCCGACGACGGTGATAGGCCGACGATACGGCGATAGGGCGACGACGGTGATCGCACGCCCACCACCATCGTCCCGAGAGTCCCGACAGTCCTCGCGCCTAATGGGCCTAGAATACATAGGTCGTAGGTCGTAGGGCACCAGCCGCCGGGACCCCTCCCATCGCCCACCGCCCATCGCCACCGCGCGGTGCGTCCAAAGCGCGCATCACACCCACGAACGCGATGCGCGAACCACCAATCGTCATAGGTATATATATAACCACCCCTCACTGCGCGCGACGCATCCCGCGTCGTCATCGGGCGCACGTCGTCCCACCCCACCCATCCACCCACTCGTCTTCATCATCCGTCGTCGTCTTCATCATCATTCGTCGTCC
>Ga0181555_1002872_pt1 | contig 14044 bp, 9 predicted proteins | sample 011ome_15_FD_145601 | JGI IMG/M metagenome (GOLD analysis project Ga0181555, IMG submission 145601) | Coastal salt marsh microbial communities from the Groves Creek Marsh, Skidaway Island, Georgia - 011504AT metaG (spades assembly) | ecosystem: Environmental > Aquatic > Marine > Intertidal zone >...
AAAACTGCAAGGCATTTAAATAATCATGAAAAAGTTTGTAATAAAGTTGATAGTCTTACTTGTCCTAGATGTATGATTTCTTTTACAAATAGAAAACATAAATCGAGACATATCAAAGCCGATAAATGCAAAGCAAGAAGTATAATACATGCTCGAACACCAAACATTCAAAATATTACAAATATTGAAAATCAAACTATAAATAATATCAATAATCAAATAAATAATAATATAATTATCAATAACTTTGGAAGAGAAAGAATCGATCACATATCTGACAGAGATATACATAAAATGTTGATTAGTGGTGCAAATACAATTCCTCTGTATATTGAAAAAAAACACTTTGACAAAAATTTCCCAGAAAACAATAATATAACTTTTACAAATGAAAATAAATGCAAGGTACTAGAAGACAATATTTGGAAAGAGAAAGACTTAGGAGTAATATCATCAAAACTTGTTCATGACAATACAGAAGTTCTTTTACTTCACTGTGAGGATAATGAAGTTGAACTTTCAAATTGTATAGAAAATAAGGAAGTTTTTGATCATATAACAGACAAGTTAATCATAATATATAATAAATCTGATGCAAAAAAATATAACGAAGTTCTTAGCAAAATAAAAGAACTTGTCAAAAATAATAAGATTTCATAATTTTTTAAGATTTAATCTTTTGAAAAACTGCCCATCTATTGAAGAAACTAAATTCCTTCAACACATCGTCTTTATCCATTTCACTTATTGCATTTGCAAGCATTACACTATTATCTTCATTTTTCATCTTGAGTTTTTGAAACGTTGTTGAAAACATTTCAGTATCTAGTATTTCAAGACCATGTTCTTTTGCTTTTTTGACAAGCGTTTCAAACGAAACCAAATATTCGGGAATAAGTTTTTGAGTATTTTCAATAAACACATTTATTTGTTTTCCATAATGATCACTTTGGTTTTTATTATATTTTCTCACTATTGCCCAAACAGGTAAACCATCATTGTAGTCAGAATACAGTTTTCTTCCTTCAATAATATCACCATTTTTTTCAATTGCATTTTCTATAGTATTTCCATCCATAAATGTGCAAATGAATCGTCCATTGTCATTCAAGTTTTCAGAAACATTTTCTAGAAACCCATCGAGTTTTTCTTCAGATTTGAAGAAATAATGAATACTAAACATACAAGATACTACATCAAAACCATTTGCACCTTTTTCTTCAATACGTCTTATATAAAGTTTATCAGATGCATGTCTTTTATTATTCATGACCTTTTTCAAAATTTCCTCACTTTCAATATCTATCACATTTTCGTTATTGGCTGCTTTTCCTGTTTTTAACGAATAAGCACAATCACCTACTGCAAATATGAAATCCGGATAATATACAGGCGGTTGTACATTTTGGAATTTGTTTATGTGATCTCTACGAGATTTGAACATACGACTATAGCAACCACTCTTTGGATTTTTGATATTTTTGGAAACTAAATCAACACCTAAAACAAACTTGTATCCATTTTCTAACCATCTTCTCAAATCTCCTGCCTCGCCACAACATAATTCGAGCAATTTTTTCTTTTTATTATTTGGATAGTTGTACAGCAACTCTTTGACACCAAGATTATGGAAATCCATCATATTAACAGAAAGTAAATATTGTCTGTTAATATTTCTGGAATAATACACATCATCAGATTCTAAAACCTTATCGACCGCCAATAGACTATTTTCAAGAGTTTCATTTCCTGTTATCATGCCTTGTGTGACAGGATTATGAATAGATCTCCAAACATTCAATGCTACACTCATCTCATTCAAAGTTTTACTTAAAATATTTTTTTTGTAAAGTCTTGTTTTATCTTCTCTTATACGCAAAGGAATCCATCTCTGACTGATTGGAATATTAGGATCATTTATATATTTAAATTCAACGATAGTATCTGATTCTATTTTATCATTATTTTCTGCTCTTAATTCTCCTGACATATTTTGTTTTATGTGTGCGTATTCTACTCCAGGCGCATCATAAATTGAAGGTTTGAACAATACAGGCACATATGAGTTTCTATCTTTGTGTTGTTTGAATTTTTCATATCTTATTTTCAAACCTGTAACTACGTCAATATCTTCCCATTGTGAAGCATTATATCCAACATACAATCCAAATTCTGTAAATTTTTTGCCATTCTTTTTAACTACTTTTCTTTCTTTAATGAGAAAATCTATGGTATTTTGATCACTTGGTTTCCATTTGAAAACTCTATCCCATTTCACATTATCTGTCAACTGTACTGTTTTATTTGTATAATACGAATACAATGCAAGTTTTGCAGGAGTGAATATTAACCCATCGACTTCATAAGGATAAGAATTATTGGATAAAATATTATTTGCGTCAGAAAGTATATCTTTGGAATACAAATGTTTTTTATTAACAAATTCTAGTTCAGAACTAGCATTAATAAATTTTTCAAACTTTTGTAAATTATTTATTCTGGAGTTTTCTCCTATCAGAGGAAGGTCTGTTATTTTCGTTCCATTGATATAATAAATATCGAATGCTGCATATAATGATTTTGTAGCATTGTCCTTTCTTTTTTTACATTGAATGAATTCGCCGTCAATTAATGAATTATATCCTTCCTTAGAAACTTTCATTCCAGTATCTTCAACAATGTATGTGTTGTATATTAAATAAACCTTTCCAATACCATTCACATACATTAATACTCTTTCACCATCCGCTTTTTCCGTAACTGTATATCCATCCAAAATACTCACTGCCCCGTATGTTTTTGGATCAACAAGATTGACAAGTTCCAATGTAAAAGGTTTGGGTGCAAGAAGAGGTATTGTGTTTCCATTGTATTTACTGACCTGAACATCATCTTTGATTAAATTGTTGTATTGTTGCAAAACTACTTGCTGTTGTTTCTTTGTAAGTAACATAGATGACATTGAAATAACTTGAAGTGTTCTAATGATAGTTTGGATCACATTTTCTATAGATTGTGATTTTGTATTTGTAATAACTACACTAAAACCATAACCCTGTTTCGATTTTGTAATATTAGATTCTTTCATCGATATATATTCTTCACTCGAAGATTTTATCAAATGAGCAATATACCGAATATTATCGTTTGTATATGTTATATCTTGTGATAAAGAGAATTGTTTCGGTGTATCATTCCAATATTCAGGCATATCTACTTGAGAGTGATCAACTATTGAAATATTCAAATCAATGTCAAATATGTTTTCAATATGGTCAGACAGAAGTGTTTTTTCTATCTGAAATATTGAATCTTTGTTTTGAGAATCTGTATGAAAATAACTTACAATATTTGGTACTTCTTCGATTTTCGTGAAAATATTTTCTGCCTTAATTTTCATTGTTTCAACACCAATATCTTCATTGTAACCAAGTGATTTTAATGCTGATGTAAAATTTTTGAACTCTGATTCTGTAAAATCATTATCTTTCCTTTGAAAAGATATTTTTATATCTTTGTTACTTAAACTTGTTTCATCCAAATATTTTTGAACTGTATTGAAAACAAGTGAATCTTTTTCTAGTTCCATGATTGTATATCTATAATATATAAATATTTAACTTAATCATTTTTTATATTAAAGACATATATAAAAAAATGACTTAATATTAGTAACATCAGGTATTAATATATATAGTTATGTCTGAACTATTTGTTCCAATCAAGTTCAACACAACTGTTCATTTAAAACCAAATGAAATTGGTACCAATATTGACGAAGTTATTAATGAAAAAACGAAACAAAGTTTGGAAAATATGTGTTCAAAACACGGATATATTAAACAAGGCAGTATTAAGATAATAAAAAGATCAATTGGAAAATTGGTTGTTTCGCATTTTAATGGAAATATTACATATGATCTACAATGTATTGGTGAAATTTGTAATCCTGCCCAAGGATCTATTGTAAAATGCCGGGTTAAAGCGAAAAATGCACTAGGATTGTTGGCAGAAGGTTTTTATAACAATATTCCAATATTACAAATAATTGTTCCAAAACTTTCAGCAGGTATTCAATCAGAAATTGATATCGAAACTATCAATATAGGTGATGAAATAAAAATAGAGGTGTGTGGAAAAAAATTTCTTCTTTATGACAAATTTATTTCTATAATTGGAAAGGTATTAAAAGATAAGGATGAGTTTATCAACAATGTTTACGAGACACAAGATGATGAAAACGATGATGAAAAGTTTACAGAGGATAACGACGCACTAACAATTCCTGATTTCAATGATTTAGATGATGATGCGAAATCGGAAACAATGATAGATGATGAAGAAGAAGAGGAAGACGATGAAGAAGAAGACGATGAAGAAGATATTTCTATAGACGATGATATACCAGACGACGACATTGAAAACGAGGACGATTATGAAGATTTTGACGAATAAACATATAAATAATATTTAATATAATATAATAATGGGTGAAGATACCACAGAATTATGCAAATATATACAAAATAACATAAATAAATTATGCCAAACCGAAATAGATGAGATTTTTAAAATTATACATAAAAATAATGGCAATTATACACAAAATAATAATGGTGTATTTATCAACTTAAATTGGATTGATTACAGTATTTTAAAACAAATATATAATTATGTATCTTTTTGTTTAACTTCTCAGACTGAAATAAACAAATACGAGGAAATGAAAACAATAATGACAGATTCTATGAATAAGGAGAGAACAGATGAATCAAAAACAGATGATTTGTCAGACACAATAGTACCACAACCAGTTTTAAAGCAAAACAGAGTATCATCAAGTATGAAATTTTATCTGTTAAAAAAGAAATATCAAAAAAGATGTTGTAGTTTTGACAATAAGATAAATAATATATTAACACACGAAGAATATATTTAAAAAAATGATATAAATAATATTTTTTGAATATCTATGGAATCATTGTTTGAATTATTACCTCTGAAAACTTCTGAATGTGTAATTTGGAAACTACAAGATGATACTAAAAACATCTATAGTAAGTATACACAAGGAAATGAAAATCCGAAAAGCATATGTTTGAAAAAGGAAATAAATAAATCTTGTGAAGATGAAAATCAGAAAGGTATATGTCCTAAACCCAAAAAAACTTGTGAAGATCAAAAACAAGATAATCAAAATAAAGACCTTGCAAAAGAAGAAAAAGAAATCAAAAAATCAAAAAAAGAGAAGATTCTGCCTTCAAAAGTAATAACAGAATTATGTCACAATTCATATATAAATTACGATTATATTAAAAAATCTCTCATTGATTTCATTTCAAAAAAAGAATTTCAAAAGATGTTTGGTGTTAAAAAAACATCAGAAGTTATGAAAGGATTGGTTGAAGATAAATGGAACAAATCATTTGTTGTTTTCATATCATTTATCTTCAACAAGGTATTTATATATCTAAAAAAAGAGGTTTCGTTCTATCCATTGGAAAATAACAAAGATAAATATATTACACTCTAATTATTGTCTTGGTTTATATTCTGGTAATAATATTAACTTATTGTTTTTCATCAATTCCAATGCAATATGGTAACAGTTCTCAACTTTATTGTCATATGTATTATTATTTCCGAATTCTTTCAAAATTTCTTCTTGTTCCTTTTTATCCAATGTTTTACAAACTCTTCCAGTGCTTATCCCTTTAGTATTTCCATTGCGTATTATCTTGAGTGCATTTGTTTTCATGTCATTTTCTTTCTTTTTTTCAATATATGTAATCATTCCCCAGGTCGTTTTGTCTTTTGATAAATTATCAATTTGAGTTCTTATATTGAATAAATCTTTTTCCTCTTTGTCTATCAAAGATCGAAATTTGTTGTTCGATAATACTTTTGCTTTAAATTTGGAATCGAAAATATCAACATATCCTATATAGTTATTGTCATTGTTTATGTAAGGAAGTTCTGATTTTGAAATAAGCACACCCTGTAAATGTAAACATTGTGCTATAAATTCATCTTGTTGAGATAATGTGTTTGCTTTCAACAGTCTTGTTACAAGTTCTTCAAAACATATGGAATTAAGATTCAAATATATTAAAATAGTTGCTTCTTCTATGCTTTTATTTTTTAATACAGGCATCTTACATTTTTTGGTATTGACTACGTTTTCTTTTTGTTCTGTATCTGTAATTAAAAATCGTTTTGATGTTGTATTTGGAATCTCGACAATATGTATTCCATTTTCATGAGGAATAATCAAATAGTTGTCTATTAAATTGTATGGATACACTGATTTATTAATAACTTCATATACAATTTCTTCATCTATTTTCAAAATATCCATTATTTCTGATTGTGTAACAAACCATTTATTACTTTTTATTTTGTTCAACAAGAACATTTTAAGACGATTTTGAAGAGGTTTGATAAAATTTTGGTATGTTTCTTTTCTAAATCCATTTTTATTCAAATTGATATTTACATTGCATTTTGGTTGATATTCTATATCATCACCATATTCTATATCAATTGCAATGTTTTGCGACGTATTGATCTTCATTTTCCCAAGTTCAAAAAGAGATTTTGGAAAATAATTCAAATTTTTCATGAAATGACAATCAATAGAATTATCTCTTATTGTTTGATCTACTATTTTGGATTGAATATGTTTTTTTGATGCCAAGCGATAGGCACGAACATCATGAGATTCTTTATTACTATTATCTTGACAAGCATGCATAAAAACAGTAACATTTCTATCTTCTAGTGCCAAATTTTGATGTCTACAATTTCTATTTCCTCTTCCAATTATTTGTTTCACTTTGTTGTAGTGAAACCAAGGTTCCATCAAATGCATTTCTCTAACATTAAAAAAACTAAGTCCTTCGCTTGCAACAGGTGTCATCAATATAACTTTGACAAGAGATCCATTAATATTTGATGGGGAATTTATAAGTTTGACAATACTATCTATTGTCGAAGATCCCATAATTTCTGGATCACTCGATAAAATACAATATTTTGATTGACTTAAGTTATTGAATTCAAATTTATTCTTATCATTTTTACCCAAAATATTATTACTACCTGCTCTTGATAGTCCCATATGTTCAAGACAAATCGCCATTGGAATTATTCCAGACCAAATGAAATTGGAATATATAACAACAATTCCATTTGAATTTTTCAAAATGTTACAAATATTCAAAAACTTACCAGAATATTTACCCAAATTTCCCACATCAGGATATAGCGAATTAACATATTCTTTATTGTATTTGACAATAAGGGATCCTGGTTTTTCAACTCTTGAAAAAAAGTTTGCAAATCCTTTTTCTCCGATGTCTTCATCATATACTATATTGAGTGGTTGAAATCCATTGAAATTGGTATTATTATCGTCATCAATATTTTGTTTTTCTATGTATTGTTTTTGATAAATCCCTGGTCTAGAAATCATTATACCATCTTCAATATTTGATAACCAATTTTTGTATGTACTACTTATGACTTTATTACCAGGATCGTATGTCAATTCTTTTTTTAAGAAAGTATATTTATCGTCGAGATATTCATTTGCAGAAAGTTTAACAGCAAATGAAAATGGATTTCTTCCGCGCAAATAAGATATATAATTACTTGCTAGTTTTTTCATGATATCAAATGATTTTCGAATAGGTGTGTTATTTTCATCAAATAGACTTGGAAAAGGTTGTTTAAGAATATCTCTTCTTTTATCGTTAAGCAACAAAAGATATAGTAAGTCAAAAATATCTTCTGGAACATTATACATTGGGGTTGCACTTAATAACACTAATTTATTGTTCATTCCTTTTTCGAGTATATTCGCAAGAGATTTGTAAACTCTTTTTTCAGAATTTTCATTCGATTTTGATCTTATGTTGTGTGCCTCGTCTACAATAATTACCTTGTCTTTAACAATAGAATTATTTACAGCATATTCTGTTTCAATAAATGTTGCAAATGATTCATAAGTAAACAGTCTGTATCTTGATTTGATAAGTTTTTTAATTTTTTGTTGTGCTTTTTCTACATTATAGTTTTGCAAAATATATGACATTTTGATATAAGTGTCGCCGGTACATTGTTGTGATAATTTTTCAAAATTTTCATAATTTGCAAGACTAAAAATTTGTTCTTTAAAACTGTTTTGTAAAGAATAAGGCATTATAACCCATATTTTAGGTTCATCTGATGTATTATGTGATGCAAGAAAACCCTCCGATAATGTTATTGCTGAACAAGTTTTACCAACACCAACACCATGATATAACAAAATACCATTATATGGTGTTCTTGAAGATATATAATGGCTAATAAAATATTGATAAAGAGTTTTTTCAAAACCCGAACATAATTCATTCGATTTATTTTCAAAATCAGATCTATTCTCTATAGAATCGTTTTCCGATACAGTATATAAATAATATTCATATAAACTTGATAATTTGTTTCTAAAGTTGTCTTCATCTAAATCTGGATAATATAATCCGTCATTATCTTTATTGAATTTTCTTTTGGTCTTTTCTTGTTTATCAATGCTAATTTGTTGAACAGGAATCTGAGTTTTGTTCTCATTTGTGTTAGATTTAGCGTAATTGTCAAGAATTGTGTCACATGTTTCCCGTATTTCTTTCAATATCTTACTTTTTTCAGACAATGTATACTTTGATATTGGGTTCTTTGACTTGTCTTTGCTCCATAAAAGACAGTCATCGAGTGTGAGAGGTCTATGTAAAAATGATTTATTAGGTGCTATTTTCTTTTTTGAATCACTCATTACTCTATTATAAGAAACTATCTTATCTTTTCGAAATTGAGAATAATATTATTCGCATTTTCGATGATTTTCTGTCTTTCAACATTATGCTTTTTAATATGATTAATAGTCTCTTCGTATGTGAACCACTTCAGTGCTCTTACTTCTCTCATTTGTTCAACACAGTTATAGTCAAGAATAACATTCTTGTCCATAGATTTCATTTTTGCAAGATAGTATGTATGTTTATAAAGAATATTATTTGTTCCAAAAAATATTTCTTCAAATGGAACAACTTGATCTAAAACTTCAATATCTTCACTTTTTAACCTGGTTTCTTCGCAAAACTCTCTTACTGCGCAATCAAAATCTCTTTCTTTGAGTTTTCTCCTTCCTTTTGGAAATCCCCATTCTTGTTCAATATTTGTAGTAAAACTATTTTCTAATAATCGTTTCAAAATATTTGTCACAAGCAATGTATCAAATTTCTGTTTCGAATCAATATATTCTGCTGTTTGCTTAATATGCGTTGTATTATTTTGATACCAAGCATAAACCCAAATTTCATCAAATGATTTTGTTCTCAATAATTGACGTTCATTACTCGTCATACAATTTAATAATTTTTTTAAATACCTAATATCATTAGTATTATACTTTCCTCTTATAAATTCCATAAAAGAAAGACTATCTTTTCTCTGAATCATTAAATATTTAATAATTCCATTGTCAATTTTGTAACATATAACCCCAAAACTCATTATAGGTCTCACACAATCTTTATACAAATGACCGTTTATACCACAATTTCTACATGTTTGTGGTCTTATATAATGTTTTTTTTCACAATCACCATCTTTTTTTTTCATACAAAAAGATATATTAATATATAATATATGGTTACAGTTTATATAGGTTTGAAAAATTTATTCTAGACAAGTTCTAATATAGTTAATATTAATTGTTGGAAGAACTGGCTCGCATTCCCATAAATGAGTTTTCAAGAAAGTTTGAATCTTATATTCTGTGGGATATAAATGTCTCATTCCATATTTGACATTTTCAAAGTATTTTCTATATTTAATATCCACGAGTTGTCTACTTTCATAGGGAAGAACAATAAGTAACTGAATATTTGAATCAATATTAATACGATGATTTTCAATTATTGGTTCTGTGTTTCCTACAAGATGATTCGAAATATCTTTAATAACAGGCGGGTATGTATATGGATAATACCATGTATCGTCATAATCTTTACATTTATAATAAGCATAAGTCCAGTAAATTCCTGTGATATAATTCAAACAAGCACTAGATACAACACTGGAGTCTTTTTGAATACATGTTCCAAATATATATTTGTAATAATTTTGTTTCCATTTTGATTGATCGGTATAAATTATGCTTGCAAGATTATCTTTATTTTTCATAGCATAATAATCGCTCGATTTCATGTTGTTGGTATTAGTCAATCTATAACTAATATATTTTTTACATTCTTCTACGATATCTGTGTCTTCTGATTTTGCAATTTGTTGAATAATATCGGTAAGTGTTTCGTAGTTTATTTTATCGTCTTGGACCAGTAATCCATATGTCTCATAAGAATTACCAGTATATTGAATAAGTTTATCAAGTCCATTTGATTTTAATTTAAGTGTCAACAAATGAGGAATGAAATCATTTCCAAGCAAAGAACACATTACACAATAAGATTCAACTAAATCAATACTATTTTTAGAATATATATCATTAAACATTTGCGAATCCAAAGACCATTTATGCACCATTTCGTTAACAATCGCTTTTCTCAAATTATCAATATTAATATAAGTTCGCATATCCGTTTCTCTCATAAGATGGATATTTTGACGATTACTCATCAACGAAAGAATAATTAAATCAGCATCCATACCATTAATAACTATGGATGAATTTGACTTTTCAGTCTTCAAAAGTTTAAATATTTTTTGTTCACCTTCACCATATTCGTCGCTCCCAGAGAAGGAGATGTTTTCAGTAGAGTATCTTAATTTTGTCCTGAAATTATTATTGAGTTCGTTCATGAAATTTGTTCCGGGTGTAATACAATTTGTATCCCAATTAACATCAGTTTTATCAATTTTATTTCTATAAACTGATAAATATCTTCTTTTTCTTTGTTGTATCATTTTCGCCAATGGGACACTGCCGTCAATACAAATAATAGTTTTTTGAGGTTTGATTGTCGCAATATCATCTTTAACTTTGTTATATAAACCATTAATGATTTCTGTATTTGTTGCTTTTGGTTTTTGCTGAAGAATAGATGCACAAACGGGATGAATAACGCCATTAAAATCTAGACAATAAATATCTGGTTGAAAATCAATTTTAGGAACAATAATATTATCATACTTTTTGACCAAGGTGTAAAAATAGAAAGGAATACCCATTGTTTTGTAAAATTATATAACAAAATGTCATTTTTTATTTTTCTTTGCATTGATATAGATAGAGAATAAATCGATGGGTATATTGGATTATTTTATAGGTACTCAACAATCTAAATATGCAAGTATTGCAATTTTTTCTGCAATTTTTGTAATATGTATGGCAATATTATTTACAAATACTGATGTACCACTTAGTCACAGAATAATGGTAATATTCTTTGTGTTCTTAATGTCTATTATACCGGTTGGCATGTCCTTATTTGAATTAACTTGCATTGTTACCGGATCAAAAAATAAACCATACAATATGTGTAATATTTTTGCATGGGCAGTTGCAGTAATAATGATAGTATATTCACTTATTCTTATAGTTTCTGTATTGTTTTCTTTATTTACATATAAGAAGGCAATATATAAACTCGAAATGGACAATACTTCCAAAATAGTTACAAGCGAAGATGCTGACAAAATTGCCAAAAACATTCTCGAAGAAGAAACAAATAAATCTTCTCAGGAAAAACAAATCAAACAATATGATCAAGTTGCCAATGTGGAAGTCCCTGAAGTTACCCAAGAAATAGGCGGGTTCGATAACGATGGTTCATTCATGGAATTTGGTAATAGTGAAAATTATATAGATAACAAAATTATAAAAGAACATTTCAAACCTTCCGAAGAAGATGTTGGCCCAGAACCTTTTTCTGTTGACTCTGAGTCATTTGCAACATTATGATAGTTATTTTTTTGAATTCTACTTAAAAACAAATCATATATTCATATATGATACATTATTTATAATGAATGAATACAGAAACATGTATACAGAACTATACAAAGAATGGTTTGAAAATAAATTATTTTGGTTCGAAAAAAATCCAGATACGGATATTTATTTATCAAATAAATATTTCCCGTCAATTGAAAACAAGTTGAATATAGATATGAATTTACCACAAGAGGAATTGTCGGTATTAATTGGAATTATTTTGGCATATGACCAAATCCCAAGACATTATAACAGAATACATCCAATTGATGTTAACAAATATTCAGAAGTTGCTGCAAATACAACTTCTGCATTAATACAACATATTTTAACAGACAAAGAGTTTTTTCATGAAATAACTGCAAACGAATGGTGTTTTATTATGTTGCCATACAGACATTTGTATAATATGCGTAAAATTTACAAGTTGATAACATTTTTCATTGAAAAACATAACTGTAATCATTCATCTATCACAGACAAGGGTATTTATAAAAGATTTCTAAGAAATACCCTTTCAAAAGTCTATAAAGTAATATCTTCAAAAACAATTAATTTGCAAAAAGAAAAAGAAGTATGTAATATTATCAATTGTCATAATCAATGGTCGGAATTCCAAGACATATTGTGTTTCAATCCAATGTGCCCTATTATTCTGAAAAGCGAACATTCACATATTGATAATACATTTCAAGAGGAATTGAAGCATCTTCCTGAAAAATGCGATATAATAGTATCAATTTCTGGAGGAGTAGACAGTATGGTTTGTCTACTTTTGACAAAAATCTATGCTCCTGAAAGAAATGTCACATGTGTTCATATAAATTACAACAATAGGCACGAATGTTCACTTGAAACAGAATTGATAAAGAAGTTTTGTTCGATTTTGAACACGAGATTTTATTATAGGAAAGTTAAAGAAATATCGCGGGAAAAATGTCATGGAACTGGACTTAGAGATATGTATGAAGATATTACAAAACAAATAAGATTTGATATATATAAACAAGTTATGTCGACAGAAGGATATGATCTTGGAAATACGTATGTTATTATGGGTCATAATGCAGACGATTGTTTTGAAAACATAATAACAAATATAAATAACAAACACAGTTACAATAATTTACGCGGTATGGAAAGAATATCTCAAATAGACGATATTATGTTTTTCAGACCATTGTTGAATGTTCGTAAAAGCAACATAATCGATTTTGCACACTCTAATAACATACCATATTTAAAAGATAGTACACCAAAATGGTCAACAAGAGGAAAAATAAGAGATAATGTCCTTCCTGCTATAGAAAGTATAAACAAAAATACAATAGAATCATATTTTAATTTATCCGACCATTTGCTAAGATCAGATAAATTAATTAAAAATTATATCATACCACATGTGATAAAGTCATTTACAAATCATGAAAATTCAATCATAGGTTATTTTGATACATGTGAATTATCACAACTTGTTCACGAATATGATGTCTGGAAAACAATATTTTTATCGGATAGTTTTGAAACTGTTTTTGAAAAACGAAATAGTTCACATAAATCAATCAAAGAGTTCTCAAATTATTTATCGCGATATATTTCTGGTAACAATAGAAGCAGATGCAAATTCATTTTGCGAAAAGATATAGATGTTACAATCGAGTATCGCGAAAACAAATTGAAATTATCATTTATTAAAAACGATTAGGTAAAGTTTTTCTTATTTTCACATCAGACGGTTTCCATGAAATATATATAGTATTGTCATTTGGGTGTGGCAGAATTTGTACCATAAATCCATTTTTCCTTAAAGAATCAACAATATATTCACAGCATTCAAAAACATTATATAAAGGATACCCGAGTAAAAAAAAGGGGGTTTCAAAAAAGACATTCATCCCCCCTTGTTCTGCAATAATTTTGATTTTATTATGACATTTTTCAAGTATTTTGTTAAAAGTTTGTGTCCGTATTCCTTCTTTCTTTTTTTTCATAGAATACAAATCAGATATGCAAATACTGGGATTCATGTCTTTTAAATATATGCGA
>Ga0181555_1002882_pt1 | contig 14017 bp, 8 predicted proteins | sample 011ome_15_FD_145601 | JGI IMG/M metagenome (GOLD analysis project Ga0181555, IMG submission 145601) | Coastal salt marsh microbial communities from the Groves Creek Marsh, Skidaway Island, Georgia - 011504AT metaG (spades assembly) | ecosystem: Environmental > Aquatic > Marine > Intertidal zone >...
CTGATCTTTCATTCTCTTAACTGTTATCTATGACTTTCGGTAAGCCGATTAAAGCGCGAACTGCATTTTTGTGTCATATTTTCTTTTGAATTGGATAATTTTTTAAAAAATAAGCCCATCCCATCAAAAAAGCCGCAGCGATAATCAACACCTGTTTATCGCGCTGCCTATATAAAACCCCAAATTCACAGGGTTCTGAAACCCATTCACCACAAAACCAAACCGACTTTGCCGGTATATTTTAGCGGGTTGCTTCAAAGATAAAGCAGCGATCTCTTGGTATTGTAAGCCACATTGGCTGTTCGGGCTTGGGTAAAAAAACGCTTGGAATTGAGGCTTTTAAGATGGATCCATCATAGGCCATTCTAAACTCAACCAGGCTTTCACTGCCCAAGAAGCGCGATCGGATGACATGCCCCAATGCCGCCACGCCTTGCGATGGGGTTGGATTTGGCCCCTTACCCTGACGATCAAAATCAATGCGAACATGCTGCGGGCGCACAACAATATCCACCTTCGTGCCGTCGCTCAAGCCCGGGGCAAAAAATTGTCCAAATGGCGTTTCAGCCAAAGCCCCCTTAACTTGGCTTTTTATAACATTCGCATCGGAAAAAACCGCCACAGCGGCGCGATCCACGGGCGCGTTATAAATGTTATAAGGCGCACCAGATTGAACGATCCGTCCCGCGCGCATCAGCGCGATTTCATCGGCCATCCGCATCGCCTCCTCAGGCTCATGCGTCACCAAAAGAACGGCCGTATCTTCGGATTTTAAGATCGCGAGGGTCTCATCGCGAATGCCATCGCGCAGCCTATTATCTAGGCCCGAAAACGGCTCATCCATCAACATTATACGCGGTTTTGGCGCCAAGGCGCGCGCCAAGGCAACCCTTTGCTGTTCGCCGCCAGAAAGCGCGTGGGGGTATTGATCAATGCGATGACGCAAGCCCACTTTTTCCAGCAGGGTTTCTGCGGCTGCGCGCTTTGCATCACGCCCGCCAATCACGCCGAAACCAACATTATCGCCCACTGATAGATGCGGAAACAGCGCAAAATCTTGAAACATCAATCCAATCGAGCGGTGCTCTGCCGGCAAGCTAGACACGCCATCACACACGAGCTGACCATCGATCAAAATCTGCCCATGATCTTGGCGGTCAACGCCTGCGATAATCCGAAGCGTGGTTGACTTACCGCAGCCCGAAGGCCCCAAAAGACACGTCACTTGCCCAGGGTTGATCCGCAAAGAAACGCTATCCACAACCCGCTGGCCGTTAAAGCTGCGGCTTATATCCGTTATTTCCAAGCGAGGCAAAATATCAGAGGCCACCGCAATCCATCCTCGTTTAACCGATCTTCTACGTGACTTGTCAGGAAACGCAGCGAAATTCAAGCAGCCCCAAACGCTCCCGATTTCCCTCTGCTCTTGGCGCGCTAAAGCAAATGTCTTTTGCCGGACAGCTTCGCTATAAGGTTGCGTTTACGGCACCGCCATCCAGCAAGACGTTTTGACCAACCATAAACGCCGCATGTTGCGAGCATATAAACGCGCAGGTTTTTCCAAATTCTTGGGCAAGGCCATATCGCCCAACAGGAATGGACTTGGCGCGCTCTTTCTTGACCTGATCCAAACTCGTATTTTGGGCCTGAGAGGCGGCTTGATCCAATGCGCTGATACGGTCCGTATCATGCACGCCGGGCAGCAAATTGTTAATTGTTACCCCGTGCGGCGCAACCTGTCGGGCCGTTCCTGCCACGTAGCCGGTCAGCCCTGCGCGCGCGGAATTTGACAAACCCAAAACCGCAATCGGCGCTTTTACCGATTGCGATGTGATATTGACAACCCGGCCCCAGCCGCGCGACATCATCGAGGGTAAAAGTCGTTTCATCAAATCAATCGGGGTGAGCATATTGGCCTCAAGCGCGGCCAGGAAATCATCACGGTCCCAATCGCTCCAAGCGCCAGGGGGCGGACCACCGGCGTTTGTGATCAAAATATCAGGTTGTTGAGCAACAGCCAGCACCGCATCGCGGCCGGCCAAGCTGGTAATATCAGCCGCGACAGTTTGCACCTTTACATTATAGCGCGCGCGAATAGCGTCAGCGGCATTTTCCAACGCCTCTGCGCCACGCGCATTCATGACCAAATCAACCCCCGCCTCGGCCAAAGCCTGTGCACATCCAAAGCCCAATCCCTTGCTCGACGCGCAGACCAAAGCCGATTTTCCCGCAATTCCTAAATCCATTGCTGCCTCCTATATGGTTACGCGTGACTATCGTTGAACCAGGTTGAATTGCAACCGACAAAACATGCGAAACAATCCAATACTTGCCAAGCATTCTGGCCCAAACTATACGGCGCCTATGCTAGATAAATTCTCAAACCGCCCCGATTTACCCTCTGAAATTGCGCGCCGTCGCACCTTTGCGATTATCTCGCATCCCGATGCTGGCAAAACCACTCTAACAGAGAAGTTCCTTTTATTCGGGGGCGCGATTCAAATGGCTGGGCAAGTGCGCGCCAAAGGGGAATCCCGCCGCACCCGCTCAGATTACATGCAGATGGAAAAAGATCGTGGAATTTCAGTATCTGCCTCTGCGATGTCTTTTGATTATAAAGAGTGCCGATATAACCTTGTAGACACCCCTGGTCACAGCGATTTTTCTGAAGACACATATCGCACTTTAACCGCCGTAGACGCAGCGATCATGGTAATCGATGGTGCCAAAGGGGTTGAAAGCCAAACTAGAAAGCTATTTGAAGTGTGTCGGTTGCGCGATCTGCCAATTTTGACATTCTGCAATAAGATGGATCGCGAAAGCCGAGAAATTTTCGATATTATCGATGAAATACAGGAAAATCTGGCGATTGATGTCACGCCCGCCAGCTGGCCAATCGGAACTGGCGGCGATTTCTTGGGCTGCTATGACATGCTGAATGACCGATTGGAACTGATGGACCGCGCGGATCGCAACCATATCGCCGAAAGTATCGAGATTAACGGCTTAGAGGATCCAAAACTTGCCGAGCATGTGCCAGAGCACCTTTTAGATAAATTGCGAGAAGATGTTGAAATGGCCCGCGGTCTGCTTCCCGCATTGGATCCACAAGCTGTTTTGCAAGGCAGTATGACGCCGATTTGGTTTGGCTCTGCGATCAATTCCTTCGGCGTGAAAGAATTGATGGAGGGTATCAAAGCCTATGGTCCAGAGCCTCAGATACAAACCGCACAGCCCCGCGAAATACTTCCCGAAGAAACCAAAGTGGCTGGGTTTGTGTTTAAGGTTCAAGCCAATATGGACCCCAAGCATCGCGATCGCGTGGCGTTTGTTAGGCTGGCTTCTGGGCATTTTCGGCGTGGGATGAAACTGACCCATGTACGCAGCAAAAAAACCATGGCGATCTCGAACCCTGTTTTATTTCTGGCTTCGGATCGTGAATTGGCAGAAGAGGCTTGGGCCGGGGATATCATCGGCATTCCAAATCACGGGCAATTGCGCATTGGCGATACGCTCACCGAAGGCGAGGCCTTGCGGGTTTCAGGCATCCCCTCTTTTGCCCCCGAATTGCTGCAGGCTTGCCGCGCAGGTGACCCCATGAAAGCCAAGCATTTGGAAAAAGCCTTGATGCAATTTGCCGAAGAAGGCGCGGCAAAAGTGTTTAAACCCAGCCTTGGATCTGGCTTTATTGTGGGTGTGGTTGGGGCGCTTCAATTTGAGGTTTTGGCCAGCCGAATTGAATTGGAATATGGATTGCCCGTGCGGTTTGAAACCAGCCAGTTCACCTCAGCGCGCTGGGTCAGCGGCACAAAAGAAGCCGTCGATATCTTTTCAAACGCCAACCGCCAGCATATGGCCTTTGATCACGATGGCGATCATGTCTACCTGACGCGCTTGCAATGGGATATCGACCGTGTCCAACGTGATTATCCCGATGTCACGCTGACATCGACAAAAGAAATGATGGTCTAATCCCGATCCAGCATTAGCCCCCCCAACCTCACTTTGTTTTTCTTTAAGCGCGTCTTTTTTGAAACCAAATCAACGCCACCGCTTCCAGGCTTGGTTTTCGTTCGGTTCAAAAATAGTTTGCCCCATGCTGGTGGTGCCGCATCATATTGAGCAAACAAAATCTTGCCGCAACAGCGCCGCTTCTGAGAACCGATATCTGTGGTTTGACTATAGGTTTATCTCAGGCTCGGAAAACGTTGCGCCTTGGAAAAAAAGACCCAAAACACCCAAAGGTTTAGAGTCTGTAGTTTCCTTTTCAAGGGCCGTCGGCGCAAGCCTTCCTCTGTATCAAAACTGGCACAGCGCGCGTTGAAGGCAAAAATTCAAACAGGCGTGGCACCTCAGACCTGTTGAACCGATCAGAGGTAAAAGGGCTTGCAGGTAAATGTTGAAAGTTTTGAAAGCTTACCAAGCGGGCAAGCATATCTAAAAGTGATAAAATCGCTGAAGGGCAAATCTTATGCGTTTATTTGTTGGGATAATTATCTTGTTAAACGCGATAGATCCGCAAGCATCAATGAAAGTATTGGTTTAGGCATTGTTACAGTCGTGGGCAGCGGTTTGCCCTGCGCGTCGCGTAATGACACCGCGGTGCCATAAACTGTTTTAACCTTGGGGGTGTTTTGACACAGATTTAGCATGTCCATTAAGAGCAGCGCTTAGGCATCTACATCTGGTTTTCGGATAACCCAAAGGCGTGATTTCGGCGCTCCCACCAAAAAGCTCAAAAATCGTTCAGAACTGTCCCTGCGCTGGCAGAACAGTTTACTAATTTAAAGACCAAACGGCCCAAACCAGCGAAACCATTGACCATTCAAGATAATAAGAGTACACCGCGCCCAGAATATGCCCTTTTCGGCTTCGTTAACTCGATCGAAGCTGGCCAAAATGCGATAGACGCTAAGGGCTCTCCAAACGCGGATTTAGATGACAAAATTCTCTGACCTGAGCTTAAACCCAAAAATTTTAAAAGCAATCGATGAGGCCGGTTACGAAACGCCCACGCCCATCCAAGCCCAAGCAATCCCCGCCGCTTTGGCTGGAAAAGATGTTTTGGGCATTGCACAAACCGGAACCGGCAAAACAGCCAGCTTCACCTTGCCAATGATCCATCTTTTGGCTCGGGGTCGCGCCCGCGCGCGGATGCCGCGCTCTCTCGTGCTCTGCCCTACGCGCGAACTGGCAGCCCAAGTTGCTGAGAATTTTGACACATATACCAAACATTTAAAACTGACAAAGGCGCTTTTGATTGGCGGCGTCAGCTTTAAAGAACAAGATCTTTTGATCGACAAGGGCGTGGATGTGTTGATCGCAACGCCAGGGCGACTTTTAGACCATTTTGAACGAGGGAAACTGTTGCTTACAGGCGTTCAGGTTATGGTGGTTGATGAGGCTGACCGCATGCTTGATATGGGGTTTATTCCCGATATTGAGCGTATTTTTGGCCTAACCCCGTTCACCCGGCAAACGCTTTTCTTCAGCGCCACAATGGCGTCAGAAATCGAACGTATAACCAATACATTTCTTTCGGCGCCCACGCGGATAGAAGTGGCTCGGCAAGCCACGGCTTCAGAAACCATTGAGCAAAGCGTGGTGATGTTCAAAGGCTCGCGCAGAGATCGCGAAGCCAGTGAAAAGCGCGCGGTCTTGCGCGGTCTTATCGATGCCGAAGGCGCCGCTTGTACGAATGGTATTATTTTCTGCAATCGCAAAACTGATGTGGATATTTGCGCAAAATCGCTATTGAAATATGGCTATGACGCAGCTCCAATTCACGGAGATCTTGATCAATCCCAACGCACAAGAACGCTCGAGGCGTTCAGAGAAGGCAAATTGCGGTTTCTCGTCGCCTCAGACGTGGCTGCGCGCGGGCTTGACGTGCCCTCTGTCAGCCATGTTTTTAATTTTGATGTGCCGTCACATCCTGAAGATTATGTGCATCGCATTGGCCGCACCGGGCGGGCAGGACGCGATGGTAAAGCAATGATGCTTTGTAGCCCGCGAGACCAAAAGAATATTGATGCCATCGAGGCGTTGATAAAGAAAGACATACCGCGCCAGGAAAACCCACTCAAATCCTCAGAACCCGCGCCCGCTATTGAAGCGGCCTCAATGGCTCGATCTCGCGATGACATAGGTGACAAAAATATATCAGAACGCAGCGCTGGCACGGATACCGCACGCGCCTCGCACCCACCCAAAACTCGTACGGAACGCAGCACTGCTCCACGCAGACGGCGCAAAAATGACTCTGAGCATGAAAGCCAGCCGATCATCGGCTTGGGGGATCACATGCCAAGCTTTATTGCCCTTAGCTTTGAGGATCGGCGCAGCCAGTAATCCGGCAACTTAAGGTAGAAAACCTCCGCCTCGTTGCCAGATTACTCAAGGCTACATCAAACGGCTCACGATCACGGTCACTTCTGGTGACTTTCCGATCTCGGCCTGACATGTTTGGCGCACCACGCGCTTGAAGCCTTGTTCCATCTTATCATCATCGCCGCGGGTTTTTCCGCCAGCTCTGCCGATGAACTGACTAAGATCTTCTTCAAGCAGATCAACCAAAGGCGCCCCTGCGTGTCCCATTTCACTGAGACCTCGGGTTTCCACCCAAGGTTCCCCCAACATATCATTCTCATCGTCCAAAATAACATTCACAATCACATGGCCATTTAGCGCCAAGCGAATGCGATCCCGCACCACACCATCGAGCGCCCCCACTTGAATAGACCCATCCAAATACCGACGACCCGTTTCAATATACTCGGCCACTTTTGGGGCATTCCCAGACAAATCCAGCATCATACCATTGACGCAGATCAAAGCAGGCAAACCGCTATCTTGCGCCAGTTTGCTATGCGCGCGCAAATGGCGATGCTCTCCATGCATTGGAATGACCATTTGAGGCTGCGTGATCTGATGCATGCGCTGTAAATCGGGGCGGTTTGCATGGCCGGACACATGATAGAGGCCATCGCTATCATCCACAACATCTACGCCTTTTTCAGAGAGCTGGTTGATGATGCGAATAACGCCGCGCTCATTTCCAGGAATGGTTTTGGAGGAAAACAAAAACATATCGCCCTCCTTCAAACTGATGCCTTGAAATTTACCCTGTGCCAGCTGCGCGCTGGCGGCGCGGCGCTCGCCTTGGCTTCCAGTCACCAAAAGCATAAGATTTTCGCGGGGAATATTTTGTGCATCCTCGGGGCTCACCACTGTCGGAAAGTCATTTAAAACACCCGTTTCAAGCGCAGTTTCCACCATGCGGCGCATCGCGCGGCCCATCAAACAAATCGAGCGCCCTGCCCGCATGCCGGCCTGCGCAAGTGTTTTTACCCGCGCGATATTGCTTGCAAATGTGGTGGCCACCACCATCCGCTCGGCGCTTTCCACCAAAGCGTCGATATTTGCACCCAGGCTCGCTTCAGACCGACCTTCATGCCCGGAAAACACATTTGTACTGTCACAAATCAACGCTTTCACCCCCGGGCGTGCGACATCTGCCCAAAGTTGCGGATCAAACGCTTCTCCCACCAGCGGCGTTTCGTCCAGCTTGAAATCGCCCGTATGAAGAAGCCGCCCCTGCGGCGTATCAATAACCAAGCCACTGCTTTCAGGAATGGAATGTGAAATCGGCAAAAACCCGACCTTAAAGGGGCCCTTTTCAACAGTTTCGGGCCATGCCTCAATGGTCGAGACAACGCGCTCAGGATGACCTCGTTCTACCATTTTACGCCGCGCGATATTGGCCGTGAAGCGCCGGGCGTAGACCGGAGCACCAAGATCACCCCATAAATGGCCCAAAGCACCAACATGGTCTTCATGCGCATGCGTGATGAAAATTGCTTCAATTCGGTGTTTCTGCGCGATAAGCCAAGTGATATCGGGCAAAATCAAATCCACCCCCGGGGTGCCATCCATATCGGGAAAGCTGACACCAAGATCCACCACGATCAACCGTTCAGCCCCTTCTCGCCCATAGCCATAGACATAGGCATTCATGCCAATTTCACCCGCTCCCCCAAGGGGAAGGTAAATCAATCTCTCACTGCTCATGAGCCCTATCCGTTTTTATTATGGGCATGGATAACCTGTAAGCCATGCATTGTTAAATCATCTTCGTAATGGTCAAATAGCGTATCTGCCGTCTGAAACAATGGCGCAAGACCACCGGTGGAAATAACCTGCATTGGGCGCGCATGTTCAGCTTTGATCCGTTTGCAGATTTCTCGCACCAAACCAATATACCCCCAAAATACTCCCGATTGCATACAGGCGACCGTATTCTTACCAATCACCGCTTCCGGCTTGGCAATATCAACATGCGGAAGCGCCGCAGCTTCTTGATGGAGCGCCGAGAGTGACAGGTTTACCCCTGGTGCAATTGCACCACCGATATAAGCCCCGTCATCATCCACAACATCAAATGTGGTGGCGGTGCCAAAATCTACAATGATCAGGTTGCCGCCGTATAAATCAAATCCCGCAACAGTATTGACCAACCGATCCGGACCCACCGCAGTGCCACGATCGACGCGGATTTTTACGGGCAATAGGCAATCAGGCTTTCCCACCACATATGGCCGAGTGTTGAAATATCGATCTGCCAAGACGCGCAAATTAAACACCACACGCGGCACCGTTGACGAAATAATCATCTCTGTGATGTCCGCTTTGATTTTCTGCAGCGACATCAGCGTTGATAACCAGACAAAATATTGATCGGCGGTTCTTTGAGTTTCTGTCGAAGCACGCCAAGTGGCGATAAAGCTTTCGCCATCCCAAATTGAAAAAACCGTATTGGTATTGCCGCAATCCACCGCAAGTAACATCAGCTACGTTCCTCTAAAATAGATTTCAGCGGCGGCAATAGAACGCACGCCGGATCGAGTCTGCAACTGCAAATGCCCTGAATCATCAATCCTGTCAAATCGTCCGGTTATGTCTTCGCCACCCACGCGCGCAGTAATAACTTCGCCAAGGCGCGCCGCGCGTGCAAGCCACGCCACGCGTATCGGCTCAAAACCTTGTTTTAAAAACCGGGTTTCCCAATCATCAAAGCGCTGCGCCAATATCTTTAAAAAGCTAAGGGGTGTAATTTTCAGGTTCAGCGCAGAGGATAAGCCGACCGCTTCCAGCGCACCAAGTTGCAAATCTGTTTGCGCGGGCGCTTGGTTTAAATTCACCCCAACCCCAATCGCAAGCGCGCGGCGACCGCCTTCATCAATGCTCGTTTCCAGCAAAATTCCCGCCAATTTTTTACCCTGTAACAACACATCATTTGGCCATTTTAAGGAAAATTCATCAGCGCCAAAACTGACCTCAACCAAAGCATCATGCACCGCCAAGCCCGCCACGAAAGAGCGCAAGGCAACGTCTTGAATTTTACCTTGAGGAAATACCAGCACTGTCGCTGCAAAGTTCCCAACCGGATCCACCCAGGCTTTTCCACCCCGGCCGCGGCCTGCGGTTTGCTTATGGGCAAAAAACCAAGTGGGTTTTTCTATCCGGCCAGCACAGCGCAATGCTTCAGCATTGGTGCTAGAAATTTCCTCAAATTCCCTAAGCTCATACCCTTTAGGCAGATTATTGCACAAGAGTCTGAGCCGCTGCTGCTGCCAGGCCTTCCAATCCAAACAGATTGGCAACGCCAACCACCATAATGATTGCAGAGGCCATTAAAACCGAGGCCATGACTGGAGATTTTGAAACATCAAGACCAATTTCTTGCTCCTCGCCAAAATACATATAGAACACGATCCGCAAATAATAAAAGGCCCCAATCACAGACGCGATAACGCCAGCGATCGCGAGCCAAGCCAAACCCGCGTCAAAAGCGGCGCGCAGCACATATAATTTTCCAAAAAACCCTACCATAGGAGGCACGCCGGCCAAGCTAAACAACAGCACCAGCATAGCCAAGGCTTTACCAGGCTGGCTGCGCGATAACATGTTCAAAGACGCAATATCCGTGACCGGTTTTCCATCTTTTTGCATCGAAAGAATAAACGCGAAAGATCCAATATTCATCGTGACGTAAATGGCCATGTAAATGAGCAAGGCCTGCAATCCAAAAGCCGTGCCCGCAGCCAACCCCATAAGCGCATAGCCCATATGAGCAATCGAGGAATAGGCCATCAAACGCTTGATGTTTGTTTGCCCAATCGCCGCAAACGCACCCAAAAACATCGAGAGCAACGATAAAACAGCGATGATCTGTTGCCAATCTCCGACAACATTTCCAAAGGCATCATGCAGCACGCGCGCGAACAAACCAATCGCGGCCACTTTTGGCGCCGTAGCAAAAAACGCCGTCACCGGTGTAGGAGCACCTTCATACACATCAGGCGTCCACATATGAAACGGCACGGCGGAGACTTTGAACGCCAAACCCGCGCTGATCATCACCAGGCCAAGCAACAAGCCAACAGAAATGTCGCTCTCTGCTGTCGCCGCGACAATGCCCGCGAACACAGTTGTGCCTGAATAGCCATAGCAGAGCGACGCACCATAAAGCAAAAGCCCAGATGACAAAGCGCCGAGTACAAAATATTTCAGGCCGGCCTCGGTCGATTTCAAACTATCGCGGCGCAGCGAGGCGATCACGTAAAGCGCTAAAGATTGTAGCTCAAGCCCCATATAAAGCGCCATAAGATCACCAGCCGAGACCATCACCATCATCCCGACAACCGCCAAAACAACCAAAAGCGGATATTCAAAGCGCAATAACCCATTGCGGGTCATGTAATCTTCGCTCATCACCAGCACCGCTGCCGCGGAGAACAAAATAGTCACTTTTGCGAAACGGGCGAAGCCGTCATCTACAAACATACCGCCGAACGCGACCTGCGTTTCACCGGAGCCAGTGGTTGCAAGAGCCAATGCAACCAAAGCCATAATAGCCGCGGTGAGCCAGACCAAAAGCGGGCCCAAGCGGTCTTTACTCGTATAGACACTTCCCACCAAAGCAAGCATCGCAAAAACCGATAGAAAAACCTCGGGCAGAATAATGTTCAGATCAGCTTGGATCATTGACCGTGCTCCTGTTAATGCGATGCGGCCAATTGGGTGCTGGTCTCAGCGGTCCCCAAAGCCATTTCATAATTCAACACCAAGGCCTCGACAGAGGGGCCGATGAGATCCAATATCAATGCCGGATACACACCCAGCAATAAGGTCATCACCACCAATGGTGCAAAGATCGCCCGCTCGCGCCGACTCATGTCAGATATTGTGCGCAGGCTCTCTTTGATCAGATCCCCCATAACCACGCGGCGATATAGCCAAAGCGCGTATGAGGCGGATAGAATTACCCCGGCCGTTGCAACCAAAGCCACCCATGTATTGACCTGGAAAATGCCGACAAGCGTTAAGAATTCACCCACAAAACCCGACGTGCCCGGAAGGCCCACATTGGCCATTGTGAACAGCATGAAAATAAGTGCATAGGCGGGCATACGGTTTACCAAACCGCCATACGCATCGATCTCGCGCGTGTGCATACGGTCGTAAATAACGCCAACGCAGAGAAACAGCGCTCCTGATATGAAGCCATGGCTCAGCATTTGAAAAATAGCGCCGTCAATCCCTTGTTGATTGGCCGCAAATATCCCCATCGTCACATATCCCATATGCGCAACCGAAGAATAAGCGATAAGCTTTTTCATATCTTCCTGCATCAGTGCCACCAAAGACGTATAGAAAATAGCGATCGCCGACATCCACAACACCACCGGCGCCATCACGTCTGACCCGACGGGAAACATCGGCAAGCTAAAGCGCAAGAACCCATATCCCCCCATTTTCAAAAGGATAGCCGCCAAAACAACGGAACCGGCCGTGGGTGCCTGCACATGTGCATCGGGCAGCCAGGTGTGCACAGGCCACATCGGCATTTTTACGGCGAAGCTGGCAAAAAACGCTAAAAACAGCAAGGTTTGCATTCCACCCACGATATGAAGACCCAATATCTTCATATCGGCAAAATCAAACTCATGGATCATCAAAGTTGGAATATCTGTGGTGCCCGCTTCGGCAAACATCGCCACCATGGCAACCAACATCAAAACGGATCCTAAAAACGTGTAGAGAAAGAACTTAAACGAGGCATAGATCCGCTCTTTTCCACCCCAGATCCCAATGATCAAGAACATCGGGATCAAACCCGCTTCAAAAAACAGGTAGAACAGCACCAGATCAAGCGCCATAAACACGCCCAGCATCAACGTCTCTAAAAGCAAAAACGCAATCATATATTCCTTGACGCGCGTGTTCACCCCCCAGGATGCAGCAATCACCAAGGGCATCATGAATGTTGTTAGCATGACAAAGAGAATACTAATCCCATCCACACCCAGCTTATACTTCAAACCCAAAAGCCAATCGGCCTCTTCCACCATTTGAAATCCCGTATCAGACGGATCAAACTGCCATAAAATGAACAGCGAAATGATAAATGTTGCGGTTGTTGCGACCAACGCAAAGCGCTTGGCAACCAAACCGGCCGCGGCATCTTCGCCGCGCGCAACAACCAAAAGGATCAAAGCCGCCATAGCCGGCACAAAGGTTACAATGGACAAGAGCAAAGTATCCATATCAGTTGCCTCCTCCGGTAAAGCTCATCCAAGTGACAAGCACCACAATTCCGATCACCATCGCAAAGGCATAGGTGAAGATATACCCGGACTGCGCCCGCCCCGCCAAACGCGTCACCATCGGAATAAACCCAAGCGCGATACCATTAAGCGTGCCATCAATGATTTTTCCATCGCCCCGCTTCCAGAGCAAACGCCCAAGAGCTTTGGCTGGTTTTACAAAAAGCACCTCGTAGATTTCATCAAAATACCACTTATTGAGCAAGAATAGGTAAAGAGGGCGCTGGTTTGCCGCGAGGCGCGCGGGCATCGCCGGATCCAAAATGTAAAACCAAAGCGCTGTTACAAAACCAATAAGCATCGCGATAAATGGGCTGATTTTCACCCAGACCGGAGCATAATGTGCCTCATCCATGACGTGATTGTCAGCTCTTATATAAATCGCGCCTATTGGTGCTTGCGCCTGAACCGCGTGTCCGTCGGCTTTTTTCGCATGCGTATCGGCTTTGTCAGCCTGCGCCCCATCGCCCTGATCATGGCCCGCATCATGCCCATGGTCTTTCTCTGACACATGATGTTCGGGAATGCCAAAAAACCTATTCACCGAGGCATGATCCCCAAAGAAGCTGCTATACCACACCATGCCACTGAACACCGCGCCAAGCGCGAGAACACCCAATGGTATCAACATGACTTTGGGGCTTTCATGCGCGTGCTCATGCGTATGATGATCACCGCGCGCCTCACCGTAAAAGGTTAGAAAAATCAGGCGCCAGCTGTAAAAAGATGTCAGCATAGCGGCGAAAACCAACATCCAAAACGCATAGCCGCCCGCGCTCCCCGCCCAAGCGCTTTCAATCACCGCATCCTTCGATAAAAATCCGGCAAAACCAATATGCGTGAGAGGGATACCAACACCGGTGATGGCTAAAGTTCCAATCATCATAGCCGCAAATGTATAAGGGATTTTTTTCCGCAAACCGCCATAATTGCGCATGTCTTGTTCATGATGCATTGCATGGATCACAGATCCCGCCCCCAAAAACAGCATGGCTTTGAAAAACGCATGCGTGAACAGGTGGAACATGGCGACCGAATATACACCCACGCCCGCGGCGACGAACATATAGCCAAGCTGAGAACAGGTTGAATAGGCAATGACGCGCTTGATATCGTTTTGAACCAGGCCAACAGTGGCGGCAAAAAAGGCTGTTGAAGCGCCAAGAAAAGTCACAAATGCCATCGCCTCGGGCGCGTATTCCATCAAAGGTGACATCCGACACACCAAAAATACACCCGCTGTAACCATGGTGGCCGCATGAATAAGCGCAGAAACTGGGGTTGGCCCCTCCATCGCATCGGGAAGCCATGTGTGCAAAAACAGCTGAGCCGATTTACCCATCGCACCG
>Ga0181555_1002883_pt1 | contig 14014 bp, 10 predicted proteins | sample 011ome_15_FD_145601 | JGI IMG/M metagenome (GOLD analysis project Ga0181555, IMG submission 145601) | Coastal salt marsh microbial communities from the Groves Creek Marsh, Skidaway Island, Georgia - 011504AT metaG (spades assembly) | ecosystem: Environmental > Aquatic > Marine > Intertidal zone...
AGCCCTAGAGCGGAGAAATATCCCTCACACTCGCCTTGCAGAATTCCTGCCGTAGATCGGCGTAATCGGTAACGGCTGGATATTGCGGAAACTCCTCAATAACTCTGTCAGGCGCTCGAAATAAGATTCCAGCGTCCGCCTCTTCGAGCATACTCACGTCATTATAGGAATCACCGGAGGCAATCACTCGGAAGTTGAGGCCATGCAATGCTTTAACAGACGCTCTCTTAGGATCGGGTTGCCGCAATTTATAATCAACTATCTTGCCACGGTCATCGCATATCAGCTTGTGACAAAACAGTGTAGGAAAATCAAGCTGACGCATTAACGGATACGAGAATTCATAAAAAGTATCCGACAAAATGATTAGTTGAAAGTTCGACTTCAACCATTTAACGAATTCTTGCGCACCGGGTAGCGGCTCCATTGTAGCAATAACTTCCTGAATATCTGGAAGACCAAGATCGTGGTCATTGAGTATACGTAGCCTTTGCTGCATTAATTCGTCGTAATCTGGGACCTCGCGCGTAGTGGCGCGCAACTCGTCGATTCCCGTTTTTTCAGCGAAGCCAATCCAAATTTCAGGGACTAGAACTCCCTCTAAATCTAGGCATGCTATTTCCATCTTATTTCTCTCTGCATTGTGACGCTGGCATTTTACCGTCGTCGAAGTTCCTCTGACGAGAACGATGCGTGGAGTGCATCAGCTCTTTATTATTACGAATTGCAATCTAGCAGATATGCGGTAGTCCGAATAGCGGACTTTACCCTTCGTTGCATTTACCGGAAAATGACTTATTTGGGTGGGCAGTATTATAAAGTTAAGCGCCCATATTTTTTATGCCCACTCATTTCACGAGGTTAGACTGCATCATGAACGCACAAGACATAGAAGCACTCAACGAGACACTGCAGCAACTAAGCCCACGCGAAATTCTGGCAACGCTTTTACCATCGCTCGGTCGCACTGCTCTTTCGTTCAGCGGCGCCGAAGACGTAGTACTTATCGATCACTTTGTGAAGGCAAAAAAACTCGCCGAGCAAAGCGGCGCTGACAGCGGCATAAGCCTCTACCCTTTCACGTTAGATACAGGAAGATTGCCCGATGCCACGTATCGATTCCTTGAGCGTGTCCGCAACCACTACTCGCTCGAGCTCGATGTTTTGATGCCAAGTGCAGAAGCGGTCAATTCACTCGTGCGCGAGAAAGGATTGTTTAGCTTCTATAAGGACGGCCACAAAGAGTGTTGCGAGATACGAAAAGTCGCACCGTTACGTTCGCACTTAGCGAATTTCGATGCGTGGATAACTGGTCAACGTCGCGACCAAAGCCCCACCCGCATGGAGGTCCCATTTATCGAGATCGATACTACTTTTTCAACTCCCGAGCGGCAGCTAATCAAAGTAAATCCCCTAGCAAAAACGAGCTCCGCCGAAGTTTGGCAGCTCATTCGCATGCTCGATATTCCCTATAACGAATTACATGACCAGGGGTTTTTAAGCCTAGGGTGCGAACCCTGCACGAGACCGGTCGGGCCGGGCCAACATGAACGCGAAGGGCGCTGGTGGTGGGAGGAATCAACAAAAAAAGAATGCGGTCTGCATATCGCTACCGACCAGCACTCATCATAAATCAGGCAAACTAACATCGGCGTAATGCGCCTCAATCTCTTGCTGCGTGTTTTCGCGTAATTGACGCTGAAACGTAGCAGCTTTGATATGTGGAGCAAAAATTTCTATAAACCCAGCCATGTAGCCACGCAGATGACTCCCTCGCCGAAACGCGATTTTAGTAACGCTCGGCTCAAACAAATGTGCCGCATCGATCGCGACTAGGTCGCTGTCTTGTTTTTCGTCTACCGCCATGCGCGCCACGATGCCGACACCGAGATCTAGCCGTACATAAGTTTTAATGACATCGGCATCGGCGGCGGTAAACACAACGTTGGCAGTGAGCGCTTCACGTTTAAAAGCCTCGTCGAGTTTCGAGCGCCCGGTAAATCCAAAGTTATAAGTCACGAGCGGATATTGGCTAAGTTTTTCAAGAGACAGCCGTTTAACTGAAGCAAGCGGATGAGTCTTGGGTACAATCACAGCGCGATTCCAACGGTAGCATGGGAGCATTGTCAGCTCCTCAAAGAGCTCTAATGCCTCGGTTGCAATTGCAATATCCGCGGTCCCATCTGCGGCGGCTTGTGCTATTTGCAGGGGCGTGCCTTGGTGCAGATGCAAAGATACGCTCGGGTAACAAGCACGGAAGGTTTTTATTACGTCTGGCAGTACATAGCGGCACTGAGTATGGGTCGTCGCGATCGAGAGAGACCCTTTACTCTCATCGCGCAGCTCGTCTGCAATAGACTTTATGTTCTGTATTCGGTTTAGTACATCTCCGCTCGCTTCAAGTATCTTCTGTCCAGCATCAGTCACCGCAACCAACTGTTTGCCCCGACGCTCGAATATCTGTACGCCTAGCTCGTCTTCGAGTGCTCTGATCTGCTTGCTGACACCTGGCTGCGACGTGAACAGGGCATTCGCCGCCTCCGAGACATTTAACCCCTGTCTATTAACTTCCAAAATATACCGCAGCTGCTGTAATTTCATCGTGTAAACACCTGATGCTCTTACCGTGAATGTTATAACAAAAATGAATAAAACTATACCTAAAAATTACTTTTAAGAATATAGAGGTCAGTTTATTCTCCACACTGAACAACGAGTCGACCAATAAAGAGTGGCGATTAAACCCGCAAGATCGCGCACCGCTTGCTTTTTTCCAAGGATAAAATATGGACATCGCAAGCTACGCAAACGGATCAAACACCCTGCTAGATTCGATAGTAGGTGCAGCAATGGCAATTGACGGCAGCATCGCGCTAACCCACGTTGCTGCAGGTGGTTTTGTCGGGTTTGCGATCGGCGCAACCGGTGTCGGTGGAGGATCATTGATGACTCCCATACTCCTCCTATTTGGTTACGCGCCGGCAGTCGCAATAGGCACCGACTTACTCTATGCGGCGATCACTAAAACCGGTGGTGTAATCTCGCACCATAACCAGCAATCGATAGATTGGCTAATTGTGAGGACACTTGCAGCGGGCAGTCTACCAGCGGCGTCTGCAACTCATCTGGCGCTGTCTGGGGGTTATTTAGCAGGCATTCAACAAAGCGATGTGCTGCTCACCTCGAGTCTCGGGATTATGCTCATTCTCACTTCGGTGATGCTCTCGGTAAGAAGCAAACTCCGCGCTTATGCCGCTCTCGGCAAGCCTAGTTTCATCATGGGTGTGATTCACAAAAACCGAACAAAGACGACATTTATGCTGGGGATTATCCTCGGCGTCAGCGTCACCTTATCGTCTGTCGGTGCCGGCGCGTTCGCTGCAGCAATATTGATGACTCTCTATGCCAACACAAAAAGCGTCAGAATCGTCGGAACGGATATCGCTCATGCGGTACCGCTAACGCTGGTGGCAGGACTTGGCTACCTCTTCGCCGGAGAAGTCGATCTGGCTTTGCTCACCGGCCTGCTGATTGGGTCGTTACCAGCTATCCAGCTTGGCGCAAAAATTGCGCACAAAATGCCTGAGCGCTTCTTACGAGGAATATTAATAGTTTTATTAGGCAGCCTTGGCGCCGGCTATCTCATAAGCGGCGCTTGCTAATGACACGCCCTTCGCGCGATTAGTCAGGAAAACGATGCTATTCTTCGCTATTTGCAACACCAGAGGGCACATGCCCAGTCGCTACGTGATTTCGAGCGGAGTCGCAGTGCCCCTGCTGGTCGTCGAAGAAAACATCTGCATCGAAGGCTCGCAGAAACTCTCCTTTATCCAACCCGCCCAAAAACAATGATTCGTCGATGCGAATATTCCAATGTCTCAGGGTCTTAACGACGCGCTCATGCGCAGGCGCTGCACGCGCGGTGACTAAACAGGTCCGCAACGGCGACTCACCAATAGGAAAGGCCATTTGGATTTGTTGCAGTGCCGCTAAAACTGGCTTAAACGGCCCACCGCTTAGCGGCTCATCAACAGCGGCAACCTCGTTACGCGTAAACGCTTCAAGCCCATCGCTTTTGTAGATACGTTCGGAATCATCCGAAAACAGCACAGCGTCGCCATCGAAGGCGATTTTAAGCGTAGCAGTGTCTGCAGCTGCTTTCTTAGACGGCAAAATAGTCGCGGCGGCGACACCAGACTCCAGCGCGCGCCTTACATCTGCACCATCGGTAGAGAGGAACAGGTGACTATTGAATGCTGATATGTAGCGGTAGGGACTTTCCCCTCCGCTAAAGGCAGCGCGACTTATGTCTAGCCCATAATGCTTAATTGAGTTAAAAATGCGCAGACCTGTATCGGCGCTATTGCGCGAGAGCAAAATCACCTGCACAGGTGATTCATCAAGTTGCTCATTAAGCCGCAATAGTTTTTGCACAAGGCTAAAAGCGTCACCTGGAAGTAGCGGTTCATTCTCCCGCGCTATTTGATACTGCTGGTAGGCGGCAAGCCCCTCGTCCTCATAAACTTGATGGCTTTCTGCAAGATCGAATAGCGCTCGAGATGAAATAGCGATAACCAAAGGATCAATCGACGGTTGTTTGGCATTGTGTGGCTCTGTCACTCTTCACTCCCCAAATTCGAGACCCTGAGGCCCTATTTCGCTAGTCGGGCCTATAGCAAGCGCCAGTGCCTGCAAGCCCGCAATAGCCATTAGGGTTTTTCGCAAGATATTGCTGATGGTAGTCGTCGGCATAATAAAATGTGTCGAGCGGCGCAATCTCAGTAGTGATCTGAGAATACCCTCGCTCCTCAAGCGCTAGCTGAAACACGCGCGCCGCCGACTTCGCCTGCTCCAACTGCTCGGCGTCGAACGTATAAATTGCCGATCTGTACTGCGTTCCAACGTCGTTACCTTGCCGCATCCCTTGCGTTGGGTCATGCGCCTCCCAAAACGCACTGAGTAATTGTCGGTAACTGATACGCGAGGGATCGAAGAAGACAATAACAACCTCGGCATGCCCCGTGCGTCCGCTACAAACATCTTCGTAGCTAGGATTGGCGGTTATGCCGCCCGCATACCCAACGGCAGTACTGTAAACTCCCTCAAGTTGCCAAAACAGTCGCTCAGCGCCCCAAAAGCAGCCGAGACCAAAGACTGCGCTCGACAGATGTTCAGGTAGTGGCTGTGCGATACGATGCCCAGACACGAAGTGAAAAGGATTAAAAACTGCCGCTTCCTGCCGATCGGGAAGCGCATTCTGCGCAGTCGGAAGCTCTAAACTCCGCGTCGATACGCCACCTAAACTAAACAGCATAGCCCCTCCTTCCATTCGCTATTAGACATTTTCGCGCTGGCTTTTTTTTGGCCTTAGCACGCCTGAAATCGCAATTTGAATGATACACTTTACTGCGGCATGATTTATAGACCTTTGCTCGCACGATAAATCAGTAAACAAGACACAGAATCGATATCCAAAAGAACGAATCAACCTCACGACCAGACTGCCCGGACACTCAGGAACACGCAATGAATTCTGCCTCACAGCACGGCTCTGCACTCATGGATAATTATGGATCACCGACCCTCGAATTCGAATCGGGTCGGGGTTCCGAGTTATTCACAGCGGATGGCACGCGCTATCTCGATTTCGCGATGGGTATCGCCGTTAATTGTCTAGGGCATAGCAATCCCAAACTCATTGATGCCTTGACTGAACAAGCGCAGACCGTTTGGCACACCTCGAATCTCTACCGAATCAAACAAGCAGAAAAACTTGGCCAGCGACTTGTCGATAACACCTTCGCAGACAAAGTGTTTTTCTGTAATTCAGGAGCAGAGGCTGTTGAGGCAGGATACAAAGTTATTCGTCGCTATTTTTTCGCCCGCGGCGAAAGCCACAAACACCGAATTATATCGCTACGCAACTCTTTTCACGGACGCACGCTGGGTGCGATTGCGTCGGCCTTTAATCCCATGCACTGTGATGGATTTATTATCGGCGACGCGGGCTTCGATCAAGTAGAGTTCGGGGATCTTGAAGCGCTTAAGGCTACGATAACCACGAACACCGCCGGCATAGTTTTAGAGCCCGTGCAAGGTGAAGGCGGTATACGCCCAATACCTAAGGGTTATCTCGCGTCCATACGCGCTCTCTGCGATGAACACGAACTCCTTCTAATGTTCGATGAGGTGCAAAGTGGCGTTGGCAGAACAGGCTCTCTTTTCGCTTATCAGCAACTTGGCGTGACCCCTGACCTCTTAGCTAGCGCAAAGGGGCTTGGCGGTGGAATCCCAATAGGTGCCTGTCTCGCCACTGACAAAGTAGCCGCAGCAATGACTGCGGGAAGTCACGGCAGCACTTTTGGAGGAAATCCGCTGGCCACAGCTGTCGGTAATGCTGTGCTAGACGAGCTGTTACGAGAAGGTTTCTTGCTTGACGTGCAGCTCGCAGGTGGACACTTGCGCAGTGGCTTGCAAGACCTCGTTGACCAATATCCCACACTGCTTAGTCAAGTGACTGGATTGGGGTTGATGCTAGGACTCCGCTGCCACACTGACGCGGCGACCCTAATCGCTAAACTTCAGACCGCGGGATTACTCGTTGTAAAAGCCGGCGGCAATAGCATTCGTTTTCTTCCAGCACTAAACGTCACGCATGAAGAGATCAATGAAGCGCTTTCAATACTCGAAAATGTGTTGAGCGACTACCCGGAGCAACCATGAAAATAATCACTACATTCGCGCTTGTAGTTATGTCGACTATTGGCGCCGAATTCGCTTTAGCCCAAGCCAGTTCGAACACCTCTATAAACATGGGAGAGACACTCGTGGAGCCCTTCAAAATAATGATTGACGAGGAAGCGATAGACGATCTTAAGAGACGACTTGCAAGCACGCGTCTCCCTGACCAACTCGACGGGGTAAGCTGGGAATACGGCACTGACTTAAGCACGCTAACTGAACTGATCGACTATTGGCGCGAGGGCTTCGATTGGCGCGCACAAGAAGCGAAGCTCAACCGCTTCGATCAGGTATTAGTTGATGTAGATGGTCATCAGATTCATACAATCCACCATCGTTCGAAGAATGCTAACGCAATCCCACTAATGCTTGTGCACGGCTGGCCAGGTTCGGTAGCCGAATTTCATAAAATCATTGGCCCCCTGACCGATCCAGAGGCATATGGAGGCTCAAACGTCGATAGCTACCACGTGATCGCACCATCACTTCCCGGTTTCGGTTTTTCTCAGGCACCAAGAGAGCCTGGCATGAACCCTGAGAAAATCGCACTTTTGCTAGCAGGGTTGATGCGAAAGCTTGGTTACGAGCGGTATGCGATCGCGGGTGGCGATTGGGGTGCGGTAATCAACAGTCATCACGCCAACCATTTCCCCGAAAGGCTTATAGGTCTGCACTCGAATATGATTCTCGCAGGGCCACCCGAGGATATAGCCCAGCGAGAGCGAGTCACCGCAAGCGAAGCTGCACTTCGAGAGAGCCGCGGCAACTATATGCGCGGCGAGCTTGCCTACCAACAGATCCAAGGAACAAAGCCGCAGAGTCTGGGTTACGCGCTCAACGATTCGCCTGCTGGACTGGCAGCGTGGATACTCGAGAAATTTCACGGCTGGACAGACATGCCGCAAGGCGCAGAAGGTAAGCTAGATGATTACTTCAGCAAAGATGAACTTCTCACCAATATATCAATTTATTGGTTTACCGAATCGATAACCTCATCTATGCGTATCTATTACGAAAACAGGGCAGTTCCACCGATCAAACCGATGACTTATATCGATGTACCCACCGGTGTTGCGCTATTCCCCGCCGAAATCTATATCACGCCACGCGCTTGGGCCGAAGCCGCTTATGATATTCGGCACTGGGCTGCGCTAGAACAAGGCGGTCATTTTGCAGCCCTTGAGCAACCCGACACGTATCTATCCGAGCTCAATATGTTTTTCCGTATGCTTCGGTAGCCGTTTGCCAAGCAACGTGAATGAGACAATTCAAGACAGCACCTTTAGTGATAAGCCACAGAAGAGGGATTCAGAGATGAACACAAGCACTACACGCGCCGATGGCCTATTGGGCTGGATTGAACGATCGGGCAACAAACTCCCCGACCCTGTGTTCATTTTTGTTTATTGTATTCTTGGAGTTATCGCTGCAAGCGTGGTTGCCGCATTCTTCGGTGTGACAGCAGAGCACCCTGTGTCTGTTGATACTGAGGGCAATGCACTTATTGTAAGTGCTGAATCGCTTCTTTCCAGTGACAATATTCGCCGGCTGCTAGTGAGCATGCCTGCGACATTTACGTCGTTCCATCCTCTGGGGTACGTACTGGTGGTCATGCTTGGCGCGGGTGTCGCCGAGCGCTCCGGATTTTTCGGGGCGGCTATGAGCGGCGCTATGTCTAAGGCACCTACCTTTCTTCTAACGCCTGCCGTTGCGCTCATTGGAATGCTCGGCAATCTCGCAACCGATGCGGCCTATGTCGTACTTATTCCTCTTGCGGGGGTCGTGTTTGCCGCAGCCGGCCGCCATCCTATCGCTGGCATTGCGGCGGCCTTCGCTGGCGTCTCAGGCGGCTTCTCAGCAAATCTGTTTCCTGGACAGCTCGATGCGCTCTTGTTTGGCATCACAGAGTCTGCTGCCGAAACGATACTACCTACTTGGGATGCCAATATCGCGGGCAACGCATTTTTTATTATTGCGATGACTTTCGTCTTCTTACCGGTTATTTGGTACGTGACCGACCGCATTGTTGAACCTAGACTTAATCCCGTGGTGTCTGGCGGTGGAACTCTTTCGATAGACCTCAAAGAACCTAACACCGAACTCACAGTACAGGAGAAACGAGGCCTCGCGTATGCGGGCTACGCATGCCTCTCTGTGATCGCAATTTGGCTGTTTTTAACTATAGGCCCCGGGACGCCGCTTATAGATGAATCTGCTAAAGAGGAGGCTAAGCTAACGCCTTTTTTCCAATCACTCGTTGCTGGTTTTTTCATCCTCTTCCTAGCAGCCGGCTGGGCTTACGGCAAAGGTGCTGGCGTAGTTAAAGACCATCGCGATATCGTTAAGATGATGAGCGAGGCGATGGCTGATTTAGGTTATTACCTGGTGCTCGCGTTCGCGGCGGCGCATTTTGTTGCTATGTTCAATTGGTCGAATCTGGGGCTGATTTTCGCCATAAATGGCGCTGAGATCCTTGAGAGTTCGAGTCTGCCAGACCCACTTTTACTCACCGTCATTATAGTCTTGTGCGCATTCATCAACCTCTTTGTTGGCTCGGCTAGTGCCAAGTGGGCATTGCTAGCACCTGTCGTAGTTCCTATGCTTATGTTGGTCGGCATCAGCCCCGAAATGAGCACTGCCGCCTATCGCGTTGGCGATGGTGCAACCAATATAATCACGCCGCTTATGCCCTATTTTCCGCTAATACTTATTTTTTGCCAGCGCTGGCAGCGAGAGTTTGGACTAGGAAGCCTTGCTGCGACCATGCTGCCCTACTCTGCGCTATTGCTGCTTTCAGGCATTATTCTAACGATATTCTGGGTAGTTCTCGGTTTACCACTTGGCCCCGGCGCTGGGGTGGAATTCAACCTGTAAACGCGAACAAAAGCATCTGCGAAACTACGAATCCAAATAAAAGTTCGCGAACATAAATTTTAAGTAAGGAGACGAGCGATTAATGAATACCATGGCCAACAAGATGAAACTGAGAAGCATGAAAAAGGCAATCATCTTAACCCTTAGCATGTTCACGTTATCAGCCCTGTCTCAGTCTCTCTACTCGCAGGAAATTGAATATCCTGAGGAGTTTGCTACGCCCATCCCGCTGATGGAGGAAATACTTGGTGACTTCCATTTTCCGATCTCCTCGGACTCGGATCTCGCTCAGGCGTTTTTCGATCAGGGCATGCAAATGATGTATGCCTTTGCAAAGCTAGAATCCGCGCGCTCGTTTCGTGAAGCTCAAATCGCTGACCCGAATTGTGCTATTTGCTTTTGGGGGGAAGCGTGGAGTTGGGGCAGTTACCTAAACGGTGCAATGACTACAGCTGAAGCGCCTCGCGCGCTTGCCGCGCTTAACAAAGCACTCGCGCTGATTGATAACGCAAGTGATAAAGAAGTAGACCTCATTCGCTCATTGCAATCGCGTTATATCGAGAATTATGATCCCGCGACGCGCCGCGTTCAGGATCAAGCCTACGCGGATACCATGGCAGAGTTGGCGCGAAAATATCCTGATGACCTAAATATTGCCACGTTCTACGCAGACGCATTGTTCCTTCTAGAGGAACGACGTGGTTATCGCAGGCTAGAGGATCCAAATGTGATCAGACTCCATGGCGTACTAGAAAGTGTCCTCGAACGCGACATTACGCATCCCGGCGCCTGTCACCTCTATGTTCATGCAACCGAATCAACTCCAACACCCGAACTTGCGGCGCCTTGCGCTGAGCTTCTAGGCACTTCAATCCCGGGAGCCAGTCATATCAATCATATGCCCAGTCATACATGGAACGAGATGGGTCTTTGGGAGAAAGCTGTTAGGGCCAATACTATCGCGTGGCATTCCGATCAGAAGTCTGCTATCGGACGCGGCGTTGCAATCTATCCGACTCATAACCTCACGATGCTCTACTATGCAGCAGCAATGGGTGGCGCGAGCGCGTCCTCGATTCAGGCAGCAAAAGATCTTGCAAAGCTTAACGGAAATAGTGCGATGCATGCGATGAGTCTGGTACGTTTCGGACGCTATGAAGAGGCGCTCGAGCTAGACAATGAGCCCAGTGGCGATGTAAATCGCAGCATGTATTCGTTCTCTCAAGCTTATTCGGCACTTAAGCAGGGGAATACCGCGCGAGCACGCGAAACGCTCGCCGAACTGCTTGATCTTACCGAAACCACCACTGCGCGCTTTCGATTTCACGACGGCAAAAATATTATTGGTGCACTGGCAGGCATACTCGAGGGTCAGTTAGAGTGGGACGCAGGTAACTTAGAAGGAGCTGCGGAAGCCTTCCGGCGAGCAACGCGATACTACGATAGTCTCAATTACGATGAGCCAGAGCCACTCCCCTTCTCTCCTCGGCATTGGTTAGGCGCTGCCTACATAGCACTTGGTGCCTATGATTCGGCTCTCGTGGAATACGAACTCGATATGGACGACCACCCAAACAACGTATGGTCACTTCACGGAGCGGCGACGGCGCTGGAATACTTAGGCAGGGACACCACAGAGGTAAACAAGGCACTGCAGTCAGCAATGGAATTTGCAGATGTCTGGCTTCTCGATTCTCGCTTGTAAACGCTGTTCCTAGTCGAAGAGCCATCTGCTAACAGTCTAACGTAGCAGATGGCTCAATACTCTAAAAGCGCTAGGCAGAATTACGAGAGGCGTTCACGTTGCCAAACAGACTTCGCATGACCATCTTCTCGTAAAGCTTATAGAGTGCCGCTTCTTCTGACTCATCCGAAGCACTCTCCGCAACTACACCCTCAAGTTCCTGCGCGCGCGTCAACGCGTACTGTTGAATAACGAGCAACGGCAGAACCAACTTCTGCCGTAAAGCGATACTCAGCCTACTCGTAGGATTATCCTCAAGAAGTATAGATTGACTGGATATTTTAAGCGCCATCTCCACGCTTAATTCGAATTCTGCATGGACCTGTTGCCAGAACTCTCCAAACCTAGGATGCCTGCCCATATAGGCAGTAAGCTCAAAATTTGACTTACTCATGCTCTGCATACTGTTGTCTACGAGCGCTTTAAAGAACTTCGAATTCTGATAAAGAGCTTTGCACTCGTCTAATCGACCCGCATTTTCGAGTTCCCGTAAAGCACTACCGAGACCATAATAACCAGGCACATTCTGTTTCAACTGCGCCCAAGCGCCGACGAAAGGAATGGCTCGAAGATCCTCAAACTTAAGTCCTTCTGCTCTGCCACGCTTCGTCGGGCGACTGCCAATATTCGTGCGTCCATAGTATTTAAGCGTACTCATCTCTTCGAGATAGGGAATAAAGAGAGGATGAGATTTGAATGCCTTGTAACGGTCGTAGCTGATGCTCGCAAGTTCTTGCATCAAGTGCCGCTGTGCTTCATTGAGTTCTCGTTCGGGTCTGTCATAGAGATTATTTTCAAGACCTGCGGCGAGTAGCTGCCGAAGGTTGTGCGTCGCAGCCTCGGAATTACCATAGTAAGAGCTGACAGTCTGACCCTGTACAGTCAATTGAATCTGGTTACTTTCGATACTTTTGCCTAGGGCTGCATAAAACTCGTAAGTGCTGCCACCGCCTCGTGCTGGCGGACCACCACGGCCATCAAAGAAGGCAACCTCTACACCCACAGCGCGCGATACCGCTGTCAGATCTTCTTTAGCCCGATAGATAGCCCAGTTAGCCATGAGATAACCGCCGTCCTTCGTGCCATCTGAAAAACCAAGCATGACAGTTTGTCGATCACTACGCCTCGTCAAATGCGCTCGGTAGTCGGTGAATGAATACAGACTTGTCATACCTGGGCCTGACTGCGCAAGGTCGTCAATGGTCTCGAATAATGGCACGATATCCACGCTATGATTTTCGGCCTTCCAGCCAACCAAATGCGACAAAGCCTTAACGCGCGCGATATCGATTGCACCACGGCAATTACTAATAATGTAACGATGACATCCAGTTTCGCCGTTGCGCTGTTGTATAGTTGCCATAGCGCGGAGAGATTCTAACGTATCGAGTTCGAGGGCATCCGGCACCAGGGATTCATTAAACTCTAAGGAGGTCTCAGGCGTTTTCGTTGCCAGCAAGACAGCAATTTGCGAGGCTTCGTCTAGCGTATCGAAATCAGCCGGGAAAAAGTCTGGATAGAGCGAACGCGCGGTATTAAAACTACGATGAATTACACGAGAATCTTGCCGAATATCTAGATTTGCGAAATGAAATCCAAAGGCGCTCACTTTGTGCTTGAAAGATTCTAGCTGCTCGATATAGAGCCCTTGATAGGCGTCTTTAACCGTTTGCTCAATTGTATTTATCGTCTCGATCATACCTGCGAGCGTTAAGTCGGTAGCACAGGGCTTAGTAATTTCGCGATAGAGCTTTCTCTCCAGCTCATCCAACCTCTTGTAGACTCCTTTAAAGCTAAGCCTTCGCTTGAGCTCGCGCACATCACTGTGATAGCAGCTCATAATTAATGAACGAAGCTTATCGGCAACTTGTAGTGTCACACCGACATTGACGAAGGGATTGCCATCTCGGTCTCCGCCCGGCCAGAAACCGACGCTTAAGAGCTGATTAGGGGAATCAACACGATCGGCAAGCTGCGGACCGATGCTATCCATGATACTGCCTATCGCATCATAGAAAATATTAGCCAGATACCAACTGAGGTTAGTAGCCTCATCAAAAGGCGTTGGTTTTTCGTTATTAAAAAAAGGTGTATTACCTAACTGCTGCAGAAGATCTCGAGAGGTAGCGATATCCTGATTCTTAATGGCTGCGGCAAGGTCTGTAATAATTGCCAGCACCTGTCCAGGATAAAACTGAGTCGGGTGAGCCGTTAGAATGACTTTACTGCCAAAATTCTCAAGCACTTTATCAAACTGATCTTGGAGACCATCCGCCTTAACGCGTTCTAGTAATTGCCTAAGCACATTTTTAGTTTCTGTTTTATGCACAACCGGATAGGCAGCGTCCTCAAGCGCATCGACCAGAACAACCTGCCTTTCGACATATTTAATTACTCTGAAAAGAAAGTGAATTCTGCTTTTTTCGTCAAGATGCGGCCTGTGCGTAGCAAAAAAATCATCAAGAATCCCCGCTGGATCTTCACCTTGGCTCAAGCCTTTTTGTGCCCGCGCTTCGAGCAGCGGCAGCAGCAGCCCTGTTTGCTCGATTTCATCGAGAGGGAGGGTCAAAAAAAGCCCGTTGTAAAGCTGATAATTAAGATCAACAAGATTCTCGTAGTCTTTGTTACTCGGTATCTTGGCTGAAAAAACCAATC
>Ga0181555_1002934_pt1 | contig 13890 bp, 22 predicted proteins | sample 011ome_15_FD_145601 | JGI IMG/M metagenome (GOLD analysis project Ga0181555, IMG submission 145601) | Coastal salt marsh microbial communities from the Groves Creek Marsh, Skidaway Island, Georgia - 011504AT metaG (spades assembly) | ecosystem: Environmental > Aquatic > Marine > Intertidal zone...
AAAAGCGACGATATCTATACTGCGCAAATCTATTCAATTGCGTTGGGCGGTGGTATGTCGTCGCGCCTGTTCCAAGAAGTGCGCGAAAAACGCGGATTGTGTTATTCGATTTTTGCCCAAACGGGGGCCTATGTCGATACTGGTATGACGACGATCTATGCAGGGACGTCAGGTGACAAAGTTGCCGAATTGGCGCGTCTGACCATTGATGAGTTGAAGCGTGCGGCAGATACGATTACGCAAGCCGAGATTGATCGTGCCCGCGCGCAGATGAAGGCAGGGATGTTGATGGGCTTGGAAAGCGCATCAAACCGTGCAGAGCGGTTGGCGCGCATGGTTCAGGTGTGGGGATATGTTCCCGATTTATCGGAATCGGTTGAAAAAATCGACGCCGTCGATATGACCGCGGTCAAGGCATACGCAGAACATGTGGCAAGCACTGCTAAATTAGCGACAGCGCTGTATGGCCCTGTTGCCGATGCGCCAAGTTTGGATGCGTTGGAGACACAAAGAGCAGCCTAATGTTTTTGTTCAAACGCAAAGTTCAGCTTGACACCGAACGTCTGATATTGCGCCCACCAGCGCATACAGATTTTCGGAACTGGGCTGAGCTGCGTTTGCAATCCCGCGAGTTTCTGTCGCCTTGGGAACCCACATGGTCAACGGATCACCTCACGCGCAAATCCTTTGCAAACCGCGTCTATTGGGCACAACGTTCTATCAACATGGAAACGGAATTGCCCCTGTTTTTGATCGAACGCAAAAGCAACGCGGTGGTCGGGGCGATCACGCTGTCAAACATTCGTCGCGGTCCATCGCAAGCGGCAAGTTTGGGATATTGGATCGGTCAACCCTATGCCCGCTTGGGCTATATGAGCGAGGCGATCCAAGCCATCATTCACCATGCATTTATCAAGATGGACCTAAGCCGCCTTGAGGCAGGGTGTTTGCCCGAAAATGTCCCATCACGTGGCACATTGGAAAAGAACGGTTTCAAATACGAAGGCGTGGCTCAGGCCTATCTCCAGATCAATGGCCGTTGGCGGACCCATGTTTTATATGCGTTGTTGCGCGCTGATCGGCGTGGGCGTACGAATATCGGTCTGCATTAAGGGTCACGATGTTACATCCAGCGAACGAAACCTTTCTGACCATATTACACCACCATTTGCCGAATGCATTATTTGGCGCTGTTCCACCCGCCTATTTGCAAGAGCCGCGCGGTAAATGGCAGGGGCTTGGCGGTATCTTGGCACGTCCCGAAACCGTGGAACAGGTGTCAACTTTGGTGCGGTTGTGCCATGAACACCGCGTTGGTGTCATTCCCTATGGCGGCGGTACAGGTTTGGTCAGCGGACAGATCATAGAGAACGGTGCAGCGCCCGTTATCCTTTCGTTAGAACGCATGAATGAAATTCGCGCCGTGTATACCGATGAAAACGTGATCGTGGTCGAGGCCGGCGCGATTTTGGCCGACATCCAAGCGGCGGCGGATGCTGTGGATCGATTGTTCCCCCTTTCGCTTGCGTCTGAGGGGTCTGCGCGTATTGGCGGCAATCTGGCAACCAATGCGGGCGGGGTCAATGTTCTACGCTATGGGAATACGCGCGATCTGTGCCTTGGGCTTGAGGTGGTGCTGCCCAATGGCGACATTTGGAATGGGCTTACCCGATTGCGCAAGGATAACACGGGCTATGATCTGCGAAACTTGATGATCGGATCCGAAGGGACCTTGGGCGTTATCACCGCAGCCGCGTTAAAGCTGTCACCCCGCCCAAGTGACGTTGCAACCGCGATGTTGTGCGTACCGTCCCCTGAAGCGGCGTTATCGCTCTTGTCATTGGCCCGATCCCATGTCGCAGAAGGTGTCAGTACATTCGAATTGATCGGTGAAATGGGGTTGCGGTTCTTAAGCGAAGCCATTCCAGACCTGCGCCAACCCTTTCAAATGCGCCCTGAGTGGTGTGTGTTAATTGAATTGGGATTGGGTGGTTCGGCAAATGCCCAAGCGTCACTAGAATCCATTTTCACCGATGCACTAGAGCAGGGCGTGGTCTATGACGGCGTGATTGCGCAATCCGAAACCCAGCGGAACGATCTATGGGCGGTGCGTGAACGTATCCCAGAAGCGAACCGTTTGATCGGATCTATCAGCAGTCATGACATTTCGCTGCCTCTGTCCATCATTCCCGAATTCATCGCGACCGCTCCGGCTCACGTGCAAAAACTGGGTGAATTTCGGATAAACTGTTTTGGTCATTTGGGGGACGGGAATTTGCATTACAACGTGTTTCCGCCAAAAGGGGAAAGCAAATCCGCCTATGTTGACATGGTTGAACCGGTTCAAGAGTGTATACATGATTTGGTTGTCTCACTGAATGGATCATTTAGCGCAGAACATGGGGTAGGGCGGTTAAAGGTCGGGGACCTTGAACGGTACGGTGATCCGGTTAAGTTGTCCATGATGCGTGCAATCAAATCCGCGTTTGATCCAAATGGTATCATGAACCCGGGTGCCGTTTTGCGGGAAAACATGCAATAGGCAAGCGCGCGTGCGTCTTGGCCCTTGAAACTTTGCCCAAGACTTGTTAGGTGGCGATTAATCAAAAGGGTATTCCGATGTCGACGACAAATCCAATGCAGTTCATCCAACAAGTCCGCTCAGAAGTGTCCAAAGTGGTATGGCCCACTCGGCGCGAGGTTTTGTTGACAACCGTGATGGTGTTCGCAATGGCTGCGTTGGCTGCAATGTTCTTTGGTCTTGTTGACGTGATTATCCGGTTCGGTTTGCAAACTGTTCTGAATTCTTTCGGCGGCTAACGCCCCGAACCCTACTCCTAAGTTTTCATACAAGAAACCTATGCGTCCCCGCTTTTGAGCGTTGGGGCGTTTTGTGGTTTTCCCGCTGCGCCTGTTGTAAAGTGCCTGCATCCACGACCCGGCTGCGTGCAGTGCTTGTTAGTATCAATTTGATAAATCCGTTTACAATCGTTCGGAGGTTTCAGCAATTTGAATTAAGTAACAGTAAATAGACCTTTTGGGGTATTGAATTTGCAAGCGCCACCGAAATTAACACCGCGAGAACGTGAGATCCTGCCATTCCTTTTGTCAGGTGCGACGCGCAAGGAAATTACCGTCACGCTTTCGGTGTCGCCTGAAACGATCAAAATCCATGTGAAAAATCTGTTGGACAAATTTGGCGCAATCACAGTTCGCGATGCGTTCACAGATTTGAATAATTATCAAAAATTTTTTGGAGTTGGCGGGTTAGGATTCAATCAATTTAATGCACATGTCGATGTTGTTTTCGAATTGCTACGGGGGCGCAGGGATGGCTTGGTTGCAAGGAAAACTCAAATCCAAGCCGTAAATAGCCCCGTCGACACAATCACCCGACGTTTCTTGGCCGACGAAGGTCAAGTTCGTTTATCGTATCCAAGCCAACGAGTGAACAGAGCGCAGCTGCCGAATGAAAATGGCGGACAAGTTTTCCAAATCTTGTTGAGCCCTGTCATCGATGTCGGCGAAACGTTTGAACTTGAAGAGCACATTGAGTTTATCGGGTGTTTCAATCCGATACACGACCACTATTTGATCCGCTTTGATGTCCCTTTTTCGTGCAGAACCATGACTTATCGTTTTCCGAAGGACGACTATCCAAACGATATTTCGTATCAAATGCGCTTAGGAATGAACCAAGTAAAAATGCAAGGTGTCAAAGAAACGCGCAATGCGGATGGCATAACCCTTGAGTTTTCCGAATATGAACCTGGGGCGTCCGTTCGGGTGAGTTGGACCTATTCGTAGATGACTTCGGTCAGGATGTGATCGATAAAAGCAGCGAGAATACGGCAGTCGTTAAAATATGCGTGCGAACTAGGTTCATTTTTCAAAGGTGGTTGCATTTAACGACGCAGCCATGTAGGACACGCCAACACTATGAGCGTGCTTCGAATCAAGTAGCGCGCCATTTTTTATTGAGCTGCTTTCTTGGAAGTTGGCTGAAACCGAGGAAAAAGAAACATGGCAAAGCGGTGGTATTCGGTAAGCGTTCTTTCGAATTTCGAAAAGAAAATTGCCGAACAAATCAGAACCTCTGTTGTCGAGGCAGGGCTTGAGGCGGAAATCGAAGAAGTTTTGGTTCCCACCGAAGAAGTCATCGAAGTTCGTCGCGGCAAAAAAGTCACGACTGAGCGTCGCTTTATGCCAGGATATGTTTTGGTTCGCATGGAAATGACGGATCGTGGTTACCATTTGATCAGCTCAATCAACCGCGTCACAGGATTTTTGGGGCCGCAAGGCCGTCCAATGCCGATGCGCGATGCAGAAGTGAACCAAATCCTGAACCGCGTCCAAGAAGGCGAAGAAGCACCACGCACGTTGATCAGCTTTGAAATTGGCGAGCTGGTCAAGGTGAACGATGGTCCGTTCGAAGGTTTCGACGGAATGATCGAACAAGTTGATGATGCTCAACAGCGTTTGAAAGTTGCCGTATCAATTTTCGGCCGTGAAACACCGGTTGAATTAGAATTTACTCAGGTCTCTAAACAGTCCTGATGTGAACTGTGGGAGCATGAAACGCCGCGGCGGATCATGTGGACCACACAACATAGTTGCCCCGATGACGCGTCTGAGGGGCGTTGGAAAAAGGAAAAGGTCACATGGCCAAGAAACTTATTGGTACGCTGAAGCTGCAAATTAAAGCAGGTCAAGCTAACCCATCTCCACCCGTTGGTCCAGCGTTGGGTCAGCGCGGTATCAACATCATGGAATTCTGTAAGGCGTTCAACGCAAAAACTGCAGACATGGAGCCAGGTGCACCATGCCCAACCGTGATCAGCTATTACCAAGACAAATCATTCTCGATGGAAATCAAGACGCCACCTGCGTCCTATTTCTTGAAGAAAGCTGCTGGCTTGAAACCAGTTGGCAAACGTAACCGCCCACGTGGTTCCGAAGCACCTGGTCGTCAGGTTGCAGGTCACGTGACTGTTGCCCAAATCCGCGAAATCGCAGAAGCAAAGATGAAAGATCTAAGCGCGAACGACGTAGAAGCAGCAATGCAAATCATTCTGGGCTCTGCCCGTTCTTGCGGTATCGAGGTGAAGTAAGATGGCAAAGCTAGGTAAACGTACACGCGCAGCGCGTGAAGCATTCGCGGGCCAAGAAAACATGTCCGTAGAAGCGGCAGTTGCATTGGTCAAAGCAAACGCAAAAGCGAAATTCGACGAAACAATCGAAATCGCGATGAACCTTGGTGTTGACACACGTCACGCAGACCAAATGGTTCGCGGCGTTGTCGGTCTTCCAAACGGTACAGGTAAAACTGTTCGCGTTGCAGTCTTTGCACGTGATGCGAAAGCTGACGAAGCGAAAGCCGCAGGCGCAGATATCGTCGGCGCGGAAGACCTGATGGAAACCATCCTTGGTGGCAAAATTGAGTTTGACCGTTGTATCGCAACACCAGACATGATGCCAATCGTCGGTCGTTTGGGCAAAATCTTGGGTCCACGTAACCTGATGCCAAACCCAAAAGTTGGTACAGTAACACCTGACGTTGCGACAGCTGTTGCAGCTGCTAAAGGCGGCGAAGTTCAGTTCAAAGCTGAAAAAGGTGGCGTTGTACACGCAGGCGTTGGCAAAGCATCTTTTGAGGAAGCGAAATTGGTTGAAAACATCCGCGCATTCGTTGACGCGGTTGCAAAAGCAAAACCAACAGGCGCAAAAGGTGCCTACATGAAAGGTATCACCATCAGCTCAACAATGGGCCCAGGTGTGACCGTGAACGTAGACAGCGCAAACGCGAAGTAAGACTTTCAATTTTTGAAATCAGAAAGGGCGTCAAGTTTGGCGCCCTTTTTTCATGATCATGTATTATGAACTCGGATTTGATTTACGCCCAGCTATAATTAAAGCTCACCGAAATACGTTCATCCTCTGCCGTATTCAATGGCACCTCATGGCGCAGCCAGCTTTCCCATAGCAACACATCACCGACCTGCGGCGCCACATATATAAATTGGCGCAATCCCTCGCGGGCGTCTTTTTTACGGGCAGGGGCCGCCATCATCATCGGCAATCGGGGATCTTCAAATTTGATCGCGCTTGCCCCGTCGGGCATCGAAACATAGGTGGTGCCCGAAATGACAGAGTGGGGATGAATATGAGAGGAATGCGTGCCACCTTCGGGCAAGATATTGATCCAAATATCTTCGAGCTTTAATTCACGCCCATCTAGGTTGAAATCCAGTTCTTGAACAAATGCGGCGACGTGTTGATCCAAGATCTTGATCAACTCCGCAAAGATCGGAAACCGCCACCCTAGATCTGTAAGCGAGGCATAGCTCGTGTAGCCCGGATAGCCGTTTTCATCACACCATTCCTGTCCGGCTTCGTCATCTTCGGCGATAGACCAGCAAGAAGAAACAAGCTCTTGGTTATCCAGGGTCGTGCCTAGGTCCGAAAGGGATGCGTGATAGATTGGGGTTACAAAATATGATTTGATGGTGGACATCTCGAACCTCTGACAAATTTTGCCTCTTATTGACGTAATCATCGCCTAAGTACAGATAATTCGGCGCATTTGGGGGGGCCTAAGCGGACCATTCCCACCGAATGTAATATTTGCGCAGATATTCAGGGCGATCAATGTCGATTGAAATGAACCTGTGTTCAGGATGCAGGATAGTTTTGATTTCTTTGTACGCACTTACGCCGTGGCGAGACAGAAATGATACTTTCTCGGGCAGTCGTTCGGTTTGAAATTCAATCCCAAGCTTTAAGTGACCCGTTGGATCGGCAATCGAATTAAAGTGGCTTTCGATATTCTTTTTGCCAAAGGCGTTCGCAAGCGTTACCTCGGTTGACACCTGAATCTCTTCATAGTCGCCCAACGCCTTTGGGAAGTCCCATGTAAACGAATACCCCGACAACTCTTGGACCGGATCAATCTGGGTGCCGTTTATTTTGACTGTAGGTAAATCACCATCGCTGGCATATAGTTCAGTCAGGTGATTGACCCCTGCTTTCACCGCCAGTAGATCAAAGTTCGAGATGATATCGCAATCCATATAGTTGGGTTTCAATCGGACTGTTGTTTCCAACCGAGGCACATAGAATTCATGAAGGCCTTCGATGAATTGTTCATTATATTGTGTGATATCAAAAATGCAGTCTCGCAACGACGCGGCGCCAAATTTGCGTAGCAAATTTCTAACGTGGGTTTTTATCGTTTCTTCGGAAATATTGAAATGATGCGCCATTTCCGTGCGCGTTGCCCCTGACACAAGAAATGGTACTATTTCAATTTCTCGACGGGTTAAGTGTGGTGGCCGATACATTTTTGAAACATTCCCCCCAAGGGGGGATTTACATTATAAACTTTACACACATGAATATTTTCTTTTGTCTAAAAAGCAAAATTGAATTGCGTGTGCTTTTCGAAAAAAATTGATAACCCTGACCGAAATGCCGCAATATACACAGCTGCCCCAGTTAGATCGGCTGATGCCCTGCTTTTTTGGATTTCACGCTTGATAAAAGCGAAACCTTGATATAAACGGGCCGAGTTGTCGCGCGGTTTCGTAAGAATCGGCGCGTCATGCTTTATTTAAAGCAACGAAATAATCCACTGGATAAAAGGTAACCGAAAGGGCCTTCTGGTGTTTGAGAAAAGGAAGATAGGCTATGAACGCCCAAGAATTGCGTGATAAAACGCCTGATCAGCTTCGTGAAGAGCTGGCCAACCTTAAGAAAGAATCGTTCAACTTGCGTTTCCAACAGGCCACTGGCCAATTGGAAAACACAGCGCGTATGCGCACTGTTAAACGCGACACTGCGCGTGTTCTAACAGTATTGAGCGAAAAAGCTGCGGCAGCGGCAGAGTAAGGAGCCAAGATATGCCTAAACGAATTCTGCAAGGCGTTGTCACATCAGACGCAAACGCACAAACAGTAACAGTATCAGTTGAGCGTCGCTTCAAGCACCCTGTTCTGCAAAAAACGATCCGTAAGTCCAAAAAATACCGGGCCCACGATCAAAACAACACTTTCAAAGTAGGTGACACAGTTCGCATCATCGAATGTGCGCCTAAATCGAAAACCAAGCGTTGGGAGGTCCTTGAGGCGTAAGCCTCTAGGCCCTTTTGGCATTAACGAAACCCTGGGGAAAGCCTCCCTGGATATCAGGAAACCCCAAAGGTCGGGAGACACCGCATGATCCAGATGCAAACTAATCTGGATGTTGCTGATAACTCTGGCGCACGCCGAGTTCAGTGCATCAAAGTGTTGGGTGGTTCTAAGCGTAAGTACGCTTCGGTCGGCGATATTATCGTTGTATCCGTAAAAGAAGCCATCCCTCGTGGCCGTGTGAAAAAAGGCGACGTCCGTAAGGCCGTTGTTGTTCGCACAGCAAAAGAAGTTCGTCGTGAAGATGGCACAGCCATTCGTTTCGACAGCAACGCAGCCGTTATTTTGAATAACGCAGGCGAGCCAGTAGGTACACGTATCTTTGGCCCAGTTGTTCGTGAACTTCGCGCGAAAAACTTTATGAAAATCATTTCTTTGGCTCCGGAGGTGCTGTAATGGCTGCGAAGCTCCGTAAAGGCGACGAAGTGATCGTTTTGGCCGGTAAGGACAAAGGCAAGAAGGGCACAATCTCTTCTGTCGATCCTAAGGCAAACAAAGCGGTTGTAGATGGCGTTAACATGGCGATCCGTCACCAGCGTCAAACACAAACAACCCAAGGTGGTCGCTTGCCAAAGGCAATGCCGATCGATCTATCGAACTTGGCGTTGTTGGATAAAAACGGCAAAGCGACACGTGTTGGCTTCAAAGTAGAAGACGGCAAAAAAGTGCGCGTTGCAAAAACCACAGGGGATGCGATCGATGCTTGATACTGCAACATACACCCCACGCCTGAAGGCTGATTTCAAAGACCGTATTCGTGCGGCGATGAGAGAAGAGTTCGGCTATACAAACGACATGCAAATCCCACGTTTGGACAAAATCGTTCTGAACATTGGCTGCGGCGCAGAAGCTGTTAAAGACAGCAAAAAAGCAAAGTCAGCCCAAGAGGATTTGTCAACCATTGCAGGTCAACACGCTGTTGTAACCAAGGCAAAAAAATCGATCGCGGGCTTCCGTGTTCGTGAAGAAATGCCTTTGGGTGCAAAAGTTACGTTGCGCGGTGACCGCATGTACGAATTCCTGGATCGTTTGATCACGGTTGCTATGCCACGTATCCGCGACTTCCGCGGCGTACCTGGTAAATCCTTTGACGGTCGTGGCAACTATGCCATGGGCATTAAAGAGCACATCGTTTTCCCAGAGATCGACTTTGATAAAGTTGATGAAGTTTGGGGTATGGATATCGTAATCGCCACAACCGCGAAAACCGACGCGGAAGCAAAAGCGCTGTTGAAGCATTTCAACATGCCTTTTAATAGCTGATCCGCGGAAAGGACCTAAATCATGGCTAAAAAAGCAATGATCGAACGCGAGAAAAAGCGCGCACGTTTGGTGGCACAATATGCTGCAAAACGCGCTGAGCTGAAAGAGATCGCGAATGATGAGAGCCGTCCAATGGAAGAGCGTTTCAAAGCACGCTTGAAATTGGCGAAATTGCCGCGCAACTCTGCGGCTAACCGTATGCACAACCGTTGTCAGCTGACTGGTCGTCCCCATGCTTACTATCGTAAGTTGAAAATTTCGCGTATTGCGTTGCGCGAATTGGGATCTGCCGGCCAATTGCCTGGCGTTGTGAAATCCAGCTGGTAAGGGAGTGACGATATGAACGATCCTATCGGCGATATGCTTACCCGTATTCGTAACGCATCTTTGCGTGGTAAATCCACCGTAGCAACACCAGCGTCCAAATTGCGCGCATGGGTGTTGGATGTTCTTCAAGACGAAGGTTACATCCGCGGCTACGAAAAAGGAACTGGTGCAAACGGTCACGACGAAATCGTGATCAGCCTGAAATATTTTGATGGCGAACCAGTAATCCGCAATTTGAAGCGTGTTTCTAAACCAGGCCGTCGTGTGTACCTGGGCGTGAATGAAATCCCATCAGTTCGTCAAGGACTTGGCATTTCTATCGTCTCTACACCAAAAGGCGTAATGTCGGATGCAAATGCTCGTGCCAACAATGTTGGTGGCGAAGTTCTTTGCACCGTGTTCTAAGGAGGACTGGACATGTCTCGTATTGGTAAAAAACCGGTCGAGCTGCCCGCAGGTGTATCAGCATCTGTGTCTGGTCAGACCGTAGAAGTAAAAGGCCCTAAAGGTACACGTACCTTTAAAGCAACAGACGACGTTACAATCACAGTTGAAGACAACCAAGTTGTTGTCACGCCACGCGGTAAATCCAAGCGTGCTCGTCAACAATGGGGCATGAGCCGCTCTATGGTTGCAAACTGCGTTCAAGGCGTTTCTGAAGGCTTTAAGAGAGAGCTTGAAATCGTGGGTGTTGGTTATCGTGCGCAATTGCAAGGTAACACGCTGAAACTGAACTTGGGTCTATCCCATGATGTGAACTTTGAAGTTCCTTCCGACGTTTCAGTAGCATCACCTAAACAGACCGAAATCGTTGTCGAAGGTATCGACGCACAACGTGTAGGTCAGGTTGCGGCGAATATTCGTGAATGGCGTAAGCCTGAGCCTTATAAAGGCAAAGGTATTAAGTACAAAAACGAATATATCTTCCGCAAAGAAGGTAAGAAGAAGTAAGGACGCTAAAGATGGCAAACAGCAAAAGACAACTGTTCTTGAAGCGCCGCTTGCGCGTTCGGAACAAACTTCGCAAAGTGAATGCAGGACGCGTGCGTCTTTCTGTTCACCGCAGCAACAAAAACATCAGCTGCCAGCTGATCGACGACGTGAATGGTGTAACTTTGGCGGCAGCGTCATCGTTGGAAAAAACACTGGGCGTTGTTGGCAAAAACAACGTAGAAGCATCCGCGAAAGTTGGTGCCGCCCTTGCAGAACGTGCAAAAGCGGCAGGCGTCGAGGAATGTTACTTCGATCGTGGCGGTTTCCTCTTTCACGGTGGTGTGAAGGCTTTGGCCGACGCAGCGCGTGAAGGCGGACTGAAGTTCTAAGGAGACGATAGTATGGCAAAAGAACCAAAACAACGTCGCGAAGACGCGGCACCCGAGTTCGCCGATCGTCTTGTTGCGATCAACCGTGTATCGAAAACCGTAAAAGGTGGTAAACGCTTTGGCTTTGCTGCTTTGGTGGTTGTCGGTGACCAAAAAGGCCGCGTAGGTTTCGGTAAAGGGAAAGCGAAAGAAGTCCCTGAAGCGATCCGCAAGGCGACAGAACAAGCAAAGCGTAATATGATCCGCGTTCCATTGCGTGAAGGCCGGACATTGCACCACGATATCGAAGGCCGTCATGGCGCCGGTAAAGTGGTTATGCGCACTGCACCAACGGGTACTGGTATTATTGCTGGTGGTCCAATGCGTGCCGTTTTCGAAATGCTTGGAATTCAAGACGTCGTTGCAAAATCTATCGGTTCTCAAAACCCTTACAACATGATCCGCGCCACTTTGGACGGTCTGAAAAAGGAATTGAGCCCACGTATGGTTGCACAACGCCGCGGTAAAAAAGTTGCTGACATTCTTCGTAAAGAAGACGCACCAGCAGCCGAAGCAGCAGAAGCGTAAGGAGCGATTAACATGGCAAAAACCATCGTTGTAAAACAAATCGGTTCTCCGATTCGTCGCCCAGAAGTTCAGCGTAAAACCTTGATCGGTTTGGGACTGAACAAGATGCACAAGACACGCGAACTAGAAGATACACCTTCTATCCGCGGAATGGTTGCGAAAATCCCGCACCTCGTCGAAATCATCGAAGAGCGCGACTAAACATTTCAAAGCCCCGCCCCGTGCGGGGCTTTTGATTTCGTTACATTTATAGAACAGTCATATATAAACTTATGATTTGACTTAGACCGCTTAATAACAATACGCTTAACATTATCTTTTAAAACCGCAGTATGCCAAAACTTTAGTTGAGGTCTGACATAACATTCAGTAGGGATTTAAACACTGTAAAAGTTGGCTATAAGTGTCGGGCTGATGACCTAAAATTGTAGGCGTGGGAAAGTTATTGAAATGTTGATGTATTTGTACCCGTTTTTTGCGGCACTTTTCGTGACATCATTGATTGTTGTGACAAAACCGCTTCATATGCATATGACAGCTAAGTCGCGAAACATGAGTGCGCGGCAGTCATTACATATAATTCCAACACCGCGGGTGGGCGGTTTGAGCTTGGTCATCGGCTACATTGTCGGAATGTTTTTCTTACCTGTGGACGTGTTTGACCTGACAATGCTGTTGGGAATATCAACAATCCCAGTTTTTCTTGGTGGCTTTGGGGAGGACATGGGGTTCGACGTCAGTTCAACAAAACGCCTGATTCTGTCTTTTATTTCGGCGGTTCTTGCAATACTTGTTTTTCAAACCTGGGTCACAGATGTTGGTTTATCGTATTTGTGGTTTATGACCTATGGAACCTTTGGTTCGCTTGTCTTTACAATTGTATTAACAGGTGGGATTTCGCACTCGATAAATTTAATAGACGGTTTGAACGGCCTTTCGATGGGCGTATCCATGATGATTTCCCTCGGGCTTGCAGGTTTAGCATATAGCTTCGAAGATTATAGTATTCTGATGATGTGCGGTGTCGTCCTATCCAGTGTTGCCGGCCTATTCATTTTTAATTTCCCCTTCGGCAAAATTTTTCTGGGAGACGCAGGCGCTTACTCCATGGGGCATGTCTTGACTTGGATTGGGATTTTATTGATTTCTCGCAATCCTGAAATTGCACCTTTCTCTGTAATGCTTCTCTTCTTTTGGCCAGTCATGGACATGTTATTCGCGATTTATCGTCGACTGCGAACCGGACGGCGGCTTGATCAGCCCGATCGGCTTCACTTTCACCAACTCGTGATGCGTGGTTTAGAGCTTGTGTTTTTTGGCAAGAAAAAGCGCAATTGGTCCAATCCTCTGGCCACAATGATAATTTTGCCTATGGCGGCGACACCTATCGTAACTGCCCAATTCGTGTACCAAAGCGATAGGGCGTCTGTTGTGTCATTTGGAGTGTTCTTAATTCTATTCGTCCTGACATATTTAGCGGGTATGGCATGGGCGCGACGTTGGGCAAAAGTGGGTACGCGGCGGACGTCTGTCCGCTAAGGTTTTTGCTTGCGCGCATTGAGGCGGGCGGGTATACGGCGCAGGTGGTAGTCCCACAAGAATCGAAACAATGCCGTGTTTACCCCTTTCGTCGCACATCGGGGGGTAGTTCCGGTGAAGGAGAAGCGACATGAAATTACATGAATTGCGCGATAATGAAGGCGCCTCACGCAAAAAGAAACGCGTTGCACGTGGTCCAGGCTCTGGCAAGGGTAAAACCGCCGGCCGTGGTATCAAAGGCCAAAAATCACGCTCAGGCGTTGCAATCAACGGTTACGAAGGCGGTCAAATGCCATTGTACCAACGTTTGCCAAAACGTGGTTTCAACAAGCCAAATCAAAAGAAGTTCGCGGTTGTGAACCTTGGTCTGATCGAAAAATTCATCGAAGCAGGCAAATTGGACGCAAAAGCAGAGATCAACGAAGACGCATTGGTTGCATCCGGTTTGGTCCGTCGCAAGTTGGACGGTATCCGCGTTCTTGCGAAAGGTGATATCAAATCCAAAGTGACACTAAATGTTACTGGTGCCTCAAAATCAGCAGTTGATGCTGTTGAAAAAGCAGGCGGTACTTTGACAACTTTGGCGGCCGCAGCCGAATAAGATCTTGTGTGCGGCACAATGCCCGCTTACATAGAACTTAGTTTTCCTAAATAACGCCGCCAGAGCTTGGGAAACGCTCTTGGCG
>Ga0181555_1002948_pt1 | contig 13838 bp, 7 predicted proteins | sample 011ome_15_FD_145601 | JGI IMG/M metagenome (GOLD analysis project Ga0181555, IMG submission 145601) | Coastal salt marsh microbial communities from the Groves Creek Marsh, Skidaway Island, Georgia - 011504AT metaG (spades assembly) | ecosystem: Environmental > Aquatic > Marine > Intertidal zone >...
TTTCGATCTTTTGCTCTTCGCTCGTCTTTGTCGTGTTTTTCAATGACTGATGTCGTCGTTCTGTTCCCTTCGTACAAAAACAGGTTCAAAGTGTTCGTGTACGAAGACGTTCCGGAAGCGCTCAACGCGGATTTACGAACGAAACGAAGCGATAAGTGTAAAGATAACGGGTACGCGAACGCGGAGTGGAAGATACCGGAGCTGATTGCGAAGAGCGAGGTGTACACGCCAGACCCGGAATTGGCGGATTTTTACGTCGTGCCTTTGTTTCCCGAGTGTTACGTGAGAGATAAGTTGGAAAAAGGAGGGGCGGATTACGTCACCGCGGTGAGGAAGGTGAATAAGATGTACCAGGCGGCGATCGATAGGATCGCGGGGAATTATCCGTATTGGAGGAGGAGCGAAGGGAGGGATCACGTGTTTATTTTTCCCGCGGAGAAAGGCGCGGAAAACGTGTTGAACGAGAAAACTTTGGAGAGGATCGGGAAGGCGATTAAGATTGTCGGCGTGCCGACTTTTAAATCGTCGCTGTCGTCGAGTGGCGGCGAGGATAGCGATGGTGATGGTAGCAGTAGAGTTGATAGTAATAGCGAAAGCCTAGAGGAGGAAGAGAAAGAAGAAGAGGAGAACAACAGCGCTAAAGCTATGGCGACGCGTCGCGCTCGCTACGCGTTCTCGCCGTTTAGGGATATTATCGTACCTCCCGTTCGAGATTCCAGAGACGAAGCTTACGCTCTGGTGAAAGCGGAAATGGAGAACGTCTTTAGCGCGAGGAGAAAAATACGAATGCATTTTCGAGGGAAAGTTGTCAGCGAAGATGACGAGTTCTTCGGCGCGGGTGGTAGCGGTAGTAGTAGCGAGAGCGGCGGAAGCGACACCAAAACTGACTCTTCGAACGATGGTAGAAGGAAAAGTTCATCTTCCTCCTCCTTCAACGTGAGAAGACGCGCGTACGAACAACTCAAAGGTTTAAAAGGCGTCAACGTCGTCATCGACGAGAGCAATACTGCCAGTTCTTTCGAAGTTACCGGCGGCATAGAAACCGACAAAGGAAGGAAGAACGCGACGTTCTCTTCCTCCTCCTCGTGCGATCGCAAGTGCGTCCTCCGCGAAATGCGCAACTCGGAAACGTGCTTAATCACTCCTCACGGCGGCCTCGAAGGATGGTCCACCGCTCTCTCCGACGCTATTCTTTCTGGGTGCGTTCCACTCATCGTCCACGACGACTTCGAACCGTACTTCTCCGACGTCCTCGATTGGGAAAATTTCTCCTACAAAATCCCCACCCGCGAAGCTCTCCGAAACGCCAAAGACGCTTTACTCCACGAAAAAAGCAAAGCTTCCTCCATCACGCGCTCGAAACGAGAAAACGATTTAAAAATCGCCGCGCGGGCTTCCGTTTGGAACGACAAGTGGCAAAGCGGCGACGCTCTGGACGCCTTGTTCGAAAGTTTACGCCGACGGGTTCGGTATCATCGAAACTCGCCGTTTCGATTTTACGCCGAAGCCGATCGAAACGGTTGACTTTTGTTGAGCGCCGAGAAGATTGGAGAGAGAGAAAGAGAAAGAGAGAGAGAGAGAGATACAGAAAAATGTACAAAATTTGACAACGATTACATCATCACACGCTCCTACTAACAAACTATTCTTTACTCATTCAAACGCCGCGTCCGGCGTCCTCTTTCGCTCTCTTCTCCACCTCTCGTTTGAGTTGTTCCATCTCGTCTTCTATTTTCGTCGGTAAATTTGTCGCGTCGGAGATAAAATTCACCACTTCCGTCGCCGTTCTCTCTAAAACGGTTTCCGCGAGTGCTTTGCCCAAAAGGAACGCGTCTAACGGTTTGTCCTCGGCGTCTGAATCGTCGCTTTTGTTGTCGTTCCCCGCGGTGGCGTTTCGGGTGACGTTTCGCTTCTTTTTCTCTCGCGGGGAAAAGGAAACAGAACGACTTTGTTGGAAAGAGAACGAGGAGGAAAAGGAGGAGGAGGACGAGGAACAGCAGCCGTTGTTCGACGAGCGACGGCGTGCCCCGATGAATACCCCCTGCGCGGAAGGGTTTGCGAGGACGGGATGCATGCGCGAGCGTGGTTTTGCAAACTGGAGGATTACTTTACCGTGACGATGTGATGTCAAAAATGAAGAGGATTTGGTGGACGAGCGAACGAGAAGAGGACGATTAAAGATCGATCAAAAGTATCGGAATAATCATTCGGGGTTACATGCGCGTCGTCATCTAAACGTTGCGTTCTTTTGTGAAACAACAACTTTTATTAGTAGTGTTGATCTTTCTTCTTCTAATAGAAAATACAAATACAAAACAACTCTCTCTCGCTCTCTCGCTCTCTGCTCCGATTGACTATTACCGCCGCTCTTCTCGCGGGTACGCGCTTTCGTCTTACTCCAAGTCTCGAACGATATCGCGCGGAATTTCTCCGTTTGGCGGCGGTTGATTCGATAAGCGAATCGTTCGAGGCGTGCCACCTGGGGTGGTGGTTGTGGTCGTTTGATCGTCCGCGTTCGCGCCGCCCTTTTTTGGGTCTGTTGTTTTTGTGTTCGTCTTTACGTTCGCGTCGCTATTCGCGTCGATTTGAGTCAACGTAAAACCGCTCGCCATCCACATCAACCCGTTATGTACGCTCTGCCCGACGCTCTCGATGCCCTCTCGCATCGCCTCTTTCGCGTTTGAAAGCGCATTTACCGCGCCGTTCGCGTTCGTTGCAAATCTATTTAACCAATCCGGCGGCGGAGGAACGCCCAACGCCTTCGTAAACGCCTCGCAAAACGTGTTACAATTCTTCGAAAATAACTCGTACTCGTTCCCTGGCCAGCTGGCTTTCATCACCGCCACTATCGCTCTCACTTTCGTCGCGTCCGCGCTCGTCACCCCTAGCGGAATAGACTCCCGAAAAACGTACGCGCTGTTCATTTTTGGTTGACACGGGTACACGCCGGTCCCTTCTTCGCAATAGCCGTAGGAATATTCGTACCCGTGCACTTCAATCCCGCCGTGAAATATCCCGCCCGCGTTGAACGTGTCCTTCGTTAACGTGTTCAGGTGTTGAATCGTCGCGTTCGTTAAGTCAGACTTCGTGTTCGTGATGTCGTAGACGTTCAGGGTTACCAGCGCCATATTATACTCTTTGCCTCCTTCCTAGTGGTGTTTACTACTCTAACTCTCTCTCTCTAATCTCTCTTTAATGGTTTAACGATACAAAATCAGTGTCGAAACGCCGACTCTGGACTCTCGAAAACAATCTCTCTTTCGCGCTCTTCTCCTCCTTCTCCTCACGAAAACGACGACGAAAACGACGACGATGTGTACGTTTTGAGAAGAGAAATCTCTCTCTCGTTTCCCCGCTCGCAAAGTCTCTCAAAATGCGAACAAATAAACTCGCAACTCTGTTTCGATCGAGCACGCGTTCGTTTTCGAGTTCAAGAGAGAGAAATTATTATGATGATGATGATGGCAAAACAGCGCTCGTTTCTCTTTTACTCTCCTTCTCTCTTTCTCTCTCTGTCTGTCTCTCTGTGTAAACGTTTGTGCAGATGCGATTATGCGGGGAAAAATGCGTGAGAAATTCTCATCAGACGCTCTCGAAGAATACCTCTCGATACGCGTGAAACGATGCGAGACGCGAAACGAAACAACTCGAGAGACATTCCACACAATGTCTACGAAAAGGGCGGACACTTTTACCACCCAGAGCGGAAAACAAACGACACGTACGACCGATATGAGACGATGAGACGGAAGGAGTATTCTTGATGTTTTTCAAACTGGCGTGCGCGTTCGTCTTATCCGTGGTTACGGTCGGATGGACGTGGGCGAGTCGCCGGCGCGAGCGATTCCATCAAAATCGCTCAATTAAAACGAGTGATTTTGTGACTGCCGAGACTTTGGCGGGAGGAGGCGAAGGCGTCGGCGTCGTCCTCCCGGTGAGAGGCGTCGTTTCAAACAGGACGAGAGATAACTGGCACACGCAAGTGGAGACGAAACATAGAGGGGAAGTTGCGTTCGTGTTCGTGGTGGAAAAAGAGACGGACGATGCGAAGGAAGCGGCGGAACGGTTCGTAGGAGGAGCGGCGGCGGCGTCCGCCGAGGGACGAGGAGGAAGAAGAAGCGCGCGAGTGGTCGTTTCCGGGAGCGCGGAGAACTGTTCGCAGAAGATTCGGCAGCAGTTGCGAGGGGCGGAAGAGCTCGGGGCGATGATGGGCGACGAGGACGAAGACGACGGTAGAAGTCGTCGTGGTTTTCATCGTCGCTTTTTTCGAGATGAAAAGAGGAGCAAAAACAGAATTAAGTACGTTTTGTTCTTAGACGACGACGTGATGCTGTATCCGAGCACGATCGGGAGTTTAGTGAGCGCGATGGAAAAGGACGAGAAGGAGACGGGCGGGAACGCGTTGTTGGCGACTGGGTACCCGTTGGATTTAGTTGGCAGTGACGGCACGTCGTCGTCGTCCTCGTGCTTTGCGAATTACATGACCATGGTGTATCACCTCGTGTTGTTGATACCTTTCTCGCACGGTAAGTACGCCAAAAACGTTTGGGGAGGGTGCATGCTCTTTCGGTTGGAGGATTTCCTCGCCAACGCGTGTAAAGTGAAAGAAGCGTACGAGACCGGCGGATACTCGGACGATCTCATCGTCGCCGCCGCTGCCGATCGGGAAAAGAGAACGATACTATGCCCCGGCGACGCGTTGTTCCCAATGCCGCTCGATCCGAAACAAACCGTAGGAAATTTCCTGAACTATTTCCATCGACAAATTTTCGTCAACGACACGTATTCCGACGGACACATGAAATTTATCAACCACGGTATGCTTCTGGCGATGTTTCTCTCCAGTTTATGTTTAACGGTTGGAACAGTCGCGAGCGCGATAGATATTGCGCTCTGGTTATGGACTTTAGCAGCGTGTTCCAAAACATCATCCCTCTCGATTGCGGCGACGGAGAAGACAAACGTCGTCCCTTCGCTCGCTTTCGCGGTGTTCTTCGCGCACTTCCTCGCCGTAACGCGCGCGAAGAAAATGTACGCGTCCTGCGTCTCTCTCTGCGAAAGAACCGCCAAAACGAGTCCGCGCGACAGAAAGAACACCACCTCACCAACCACACGTAGCGCTTCTCAAACATCGAAAAAACCAAACGCCGGCCGCGTCGCCCGTTCCGGATTCAACCGCACCAACTGGTTCAAAGTCTGGCTCGCCCTGTGCCTCGTGTACGCCGTCGCGCCTTTCGTATGCGCGTACGTCTACTTCGTCTCGGACGAAGTCGCTTGGAGCGGTATTCGGTATAAAAAATCTCGCGGTAAAGTTTCAAAAGTTTTCTCTGCATCGTCGACGCGGTGACGATGCGTGACAAAAATGACGACCGCGATCAAATGGGTGCGCGTCCGAGAGAGAGCGAGAGAGAGCGAGAGACAGAGAGACAGAAAGAAGAAGAGAGAGCGTAAACGCTTTGACTCGAGTTGAAGTACTTTAGACATTCATGAAACCCTAAACAGAAAGAAGCCCACATTTCCCTCGCACAAAATCTCTCACTTATTCAACGAAGCGAGTCTTTATATTTACATGCTCGCGGCGAGGACGAAAGCGTCGTTTTCCGCGTTGTTCTCGTCGTCGTTTTCATCCTCCTCCTCGTCGTCGTCACTACTACTACTCAGGAGAAGGAGAAGGCTTTTACTGTCGAAGGATACGACGACGATGACGATGATTTCTTCCTCTTTCTCTTCTTCTTTGCATTCGCCGAATCTTCTTTTGTCGGCGAATTCTCGTCGAAACACCACCCCGGGGTTGTTCCGCGTCGTCGGCGCCGTTCGAGCGTCGTCGTCGACGAGAAGAACAGCTCGATTTCGAGGAGGCTCTTTCTTCGGCGCTTTTTTGTCGTCTTCGTCTTCGGAACGAGCTTTCCCACGGCTTCTTCGTCGTCTTTCTCGGGGCGCAAAATCACTAGCCGGTGGTGGAGGAGGGGTGGATGGCGTTGAGACCTTAAACGACAAAATCGCCTCGCAAGCGGCTTTGGTGAAAGGATTGAAAGCGGACGGGAAGACGAACCAAGACGAGGAGGTGAAAGCAGCGGTGACGATTTTGAAGGCGTTGAAAGCAGAGCTGGAGGAGGGCGAGATTAGGACGGAAACGACGAGGGAAGCGATTTTGGGCGACGGCGGCGGCGAAGAGAAGAAGAAGAAGACGCAAAAGAAAGGAGGAGGAGGAGGAGGGAAAAAGAAAGGCGGCGGCGGCGGCGAGCAGTCGTCTGGTTCTTCTCCGGAGGAAGTTAGAGCAGTGCGCATTGAGAAAATGGCGCAGTTGAAAACGTCGAATCAAGAGCCGTTCGCGTATAGGTTTGATCGTGATCGAACAAACACGGCGGCGAAATTGCAAGCCGCGTATCCGGAATCGGTTTTGGCGAAAGGCTGCGAGTTGGAAAACGGAACGAGAGAGAAAGTGTGCGGCAGAGTGACGGCGAGAAGGGTTTTTGGGAAACTCGCGTTTATGACCTTGACGGATGCGAGCGGGACGATTCAGTTGTATTGCGACGAGTCGAGGATCGATCAGGAGCAGTTTGAGACTATCAAAACCTTAATCGATGTCGGCGATATCGTCGGGTGCGAAGGGCCTTTGAAACGGACGGATAAAGGTGAATTGTCGATTGTCGTGGAAGATGTGAAGGTTTTAACAAAGTCATTGAGAAATTTACCGGATAAGTGGCACGGTTTGCAAGATGTTGAGATTAAATATCGACAAAGATACGTGGATTTAATCGCGTCGTCGGATTCGAGAGATACTTTTTATCAAAGAACAAAGATTATCAAAACGATGAGAAGGTATTTGGAAGACGAGTTGGAGTTTATGGAGATGGAGACGCCGATAATGCACACGGTTTCCGGCGGAGCGGACGCTAAACCATTCAACACGCACCACAACGCTTTAAATATGGATTTAACGTTACGAATCGCGACCGAGTTACACTTGAAGCGCTTAGTCATCGGCGGATTTGAAAGAGTGTATGAAATTGGACGCATTTTTCGAAACGAAGGATTATCGACCAGGCATAACCCTGAATTTACGTCTATCGAGTTGTACCAAGCGTACGGTGACGTGAGCGACATGTTGGAGTTGACTGAGGAAGTCATCTGTAGATGCGCGGCGGCGGTGAGCCCGTCTAAAAAATTAGAACCCATCCAATACGGAGACGAAACGATCGATTTAACGAAAAGACCGTGGAGACGTGCGAGCATGAACGATTTAGTCATCGAAGCGTGCAATGTGGACGTGTTGAATGGCTTCGATGGTGATTTAGAAAAAGCGAAAGCGGCGTGCGAACCGGCTTTAAAAGCGCACTCGAAACAAGCCGGCGCTTCCATCCCGGCCGTTCGAGATTCGCCAAACCTAGGAACTTTGTTGAACGAAATGTTTGAAGCGACCGTCGAGGGAACTTTACGCCAACCAACGTTCGTTCTCGATCACCCGATCGAGATCTCTCCTCTTGCGAAACCGCATCGAGACAAAAAAGGCGTCACCGAACGTTTCGAACTCTTCGTCGTCGGTCGAGAGTTGGCCAACGCGTTTTCGGAGCTCACCGACCCTATCGATCAAAGAGAACGATTCGAAAAACAGTCGCGAGCGCACGCAGAAACTCAACGCGCCGCGCTCGTTCGCGCCGAGAAAAAAGTCGAACGCGGCGATAAAGACGCCGGCGACGTGTTGAAGGAAACCACGGACGATATTTACGAGTTTCCGATTGACGAAGATTTCATCAACGCTTTGGAATACGGAATGCCGCCGTGTGGGGGATTAGGCATAGGCGTCGATAGATTGGTGATGTTACTCACGAATTCACCGAGCATTCGAGACGTGATCGCGTTTCCCACGCTCAAAAACGAAGATTAGTGATGAACTTAATGCTATAAACGAGTAAGATTAGTGATGAACTTGACGCTTTAAACGAGAGCGGGTTGTTACGATACAAAAATAATGATACAGATCTAAAAACTTAAATACAGATGCTCGCCGAGCGTCCCTCTCGCAAACGCGCGACCCGAGAGACGAAACAAGATGAAAACATTATTCAAACTTCCGCCGCGTTCGCGAGCGCCTGCCTGAACGACTCCCACTTCTTCCCGCCCGCCTCCTTCCCTCTCTCGTCGTCGTCGTCGTCGTCGTCCTTCTCCTCCTCTTCCTCAAAGAACGGATTCATCCTCGCTCTCGTCAACGCGCTCTCCATCGCTTGAAACTTTTTCCTGACCACAAACTCCTCCTCTTCTTCCTCCTCATCATCCTCCTCTGTCTCTCTCGTCATCGCGAGCATCAGAACAAACCTCGAGGCGGTCAGCCACGCGTAAACGACTTCTCCATCGGAAGAGGAACAGACGACGCCTACGTAGTTTCCCGTGGTGGTCGTCGACTGATGATGCTGACGCGTCGTCTTGCTCCTCTCGAGTAAAGCGTACTGGACGCCATCCGCGGCGCGAAGGAAAAGCTTTTCCAATTTGGAGGAGGAGGAGGCGTTCGTCGTCGTCGTCGTCGTCGTCGTCGTTCTTTTCCCGTCGTCGTTTGAAGAAGCGGCGTCGTCCACTTTGAAATCCGCGACGACGACGACGACGAGTGGTGCGAGACGAAGCACGTCTCGAGAAACGAGTTCGAGGTCGAGCGCGGCGGCGCCGAGCAGCTGCTTCATCTTTGATCGTCTCCTCCTCCTCCTCGTCGTCGTCGTCGTCGTCGTCTGCTCGGAACCGCGCTCGAGCGTTTTGGCGGGTTGTCGTTCGCGGTGGTGTTTTCGTGCGTTCTCGCGAATGTGCAATGCAGTTCTTCAATACAAAAATAAATAAAGTAGTACTAGTAGTTTCATTTAAAAACAACGAATTTGCGCGACGACGACGACGACGACGAAAACGCATCTTTTACGCGGCTCTCTCGAGCAAGCAAACGATCAAAATGAAATCCGGGTAATCGATTTCGTTGACTTTAGCGCTCGGGTTTCCTTCCGGAGGCGGTTTCCAGTAACTCACGACTTTGTGCAAGTATCCCGGAACGTATCCGACGCCGAGCTGTTCCATCAACTTTTCGACTTGGTGGATTTTGATCGTCTTGGCTTTCGCCCAGTTGATACGCTTCCAGACTCTGCGAATGGATTCGAGTTTCGACGCGGGTAATTCGTAGTGTTCTGAGATGATTTCCTTTCTCTTTTCTCGTTCGAATTCGATTTTGGATTCCGCCGTTGCCGCGTGCATTCCGTTGACTATTACCCCGATGAAGACGGAAATAATTACCATCCCGCACATCACCACAAAGGAGTAGAAATAGAGTGAACCAACGAATGGTTGCGCCTTTGGACGATCACACTCGTATACGCGGTCGGCGTGAATGCCCGAGTTGGATTGCAAACCAACGTACGCCGCGCCACCGTCGTTTACGCCCCACCTGTTCTTGTCGCAACCTTCTAGGTTGATTTGAACAATATTTGCCCAGGATTCGAGTTGCGACACGCGAAAGAGGTGGTAAAACGCAACCGGTAACGTTCGCATGAAGAACGGATCGTTGTCCGAGAAAAGCATCACCCCGGCAATAGCCCACGTGTAGAAGATGAAGCACATAAGGGTACCGACGTATTTCAAAGATTTCACGCCGAGAACTAATGACTTGGCGATTAAGTTCAACTGCGGGATAACTTTGAAGAATCGAAACAGTCTCGCCAAACGAAGCAAACGAACGATTCGAGAAAATCCGGCTATACTGCCACCGCCGAGGCCAGAGTCTTCAAAAACCATGCCAAAAAATCCAACTAAAGTGGTCGCGGCGTCGAACATATTCCACTTTGCGTCTTCGCCGGTGTAATACGTCCTCTCTTTGTCCCATAAACCGATAATTTTTATCAGAAATTCAATCATGAAGGTGAAGATGAAAATACGTTCGAGGATTTCCGTCCATTCCGGAGGCGAGGCATCTGGGTTTGAATAATCCAAAAACTGCGTCGAATATCCCGATAAAATGGCCGAGAATACAATCACGCCCATGACGAAGTACTCGAAAAAGTCGTTTTGGGTAATCTTTTGAAGTTTTACCTGCAAATCCTGAAACCACGTGTTCTCAGTCGCCGCTTCTCTCTCGTGCATGGATTGAGTCTGAGCACTTCCACTCAACAAATTCATCATGTCCATGACTTCTGTGTACGCAGCTTCCGGCAACGTTTCGTTCATCTTCTCTCGAGACTCCCAAATTGCGCCTTTGGTTTTTCGCAACGCGTTTACGATTCGCTTACGTTTCAACGTCTCCTTAGCCTCGTACGCTTGGTCCATTCGTTCGGTGATGATACCGATGAAGAGCGACATCATGATGTTACCGACGAGAAACGCCATGGAAATAACGTAGATGGCCGAAAGAACGCCGTTACCTTTGGCGTACGTTTTCGTACCGTCGGCGTTTAATCGATACGGACAATCCACGTCGTTCGGCGAGGGGTACCCGTAGTGCTCGCAGCCGTACCACGTGGCGTAGAGAAACTCATCCCAGGAAGACCCGGTGGCGATGCCCATCCCAGAATTCAGCGCGTACGGCAAGCTTCGAAAATTCTTCGGATCGAGGCCGTAGAACAAACTCGTCCCTAGCACGGCGTAGATGTACATGACAATCATCAACATCACCAAAACCCATCCCATGGAGGCGATACCAGAGCCAATACCGTCCAAAATGATCTTAAACTCAGGATTGCGTCGAAAATATCTCACGCATCGATTCAATCGAAACAAACGTATGACTCGTATGTGATCGTACGTTAAATCCCCGAGGGTAGTATTCGCCCACGTCGAGATGTAATTTAACGACATGAAGAACAAAATCGTGAAATCCACGGCGTTTTCCCAATTCACGAAATAGTCGAGAGGTTTCCACTTCACGAGCGTTTCCTTCCCAGTTTTCTCGCTCACCGCCGTTGGCCCGGCACCCATAATCTTCACCCCGGCTTCAAAAAAGAAAATCAAGGAAACGATGTAGTGCAAAGCTTGAATGACTTCCCAGCTCGTCCCGCCTTTCTTCTCGATCGAGGAATTCCCCTCCCAGTTATCCGCTGTTTCCAACAAAGCGTACAACACGACCGCTATCGTCACCATTTGTTGAAACGACGAATACAACGTGATCCGAAACATCCTGTTGTGCAAACGCAACGAAGAAGAATTCGCTCGTAAATACGCCTCCTCATCCGTCAAACTCTTCCCCGCCGATTCCTCGTCCTCCTCCTCCTTCTCCACCGCGCTCACCATTCTCCTCATCTTCTCCTCCATCTTCTCCGTTTCCTTTCTCTTATCGTCGCGAGACTTCTCCAACTCTTTATACATGGCCTCAAACTCTTTCTCCACGTTTTCAAACTTCGGGTACGAAGCTTTCGCCGAGGAAGGAAATTCAACTCTCCTCAACCCGTCTCCCAAGTCCCTCGGATCGACCGAGTTTTCCTCCACGTTCTCCTCCTCCTTCTCGACCGTCCCGTTTTCTCCTCCTCCTCCCCCCGAGTGCGTCGATTTCTTCGTCAAGTTCGATTTGAACGACGAGTACAGCTTGTCCATCTTGTTCTTGCTCCCTTTCCTCTTCCCAACCTTGGAATTGGAATTTCTTTCCCCCTCTGCCCCGCTCGTCGGCGAAGAATTGTGTTGATGATCAAACGCGTCGTCGTCGTCCATCGTCGTCGTCGCCGTCGCCGCCGCCGCCGCGCCTTTTCTCGTCAGCTTCGACATATTTGTAACAAAACACACAACGAGTGACGCGCATTCGAATGTGACATTAGCCCTAAGATTTTTTTTTTCGGAAATTTTTTCCACGTGGCATAAACTCGTATTTCAGAAATTCAAAGCCGTATAGAAGGCGTGACCGAGGGCAGACTGTTGTTTTGTACGTAGGAGCGGGAGGAGTCCCAATCCTTGAGCACGACGGGCGAACACGATTTAGGGGCGAAAAAAAAGACCCTCTCGAGGCTTTGTGCGGAGAGGCGGCGCGCGCGGTCGAGTGTTTTTAATAATTCCGCGGTACGCGTATAGTATATATACATATAAAGATAACAAAGGATAAAAATCGGTTCGCGACGCGAGAGCGGCGACGCCAGATCCTATACTCGCGTTCTCGACCCAAAACGTAGAGTCGTTGCGAGGAAAAGAAGGTGACAGTGGTGCCCGCATTAATCAGAGCGTCTTTCTGATGAGTTTTGCTTGTTTGAAATATTTGTCTGTTGATGAGCTAAAGACGGGAGAAAAGGGACGTGAACTAATTGGCGATCCGTATCTACTTAAGCACACACGAATTCGCTGGACCGGTGACGGCGTCGGTGCACGTAAATTTCGCTTGAAACGCAGTTGCGGAAGTAAACATGTCAGCTTGCGCCGTCGTCGCTGCGGATCCAGTCCACGAAGAAATGTCGTGGTTGAACGCAGAAGCTTGATAAAACATCCATTGCATATCAGTCACTTTCGCTGTGTTCCAACTCCCAATGTCTTGGTTGAACGCAGAAGCGGCAGCAAACATAGAATTCATAGTCGTCACTTTTGCTGTGTCCCAGCTCCCAATAGCTTGATTAAACGAATCAGCGCCAGCAAACATGGACCAAGTATTCTTGACATTAGAGATGTCCCAGCTGCCGATCGGCTGGTTGAAGGATCTGGCTGACCAGAACATTGCGTACATGTTCGTCGCCTGCGATACGTCCCATTGCGAAATGTCGGCATTAAAGTTGGGCTGATTACCAAAGCCAGTTTCAGGGTAACCATGCATGTCCGTCACCAAACTCGTGTCCCAATTCGGCATCGTCCCGTACCAAACGTCTTGCGATTGGGCCCAGACTGTACACTCTCCAGTCACCTCAATCGCGTCAGATTCATCCAAACAATCCCCGACGAAAGTATGCCAGCTCGCGTCTGGAATTGGCGAGGGACCTACGCACGAATTCGCTGGACCGGTGTCGGCGTTGGTGCACTTAAATTTCGCTTGAAACGCAGTCGCGCCGGAAAACATAGAACTTTGCGCCGACGTCGCTGCGGATCCGGTCCACGAGGAAATGTCGTGGTTGAACGCAGAAGCGGAATAAAACATAGATTGCATATTAGTCACTTGCGCTGTGTTCCAACTCCCAATGTCTTGGTTGAACAAAGAAGCTCCAGAAAACATATCATTCATATAAGTCACTTGCGCTGTGTTCCAACTCCCAATGTCATGGTTGAACGCAGAAGCTCCAGAAAACATATAATTCATATAAGTCACTTGCGCTGTATTCCAACTCCCGATGTCTTGGTTGAACGCAGAAGCGGAAGAAAACATGGAATTCATATCAGTCACTTGCGCTGTGTTCCAACTCCCGATGTCGTGGTTGAATGCAGAAGCTCCAGAAAACATACCTCTCATATTTTTCACTTGCGCTGTGTTCCAACCCCCAATGTCTTGGTTGAACGGAACGCCCTGAAACATACCATACATATTTGTCACTCGCCCGGTGTCCCACTTCGAAATGTCGCCGTTGAATGTACTTGTACCGCGAAAGCCTGCGGGATAACCTCCATCATATCCACTCATATCTTCCACCAAACTCGTATCCCAATTCGGCATCGTGCCGTAATTATTACTAGATGCCCAAGCAGTGCACTCGCCAGTTACCGGAGCTTCGGCCAAACACTCCGCGACGAAATCATGCCAGCTCTCTTCTGGGATTGGTGCAAGCGGAAGTAGTGGTGGTGGACTCGGTGGGCTCGGCGGCGGTGGGCTCGGTGGGCTCGGCGGCGGGCTCGGCGGACTCGGCGGCGGCGGACTCGGCGGCTGGAAAAAAATATCCACCTTTGCTTCTAGCGCGACAAACGCCGCTCGCAAATCC
>Ga0181555_1002957_pt1 | contig 13820 bp, 9 predicted proteins | sample 011ome_15_FD_145601 | JGI IMG/M metagenome (GOLD analysis project Ga0181555, IMG submission 145601) | Coastal salt marsh microbial communities from the Groves Creek Marsh, Skidaway Island, Georgia - 011504AT metaG (spades assembly) | ecosystem: Environmental > Aquatic > Marine > Intertidal zone >...
CGATATCAATCGTTTCCTGGTCACGAATCTCACCGACCAAGATGACTTCCGGATCTTGTCGCAAAAATGCTCTGAGAATGGAGCTAAAAGTTAAGCCGATTTTCTCATTGGCCTGCACCTGGCCGGCCCCCTCTAAATAATACTCCACGGGATCTTCGGCAGTCAGGATGCAGGTATCCGGTCTGTTAATTTCTTGCAGTGCGCCGTATAAGGTAGTTGTTTTACCTGAGCCTGTGGGGCCGGTCACCAAGACCATCCCTTGCGGGGCGTTAATGGCGTCAATGATTTTATTGTAGTCATTAGGATCAAAACCCAGCTTGTCTAATGACAGGGCCGGATTACCTGCCAAGATACGCATGACGATCCGCTCCCCATTCTTGGTCGGCATAATATTAAAACGAAAATCAATATCATCCTTACCGCCCATCGGATCCTTGATGGTAATGGCTCCATCTTGGGGCAGGCGTCTTTCAGAGATATCACAATTCGCCAAAATTTTAAAGCGAGTGATAACTCCCGCGTAATGTTTAAAAAGGTACTTGCTATATTCATCAACGACCTGCATCGATCCATCCCGCCGCATACGCACTTGGGCAAAATCTCGGAAACATTCAATGTGGATATCTGAAGTGCCGGAGATCACCGATTCATTTAAGATTTGATCACAAAATTCGATCACAATGTCTGGGTTACCTAAAGCGAAATTATCTCGATATCGCATTCCTTTAGGAATTTTTAATTTTGTTTTTTGAATAACCCGAGGCGCTTCATCCTGTTTTTTCTCGATCACCTTTTTCTTTGCTACGACTGGTGCTTGAGCATCAGAGGCTGATAGCACGTCACCAACTGCAGGGTAGGTGAGCATTTTTTCAAAATGAGACAGGCTGGTAATCTCGAACATCACGTCCAGATTAGATTGGGTCTTAATTGTCGACGACAATGAAATATTTTTTGGGTCCAGGATCAGCACGTGCAAAACGTCCTCCTGAATTTTATAGGGCAACAAGACATTTTCTATTATCATTGCGGAATTGATACTACGAACGGCCTCGCTCTGACATTCCTCCGCAGTCGGAAAGGTCCTGGTTAAACTGACACTCTTGGCGAACGTGTTGACCAACCAGGATTCATCGATTGAGCCATCATTAATTAAGGTCTTCAGCTTGTCATTCCAGGCAAGCTTGGTAAAGTAGTCAGAATTAATTTTACTTTCTTCTAATCGCCCTGCATTGATGATCGCTTTGATCGCTTTTTCACTTGTTGCAGGAGAATAATTAACCAGCATAGATTAATTTGTCACTGGAGTTGGGGTCGCTGCTGGAGCAGATGAGTTCCCTCCCTCAATATTGATTGGGAAAGTAGATACCGGGATGAACATTGCATTGCCACTCAGACCCGTGACACTGATGCCATCATCATTAATATTGGTAATCACAAAGCCGTGGGGGCCGAGCAATTGATCGACTGTCACTTCGAGGGTCATTTTCTTTAATTTTTCTAGGCTGAAATCGTAGGGTTTTTCTTTGATATCCAGCAATGCAAATTGAGACAAGCCGACCGTGGCAGTGTTTTGTGTAGACATTTGTTCTTGTTCAGAAACAAAATGCTGATGCACTTGGGCGCAGTTCATGTTCTTATTTTTAGTAAGCGCAGCTAAATAATAACAATGAGCGGCTGTGATTTCTTTTGTCCTAAAGGGGCCATATTCTAAGTCATAATTACTCAAGGTATTTTTTTCATTGAAGCGAATGATTAGGTATCTATTTAAATTTTCACTGTAGTTGACCATTAAATTTTTTGCGACTGTACGAATTTCACCCAGATCCTGTTTTGATTGAATTTTAACGTAAAAGCCCTGGTGTTCGTCGCCAAAAAAATCATCAGGATTGAGTTCAAGTATTTGTGGCATCTGCATCTCTTCGTCCGCAACAATACCCACCACCCGATAATATCTGAGATCCTGTAAATGTCTGAGATCATCAATGCGGGTCGAGTCACTCGCTGACTCTTCACCAAACGTGGCATAGGCTGGAGACCTTGTCACTCCCCTTTTAAAAGGATCGGTATAAATCTGTTGATTATCAATATCGAGTTCAATGATGGAGTCATCCACCATATCAGTTTGAGGTAAATCTTCAGGAAGCATTCCATCGGCAAATGAAGTCATGATAAAAGAGACGCCTATTAATGTAGACAAACACTGTTTTAACATTCGTACATTCATCATTTATTTAACCCTTCCTCTTATTAGATTGTATCGCAATATTTTCTATGAAAAAAGGAATGTCGTAAATGACCCTAAATTGTATTTCATCTTGATTTTTTTCTGTCACAATTTCTTCAACCGGAATGATTAAGTAAGGATACTTTTTTAAAACATCTTGCCTTGCTTTTAAATAATCCAAGTACTGTCCTTTGAGTTGAAAATGATAGGTCATGAATGAAACATTTTTAGGTAAGCTTTTTACTAGCTTTTGTTTACGTTGAGCCTCTTTGTTTTTGATGACGTCCATGATTGACTTATAATTATCCTTCAATGCTTTGGCAGCTTGTGTGACCTGTGACTTTTCTTTAGGCTCTTTTTCTTCTTTTTTGTTTTTACCCTTCCTCATTTTTTTACCGGTGAGTTTCTCAGCAACATTCTTCTTCTCTTTTTTTGCCTTGGGGACATCGTTATCTTCTGGCACAGCAATATTTGAAAAAATGGTGGTGTCTGCTTCAGGTTTTTGTAAAGGAGGTATGGAGAAGGTCACCGGGGACAATGATTTCTTAATCTGTATCTCCTGTTTCACAATTTTCAAGTCCCCATTCTCTAGCAGCATGGCGACTTCATTCACCAGATCATCTGCCGCTGATTGGGTCGGGATTTTGTTCAGTTGCTCTTGAATGTTTTGCTTTTGATTAGAAATTTGTTGTTGGATCTGCTGTGCATTTTTTTCAATATTTTTAATTTCAGTTAATACTTTAGGTAGTTTTTGCGTGCTCTTCTTTACCTTTTCTGAATATGTTTGATAACTTCCCCAACCATTATTGGCAACAAATAATATGATAGCCCCCAACACCAAATATCCTAGGGACCACACAATCAGTTTATTCTGCGCAGCAAATTTACGGTATTTTATGGCTGAAAATTTTTGTCGACTCCCCAAGTAACGCACGGCCAATTGATTTCCATCCTCAATGTTGGTTGTTGCATCTGTTTTAACCGAACTGGATACTTGTTGAGATTCGATCTCGTCTAATAATTTTTGTGCTCTTTTTGATAATTTTTTATTAATAATAGCCATCAGGTTTTAATCACTCCCACCAATTCAAAAAAGTTCATGGATCGATCTTTTCTTCTAAATGAATCAATTTTTATATTTTCAAAATTTGTATCCTGCATAAACGTATTGTAGAAATTGTTTACACTCATTACATTTAAGCTGTTGCCAAAAATTTGGAATGTATTATCTCGAATAATGACCCGATCTAATTCAACATCTTTGGGGATGTCTCGTATTAGTTTCTCAAATAGTTTTTGATTGGTCTGACCGTTTGAAAGATCAGCGATAATTTCATATTCTGCCTTTTTATCTTTTATTTCGACCTGGCCTGACTTGATTGCCTGCTTAAGTCTATCTAATTTCTTCTCGGCTTGGACTAGCTGCTTTTCTTGTTGATTGCCGCCCATATTTAAAGTAAAGATACTGGCCGTGAAAATTAGTGCGCCCAGCAAAAGTGCTCCAAATAAATAAAATCCCTTCTTAATGATGGCTTCTTTTTCAAAGTTGTTCTTGATGAAAGCGGCCTTCTCATGAAAATTCATCATTGCAGCAGATGCGACTTTGTTTGGAATAGCTATTTCTGAAAAATATTTTAATGAGTAATTACCTAGGGCAGGAATAAATCGTGAGCCTCCATAAAATTTGATGGCGCCTTGGTCGTTCCCCATGAATGAGTTTTTATCGATCGGCTTCTGCACAGAGATGTATTCAAACTGCTGGTTTATAGAAATGACGTTGACGACTCGGAAATTTTCACGCAGCAGGCCAAAAAAAGGCGATTCGTGATCGTAATCACTGATGAAATACATGTTCTCAAACTTCAGCACCTTTGCCTCTTCCAAGAGATAGTTGGTTGCCGTTTTTAACGCGGTTGATATTCGGCCCACGACTTCGTTCCAAAAGGTTTTATTTTCTTCATTAATGTCAGGAATATCATCCAGTAATGACTCATCTAATTCGTCAATATTGACTTGAGCAACATCGACCTGCTCGGCATTAACATAAATGATTCGATTGTTGCCTTTGCTTAGATGGAAAATCGCAAAAGGTCTTTCTCTTTGAACTCGCGTTAGGCGTGATTCAATAATTTTGATCAGCGCCTGATCTTCTGCGATGTAACCCACTGGGTATAAATTGGATTGTAGTGATAGGTTTTGATACAAGCGCGTTAATAGTCGATCAACAGCAACGTACATAAGGTTGGATGAATTTTCCTCGGCATTGGTTGTGAGGAGGCTTGATCGAATTTCAGCCAATTTGATATCCGCTAAGTCTGGATCGTGCTCTTTCCAAAAATCATATGGGGTCGCCTTGGTCAACGTATTAAATTCTTTTTTATCGCCCTTCACATCCAGGTTCATTGGAATGGTAATGTTCTTCATGCGACTTTTTTGGTGAGGGATAACCCATGTGACTAACTCGCCCTCCATTTTATACTGCCTCACCATACGGGAGATAAATGAACTTAAAAATTCAATCTCGGGATTGATATTGTTTGGATCAATAATTTTGGGTAATTTCCATTCCATGACCTTGGACTGAACTTTGTAGGGCTCCGCCGCATAACTCAAATTAATGAGCAGTGATGAGTGAGTTAAGCGCATCACAACACTGGATTCTGCTGGCATGATTTTTTTATCCGCCATAAGCCTCTTTCAACTCTAACGCTTTTTTATCGTGCTGCTCTTGGCTAATATGACTACCGTCCAATAATTCTTTCAATGCTTTTAAATCAAGCGTCAGCTCTCTTTTTTGTTTGCTCGTGAGAGTCTTTGCTTCTTTTTTGGGCTGGCTAGCTTCTGACTTTAAATCCAGGTCTAAACCGGCCACACTTTTTTTAAATTTTTCGGTATAGGCCTGGTCTTCTGCTGACAGAGGTTTGACTTCGTTCGAAGCTTGTTTGGCCGCCTTTTGCTGTGTCGGCTGAGGTTGTTTGGTATCTAGCAATTGATTGGCTTTTTTTCTACGAATGGACAGCATGAGCCACACCATAAGAAGCAATACCAAAACCGCCAACACCGGAATTGTTAGAGGATGGGAGACGATGTCTACTTTTGAAAGTGATGCAGATACCCCTGATAGGACTGTTATGGCATCATCAATTATTTTAAAAATAGCATCCATTGCAAATTCTTAGTACCTCGTCCTGGTCACTGTGCGATTAATATTTTCTTTAGTAATCACTGTGGGGTTGATAAACACTAAAAGCTCTGTTCCAGTATCAGTTCGTCTCACCTCACCCCCACCGAGTAAAGCCACCAAAGGTGACAGAAGTCTACTAAACCCAAGTTTTGAGACAATCGGCAACCCCTGTGTAGTGTTATTCTGAGTCTGCTGGAATAGTCCCGCCATCATGACCACCTCACCCGGTTCAATTTTCAATTTAGTTGTGATGTTGTTCGAAGTCGAGGCAGCAGTCGGTGACGCAGAATCATATGTCTCTTCAACAAAATTAAAATCCAAGTCAATGACATCATTGTGCTTGTTAATGGTCGGCGTCACGGTCAATTTTAACGGTGCGTCGTACTCATCAATTTGGTTATTGGATGTGTTGGTGGTGGCCGAGTTAGTCGTCGTTGTTGATCGTTGCGCTCTGAATGTTCTTGTTTTATCGACCACGCCCTCTTCACCGTCACGGACTAAAATAACCGGGTTTGATATTTTTTTTCCCAACGAGTTAGTTTCGATCATGTTCACCAGTGCAGTAATTTGATTTCGTGAGCCTAGTCGAGTGCTGGCAGTAATACCACCCTCAGCGGTGGCGCTTGCAAAATCAAGTAAACCTGCAGTAAAGCTATATAGTCCTGAGCCGCCGTCTCCAGCAGGAGTGGCATTGGTACTCATAGTGTTCGATGTGAAACGAGACTCTAATTCATTCTTCCAATCCGAATTCACTTCCAAGATGAAGGTCTCGATCATGGCCTGCTTCACAGGTTGATCTTGATCGACCAAGAATTTTTCAACCAACTGGATATCCAATATACTGCCAGACGCGACGATCCCAAAGTCGTCCGCAATGAAGTCAACGCAGCCGAGTGCAGAATCTGCTTGCAAGTCATTGACCTCTTCGATAAGTTCTGCCGCAGATTGATCAATCGCGGCAAAATCATTATTAGCATTTCCTGCCACTAAATCATCAATGACCACAGATTCCCCAGTGACTGTATTCGGAACATTATCATTCATGGCAGCTGCACCGCCATCGCCCTCAATAATGGTCTCGGTCTCTAACTCACCGTCATCATTCGTTGAGGTTTCCGTCACGGTACAATCATTAAACACCGAGAAGGCTTGCAATTTTGTGAACATCGCATCCGGGGTGTCGTTATACACACTAAATTTCTCAATGACGCGCTCGTTCCCATTCTTGATATCATCCTCAAAAATAGTTACTGTCGGCGTTTTAACATATTCAGCTTCTTCTGCCCTTTGGATCAAAGTAGTTCGGTAATAGCTTGCCAGTTCCCTTTGCTTCACCACATTCTCTCTAGTTTTTTCAACCAGGATGAGGCGATTTACAATTTTTCGACCGTAATTTGTTTTCACAAACTGGTCGACTTTTAAGACTTCCTCGATGGTCGCATCAGATCCCTCGAGCTGTTGAGCAACCTCCTCAATCAAGTCTAAATCCTTTTCCACCTCAAAAGGATTCAGGGCAATGGAATTAATGACCGGATTGAATTTTTTAGTCTCTGGGAATGCTGTTTTCAGATGCAAGGTTTTGTAATCCATGGAGAAATACATCACCAGATTATTGTCTTCTGCAATATTTCTGATGATTTCAAAACTAGTTCCCTTGTAGCGTCCTTCGATATCAATCTCGTCCACTTTCAATTTTAAGCCTGTATTTTTTAGTAGCTGTTTCACAATCGAACTTAACTGTGTTTCGGTGACGTTGACTGTTTTTTGTTTGGCTAATTTTTTATAGACTTGGGTAATCTTCTTAAAATTCTGAATCTCGCCGATTAGGTCGTTGGTGTCTTCGTTGAAATCAGTATTCTGATACTGGTTCTCACTCTCACGCAACTTCCCAATCAAATCATTTGGAAGGTTGGCGTTGGATTGCACCAAGTATTCAAGGAAATTATTATTCTCAAAACTGTTTGGACCGTATGAGAACTGCATTAACTCACGACGTTGTTTGAGGGGTTTTTTTTCTGTTTCGAACTCTTGATTGAATTTTTCTGCGCGCTCAATAAACTGGTCCATCGACTTTTGAGCTTCTTCTTTTTGGCGGTCAATATTGCTAGCGCATCCGGCTATCGATAAAAGTGCGGCGAGCAATACTGTTTTTTTCATTAATTCCCTAGAAATATGCACTATTGATATTAATCTCATAGTATCAAAATATAGATAAATCAACAAGAAAAAATACAATATTTAGTGATTTTTTAAAAAATAACAAATAATTGATTTAATTGAATAAAAATTGACGCGAGAATAATAAACGGGCCGTAAGCAATTTTTGTCGGGATTATTTTATTTTTTAGGAACAAAATTGCCATAAAAATGATGGCCAACCACGAGGACAACACCATGCTCTGTAAGACGAGTAACGGACCAAACCACGCTCCCATCATGGCCAAGAGATACTTATCCCCATCGCCTAAGCCTTGTTTTTTTCGAAAAAATTGAAAGAGCCAATTGGTTGTAAATAGTAAGATAAATCCTAATAAGGCGCCATAAAAGTGGAGCAGTAATTGGTCCTGGTAAAATCCATAACCCAAACCCGCCCCAATACCGACCAACATCATGGGAAGATAAAGCTGTTGAAACTCCATGTCGGTCAAAAAAAGATGCAGGGCCATGCTCAAGAATAATAAATAAAAAATAAATTCAGTATTATCAGAAAATATTTGCATATTTGTGAATAACACTAAAAAAACTATTCCAAACAACACCTCTGTTAAAAAATACCGGATCGCAATCTTTTGTTGTTTTTTGCATCCACAGCGACCCCGTTGCTTTAACCAAGAGATCACGGGGATTAATTGGTGAAATTTTAAAGGCTTATCACAAGCGCGGCATCGAGATGGGCTCATGATGGACTCGTCAATCCCTAGTCGCATCGCCCAGGCATTCACGAAACTGGCCATGGACGCACCTAGAAAAAATATGATTGTCTGATAAAATAATTCCACAATGTTTCCTTTTTACAAAAGTTATAGTACATCATCACGGTCTGATAAAACAATGCGATGTGGGTTCTCGCTCCCTGAGCTGGTGACTTATTCCGGACTGGCCGGTATTGTCGGATTGTTCATGTGGAGCATGATGAATAACTTCACCAAAAAACAACATAATCTAGAAGAGCTCAACAAAATCCTGATTGAAAAAAACGTGACCGTTCAACAAATTTCAAGATTACTGGCAAAATCTGAGGCTAACCCCAGGGCTTATGACGGATCTAATACCGTCACTTTTACCATCGGAGATCTGAACTTTACCAACCAGGACGGCAAGTGCATGGGGTTTAACGATGTGGTCAACGAACAATTCATCCGCCAATCATTATGGCTCGGTTTTGATGATGCCAATGGTCCCCACGCGGTCTATCATGGTGTTGGTATTGGTTGTGAAGATGACATGCCGGATAGCGTCAGAAAAATCTCAGAACCGATTTATGTCAAAAAAGACACCTCGCGAGCTTGGTTTATTTCAGATAATCAAACCGTACAATTTAATCTAAAACCCCAAGGAAAACTCATTGGTCAAAGTAATAATACCCTAGACCTCGATATTAACGCCTCACAAACCGTTATTAAGTACAACAAGATTCAGGACATTGGCTGCCGTATTGCAAGCCCAAACCAGAGTTGGTTCAATGGATTACCAGCGGACTACCGTTATGCCTTTGTCGCATTTACCAGTAACTACAATGATGACCAAGACCGATTGACGCTAACCGGTGTCAATTGTGCAGGTAATAATTCCACCACAATCGGCGGGGTCAGCGTAAACTGCCTTTTCTGTCATGCCGGATCCACGAGCGCCAAGTGTCCCCAAACTCAACACAATATCGATGCCGATCATCGAGCCCGCGGTTTCCTCCATCTGGACGCCGGAGCCGCGAGAACTTCGACCCAGTGGCAAGCCATCTTAAATGAGCTGGAGTACGTCCCCCGATGTGTCGAGGCAGATGGATGCACAGCGCCCATTGTCATTAATCCAGGCTCTGAAATTAGCTCAAAAAGGCTGATCACTATCTTATTGTCCAACAATCAAAGCATCTTAGAACACGATCAGAATTTAGGCACTGGCCAAGGAAGTTTTCTGTTAAATTTACATCGTCTATCGCAATCTTGTACCCATGAAAATTTTTAGAGTTAAATTAAAATCAGGCTACATGCTGCCAGCAGCCATGGCGATGGTGGCCGTGATGGTGATTATCACATCCAGTTTATTATCCAATTCTGACTTTGCTCTTCAAAGTGAATACAAAGAGAATAATCGTGTGAGGGCGAATGCATTAGCAAGAACAGGCTTAGAAAATATCACTTTTTTACTTAGAAACTTGGCCTCGCAATCGGAAAACATGGACACGCTTTGTGCCTACCTCCCTAGGGTTGCTGGGGTTGGTAACTGTGATAGTACGGCCAATACCATGCAGCCGGCCGTGGCAAGTTTTGCAACCGATCCATTTTCTGATTGGATTCAGTTAGATCAGAGCACTGATTTTGACAACCTCACGGATGATGAAAGTGATGCTAATACCTGTGGGATATCGGGAAGCTATACCGGTAAGGACTCTTGGCCCGCGGACCTCATTAGAAATTTAGCGACGACCTTTTTTATTCCTGGCAGTGATGACCCCGGTGGTGGTAATATTGCTCGATCTCAGGCCTTGTTACAATCTATTAATCTAGGCTTCATTCCCGATGACCAATTAGACCCCGGTAATGGTGGGTTTACCTTAGAAGCTTGGATCTACCTTACCGATGACAATTATCTAACTAATGCTCACTGGCCAAGGATATTTGACCTGGGTAATCCCACCCCAACCAACAACCAGGGTAACTCAAATATCTTATTAGCATGGCAAGGTTACAGTGGAAATTTGGTCAGCCATTATTTTCAACCCACTGGTAATGGGCTATGTAATTGTCCTAATGACAATAATAATAAAGCCAAGATTGATGGCTCGAACGGCATCCCTTTCCCAGCTAGAATCTGGGTGCATGCTTTCTTAACTGTTGAAAGAAATATGATGCGAATGGGCATGACCTGTAACAACGATTCCATGGCCCGTGGTGTCGATGACACTTGGCTTGCATCTGACGGCCCGATGACATCAGACAATGCCAGGACTGCTTTGCCATCCCAGTGTAATAATGGCAATACCATCGTGCGTGAATTTGCAAACCCAACGGACGCTGAAGGTAAAAGCATTGTCCCCACAGCGCTCGATTCAAACGGTTGGACCACGTGGACAGATAATCCAACGAGACCAAATAATGCGGTGCCTTACACCTCAAATTTTCTAGGCAGAAGTAACTGGGAACAGGATTCATTTACTCAAGGTTACTTTCATAATGCCCGAATCTGGCAACGGGCTTTGACTGAAGATGAGATACAAGAGAATATCGAAAATGATCTCGATGGAATTCCACTGACCACTGTCACTCCAGGAGGAAGTTCAGCCATCTTAACTAATCAATTTTTAAAACGCAGCACGCGAATGTCTCCACGTTATGATCATGGGTCACATTTTTTAAGGTACTTTACGGTCATGGATAATGATAATCCGAACAACATTGCTAACTCTTCTTTTCCTTACACTTTCAGGGTCATGAGCTGTGCTTGGTCAAAATCAGATAAAACCAAATCCGTCGCCACTTTTTCATCGACTCTTCGCTATGGGGTCACAGATGATGGAAGAGGAATCATCACCAACGTCAAACGCTACTAAATTAGAAACTGGATGGTTGGCGCGTGGCCAAGGTGTCGCCAAAGCGGTCCATGGGGTCGGCAAAACTTTCCATCACGGACTGCACAAATCGTAAGGTAAAATCAGAGGAATAAAATACTAACCGTGGGGGTAAAAAGTATACCGTAGAGGTCGCTGTGGGATCAGTCGAAGCTGAACTGGCCGGACAGCCAGAATTTTCTTCTAGGGTCAATGTTTCAGTGGCAGAGTCATAAGCCGTCACTCGGCAAATGGCCCCGTCTAACATTCCTATATCAAAAAATGGAACGTTGTCAGTGTTCATTAGATTATCAATATCTGTCTTCAGCCGATCATAGTCATCGTCCTCGAAACAATCAAAATTGTACTGGTAATTAGTACCTCCGGTAAATTTACAGGACTCCTGAGGAATCGCAAAGACTCGGTAATAGATGGCGGCGTTATCATCAATCGATAAATTTGTCAGCGGTAACGTAATCTGTGGCTCGTCCGTTGATGGAACATTACTCTCATCGATCAACTGATTTCGGAAGACACTCAACGTCCCGGCTGCTGTTGGCCAAGGATTACAATTTTGAAATTGTTGCGGGCCGTCATAAGTATCCGTTCCCCCTGGGACCTGTGTTAACCCCCCACAATCTCCACCATTGCCCCAGCTGCCTGCATTACCTCCAGCCCAAGTCGGCAATTCACCAGGCAGGCCTAATTGGCACTGCTCAGCTGTACAAGTGGCTTCAGAGTCAATGACCTTGCGGTTATCAATCCACAATCGAATCTTACCGGGTGACTGGCTTGCCGTGTCTCCGGTATCAATATCCCAGGTGATATCATGCTCCATGCCATCAAATTCAGGGATTGCATTCAGCTCGATACTCCGGATCGCACGGTCAGGGCCACTAAAATTATCATTCTCACTAACGGTGCCTCGACCTGCACGCATACGTAAATAAAAGTCACCATTGATGAATGATATGCCAATCCATGTCCCCCGTTCTCGACCACCCATATCAAATAACTTTAAGGTTTGTGAAATAGGATCATTGTTTGTATCAAACATTGTTCGATCTGGCAGCGTCACCCTACCAGAAGCAATATAATCCTGATGAATAAAATCATCTGGATCTGATAGATTTATTCCTTGGCCAAACCCTGCAGCAATATTACCATCTTCATACGTATAGTCAGCTGTTAAATTAGCAGTTAAGTCGCCTGGGTTTGCATCTAAGCCTAAGTCGGTGCTATCCGGATCAAACAGCACCCGGATCCGATCACTGCGAAAACGATTTGAATTCGTGAAAGGATCAATGTTCGGAGTGAGGTCCAGCACCTCGATGGCGGTAGATAATTCTTGGCTGGAATTATACTGAGCAAAGAACTGATTAAAGGCTGCGATCGGTTTATCTACATTTTGGGTCGCCTGGATGGCTCTGTATTGGTTTTGTTCAATCGTATGAAACACTTGATAACCGGCTGCGGCTGTGAGTCCTAAAATACCGATCGCCATCAGGATTTCCATGATAGAAAATCCAGACAGCAATTTGAGTTTACTCGACTGCATACACCGGTATTTTTTCTTTTTTTCCACGAACCGCAATATCATCAATAAATTTTAACGCAATTCCCTGTGCTTTTAAATTTTTGATCATCTCATCCGAAAAGTTAAGTGACCCGGCGAGGATGGTCTTTTTCTTCTCTTTGGTCATCGCTTCTAATCTTGCTGCGACATTGACCATGTCCCCCATGACCGAATAATTAAAACGGAATTCCGAGCCCATGTTGCCGACTACCACCTGGCCTGTGCTCAATCCCATCCCAAAATTGACGTTAATTAATTTACTTTGTTCTTTGCTTAGCATGGCTTTCACTTCAGCATTAATTTTAGGAATTTCTTGCTTGATAGCTAAAGACGCTTGATAAGCTTTGGCTTGGTGATTCTCTACTTTTACAGGAGCATTCCAGAATGCCATGACGGCATCACCGATGTACTTATCGATGGTTGCTTCATATCGAATTAAGATATCAGTCACCCGATTCATAATGTGACCAATCACCTTCACCAAGAGATTTGGATCATCTTTTAGGGTTTCTGTAATGCTGGTGAATCCACGAATATCTAAAAAGAAAACAGTCGCCTCGATCTCCTCGCCACCTAAAGATGGCACATCAGACTCTTTATTAATATTTTTAACAATGTCGGCTGGGACATATTGCAAGAAAGAACTTTGGATCTTTCTTTTTTCAATATTTTCAATGAACGTTTTGACGATGTAAGTCGCGATGCCTGAAAAAAATAAGATGGCTAGCGCTAGGGGAACATTCACTATCAGCCCAAAACCTAAAAACGCATACTTAGATAAAAAGTAGAGCGGAGCAAGAGAAATCGGCAGTGCAAAGGCGATCAGGTAGACTGAGTACTTGGTGATCAGCCAACATAAAGTCACACTAAACATGACGGTTAGTAAGTATATGATCTGGTCATACACCGGGTGAAAATTAATAAACCGCTGTCCTAATATCTGATCAATCACCTGCAAATGAAATAACGGTCCCGGAATGTCCTCTTGGTAGCTAGTAGAATGGTAGTCCCCAAGGCCGGCTGCCGATGAGCCAATAATCAAGATTTTCTCAGACAGATCCACCTTATTTTC
>Ga0181555_1002958_pt1 | contig 13820 bp, 12 predicted proteins | sample 011ome_15_FD_145601 | JGI IMG/M metagenome (GOLD analysis project Ga0181555, IMG submission 145601) | Coastal salt marsh microbial communities from the Groves Creek Marsh, Skidaway Island, Georgia - 011504AT metaG (spades assembly) | ecosystem: Environmental > Aquatic > Marine > Intertidal zone...
CTAATAAAGATTCTTTAGCAGTGCCCTTGATGCTGGCTTCAATGTCTGCATGTGGTTCGAAGTGATCTTTGATGGCTTGCTTGTACTTACTAGTAACCATGGCCATGGTTGTCATGCCAGCGCTCATCGCCTCTTCCACGCCGTACTGAATAAGTGGCTTGGTGAGAATAGGTAGCATTTCTTTAGGAATAGCTTTGGTAGCTGGCAAAAATCGGGTGCCGTAGCCTGCTACAGGAAATAAACATTTGGTGATTTTAATCATTATTAAAACTCTCTCTTAAGTTGATCTTGCCATATTCCACACCTGGCTGATTATAAGTATTGATTTGTAAAAATGCACCAATACAAGAAGTTAATAATTGATAAGTAAACATCAGTGAGCCAATATTGAATTCATCAACGGTACGGATTAAAATAACGTCACAAGGGATGTTATCCTGCTCTTGAATAGATTGAATCGTGGCGTCAGCCTGCTTGTTTAGCAACTCATTAAAACTAATGTTTTCAGCATACTGTAAATCCAAACCATCAAATTTATTTGTGGCGTCAGCTGGAATTAAGCTGTTATCCTTAAGATCATTAATCTTAATAAAAGTGACGGTTTTATCTCTTACGCCTTCCATGATCAATTGCAAGAAACTGTGCTGATCAACAGGCCCTACTAAGCCAATAGGCGTTAAACCTTGTCGAGTACCATTAATATTAACCTTACCCAGACTCTCAGCCCAGAGTTGAACATACCATTTGTTAAAGCTTTCCAGCGTTGATGAATAAGAAAAAATAACATTGGTATGGAATCTGGTTTTGTTTTCAACCAAAAATCTGGCTTTTTCTAGAATAGGATTGCAATACCCTGCCTTATCAAAAAAACTGTTCGATACGCGCTTACAACCATTAAGCAAGTTGTCAATATCTACGCCCACCATGGCTAATGGCAACAAGCCCACAACACTAAAGACAGAAAATCGACCACCTATATTTTCTGCCAAATCAAAACTCTGAATGTTGTTATCTTGGGCAAACTGAGTTAATTTACTTTTAGCTTCAGAGATGATGGTGCAATTAGTGTTGTTAATTTCTGCCAAAGAATTCAGATACTTAAATATGCTAATGGTTTCAATAGTGTTGCCAGATTTTGAAATGACCACAAATTGCGTGTCATTTAAATCAACACTTTTCAGACAATGATTGATTTTTAGCGGGTCTATTGTTTCTAAAAACAACAGGTCTTTGCTATAGTTGGCAGATGGCAGCAAAAATTCATAAATTGCTCGAGCACCTAAACTAGATCCTCCAATGCCCAAAACAACAATATGTTTTTTGGTGATAGTTTTAGCGTAATTTTTAATTGCAGCTGTATCTTGATAGGGCAAATTGTAATAGCCAATACTCTCACGCTCAGCTACTAGTCGCTCAAAAATCTCTGTATTGGATTTTATTTGATAGAAATTTTTGTTGTATTTCATACTAACTATTAAATGTTCCAGATTGAGTTGATTATACTGAATGTTTAATTTTAAAGAGGTTTTCGTTTAACATAGTGTCTATAGCAAATTTAAGAAAAAATTTACCATGATTTATAACAATATTGATTTCAATCATAAAACAATCTTAATCACCGGTGGTGCTGGATTTATTGGCAGCAATCTAGCCTTTTATTTTCAAGATAATTATCCTGATTCACAAGTAGTGGTATTCGATTGTTTTAGAAGTGAGGCCACTTTTGCTAATGGCAACCTGCAAAGCTTTGGTCATTACAAAAACCTGATTGGTTTTACTGGCGATGTGGTGTGTGGCAATATCAATAGTAAATCTGATTTAGCGCTATTAGAGGATTACAAATTTGACTACATGTTTCACCAGGCAGCAATTTCAGACACTCGTGTGTATGATCAGGAAATTGTGATGCAAACGAATATTAACTCGTTTTATGATTTGCTTAACAAGGCTAAAGATGATGATGCAGTAATGGTATATGCAAGCTCTGCAGCTACTTATGGCAGTCTACCTTCACCACAAACTGTCGGCACGGAAAATCCTGAAAACCCTTATGGCTTTAGCAAATATATGATGGATCAAATTGCTTATCGCTATAGTCGTGAAAACCCGAATATGACGATTGTGGGTTTAAAATTCTTTAATGTGTATGGCCCACGCGAATACTACAAGGCAAAAACATCCTCAATGGTGATTCAGCTTGGGCACCAAATTTTAGATGGCAAAGCGCCCACTTTATTTAAAGGCTCTGATCAAATTTTAAGAGATTTTATTAATATTGAAGATGTGGTTCAAGCCAATATTAAGGCCTGCAACCCTAAGGAAAATGGCACTTATAACGTTGGCACCAGTACGCCTAGAAGCTTTCAAGATATTGCTGATATTTTGCAAACTGAACTTGGCACAGACTTGGGTACAAATTATATTCCAAACCCATATGATGGCTACCAGATGCACACTCAGGCGGATATCAGCACCTCTCAAGCCAACTTAGGCTTTGAGCCGTCCATAAGCTTAGAAGATGGCATTAAGGCTTACATTTCTGACATTAAACGCTTGCATGGCACTGATATTTCATGATTGATTTGCAAGGAAAATCACCAAAATTATTAGTCATTGGTGATTTAATGATCGATCATTATCTTTGGGGCTCGTGCGAGCGAATTTCACCTGAAGCACCTGTACAAGTTGTTAATGTAAAAAATGAGAGTGCGGTTCTTGGTGGTGCTGGCAATGTCATTAACAACCTTTGTGCATTGGGTGCGCAAGTTGATGTGATTAGTGTTGTTGGCGGCTGTGAAATTTCCGACGAGCTAAAAGTGTTGCTTGGCAATATTGATGTTGATACTCAACATTTAATTACTCAAAAAGACCGAATTACCAGCAAAAAAAGCCGAATTATTGCCGCACAACAACAAGTGGTTAGATATGATCGCGAAAGCACCGATGAAATCAATGAAAAATCACAGCAAAAAATTCTAGCTATTTTTGAAAAAATTATCAAGAATTATGACGGTGTTCTATTATCTGATTACGGTAAAGGGGTTTTAACAACTGAGCTAACCCAATCATTGATTTCTACTGCCAATAAAAATAATAAAAAAGTACTGGTTGATCCTAAAGGACTGGATTATTCCAAATACAAAGGTGCCTACCTACTCACGCCAAATAAAAAAGAAGCCAGCGAAGCAACACAAGTTACCATTAAAGATGAGGCTAGTCTCACTCAGGCCATCACCCAACTAAAAACTGAGTATGATTTAGATGTTTCACTGATTACGCTTAGTGAAGATGGTGTGGCAATTTATGATGACAAATTGCGCACCCACCCCACCGCTGCTAGAGAGGTGTTTGATGTCACCGGTGCAGGTGATACCGTGCTCGCCTCACTGGGTTTTGCTTTAGCTTGCGATTATCAAATTGACGATGCAGTCAAATTCTCCAACCTTGCTGCCGGTGTTGTTGTGGGCAAGATCGGCTCAGCCACCGCCACACTTAATGAGATTGTTGAATATGAATCCAGCCTGAACAAATCTAGCAGTGATGAGCACATTAAAACCCTAGATGAAATCACTCTACTTAGTACAGAACTGAAAGCGCGCGGTAAAAAAATTATTTTCACCAACGGCTGTTTTGATATTTTGCACGCAGGCCATGTGCGCTACTTGGAAACTGCCAAAAGTTATGGCGATATACTTATTTTAGGACTTAATTCAGATCGCTCGGTTAAAGCCTTAAAAGGTGAAGGACGCCCTATTAATATACAGCTGGATAGGGCTTATATACTGGCCGCACTTGAAGCGGTTGATTATGTGGTGGTGTTTGATGAAGATACGCCTTATGAATTGATTAAAGCGATTAAACCGCATGTATTGGTCAAAGGTGGTGACTATGAAGGCAAAGAAGTCATTGGGCAAGACATTGCTGATGAGCTAAAACTGGTACAATTTGTAGATGGCAAAAGCACAACTAAAACCATTGAAAAAATACAAAAATCATGAAATCTATTATTGAAAACGAATTCGCCGAACATTTAAAAATAGCACAGACAATGTCTAAACTAACAGACAGTGTTGAAACTGCCGCTCAATTGTGTATTAACAGTTTAAACAATGGTGGAAAAATTTTGATCTTTGGCAATGGCGGTAGTGCCGCTGATGCACAACACATTGCTGCAGAATTAGTTGGACGATACAAAGTTGAACGCAAAGGTTTGCCCGCTATCGCTTTAACGACTGACAGCTCAGCACTCACCTCAATTGGCAATGACTATGGCTACAACCATGTATTTGATCGCCAAGTAGAGGCGTTAGCAAATAGGGACGATGTGGCCATCGGCATTAGCACAGGAGGCAGTAGTGAAAATGTTATTAACGGGCTTCAGACTGCAAAAGAATTAGACTGTAAACTTATCGGCTTTAGTGGTCGAGATGGTGGTGAGATGAATACTCTGTGTAATGTTAATTTAGTTGTACCAGCCGAAGACACACCACGCATTCAAGAAATGCATATTGTTATCGGCCATACAATTTGTCATCTCATTGATTTAGCATTTAAAGACTAATTTAACTGCTTAACCGCGTCTAGCACATCTATTGCCTTAATGAAATTCATACAATTATGGTGTCCTAGAGGGCATGTACGCTTCATGCATGGTTGGCAATCTAAATTCTTTTTAACGATAATACTTTTATCGTTCATCCATTGAGAAGTCTCATCATCTTTTGTTGGACCAAAAATTGCCACTGTGGGCACTTGAAAGGCTGCGGCTACGTGCATAGGGCCACTATCACCAGTAATAAACAAATCTAACTCGAAGATACGATCAATCAACTCCACAATGGTGGTTTTTCCTGCTAAATTTTGATAATTATTAACACCTTCTTCAATGAATGATTGTTCTATATCTAGTGCAATATCTTGTTCACCAGGCCCGCCAAAGATAACAACATCGTACTGACTAGCTAACTCACCAGCAACCTTGGCAAATTCCTCCGGATACCAACGTTTAGCACTGCCATAAGAAGCACCGGGGTTAATGCCTAACAATTTTTTATCGGATTTATGCGTTTTAATGGGTTTGGAATTTTTGTAGATAGTTAATTGACTGGCGTTAGTATTTATTTTAAACACTTTATTCACAAAGTCATTGTATCGAATAACTTGGTGAATGTCCTGCTTGGTATATCGCCTGTAGTTTCCTTTTAAAATTGCCCTGGAAAACCAAACAAACAGCTTGCTTGCTAAAGTTCGACGAAATGAAATGGCGCAATCAAATTTACCTAGTTGCCTCGCTTGTTTATAAAGATGAAAAATTCTAAACTTATGTTTTCTACTGACATCTATAACAATATGCTGTACATTGGGATGGTGTTCAAATACTCTAGTTGAAACAGCGGAACCAAAAATAGTGATGTCGGCATCTGGACGCAAGCTGACAATATTTTCAATGGCCGGCGTAGTCATGACACAATCACCTAACCATGTTGGAACCTCTATTAAAACCTTGTACATTTTATCGGTGCAAGTTGTTGTTGTACAAATGATCAAGTGTTAATACGAACGCCAGCGCATCTTTCTCAAGATTAATATCGTGCTCTACTGGGTGGAGTTTTTCATCTCGATAGACAAATGTTAAAGCTTCCTTTCCCGGCCTAATAACAGCCACCTTGTTATTTTCTCTAAGCGCATAGTAATCATTAAATTGCATTAGGGCAATATTTTGTTTTTTATCTGAAAAAATAGAATGACCTTGTATAGGATAGTTTAATTCATCAATACCAATTAAATCTAGAGAGGTTGCTAGAATATCCGGCTGTGTGGCAATTTTTTCATATTTTCCTGGAGAAATGCCCTCTCCTAATATCAATGCCGGAATATGAAAACGATTCACTGGGACCAAGTCGTCACCATACACACGGACATCATGATCAGCAACAATAACAAAAATTGTATCTTTGTAATAATCCTCTTGGCGCGCTAATTTAATAAACTCACCAATGGCGTAGTCTGCGTATTTAATAGCATTTTTTACACTTTTAACCTCGACGCCATCAATCAAATCGATTTTCTCCTCGGGAAAATCAAATGGTGCATGATTAGAAGTGGAAAACATAACAGCTGCAAACTTTTGATTGTTTTTATGATACTGTCTAAACTCCTGGTTAGATCTAATTACCAAGTCTTCATCACTAACCCCCCAAGATCCGAAAAATTTCGGGTCTATAAAATCAGTCTGCTCAATAATTCGATCAAAACCATTGCCCGAGAACCAGCTTTTCATATTATCAAACCTGGACTCTCCACCATATAAAAATACAGTTTCATAGCCCTTAGGTTTGAGCAAAGAAGCCATGGTAAAGAAATCTTGTTGTGACTTGTTTCTCTTTAAGACGCCTTTTCCTGGTACAGAAAAATTACCCGCAACCAAGCCAGCCAAACCTCTAATACTTCTTGTTCCATTTGAATAGGCGTCAGTAAACAAAAGACCCTCATTAGACAGTCTGTTGAAATTAGGCGTTATCCCAGCCTCGCCTCCGATAGATTCAACAAATTGAGTACCAATACTTTCTTGAATAAAAATAACTAAATTTTTAGGCTTCTGTTGCACAAAATTTGTTGCAACAGCTCTATTGAAAATATAATCTGAATGGTTGCCTTGAATATTAAGTTTGCGCTGAACCCTATCAATAGCATCATCAATTGACATTGAGCCATATCCCTTGACATTTGACTCGTATTTATTTGCATAAATAGCATATAGCACACTGTATAAGGAATTTTTTGTAACCTCATTCAACACTCTGTTGGATGAATACAAAGCATCAGAAATATTTGCAGGACGATGACCGAAAGAAGATCGAATGCCAATAACAAATATTAGTAACAACGGCAAAAGAATTACAACTCTTTTAACGTATGACAACTCAAAAGAAGGTAAAAATCTTCCTTTAATGTTTTTTAAATAACGCCTAGCAACTGCAAACATGGCAACAAAGGTAAGCAACAATGCTAGTTTATAATCAGCAATTAGCATAGCTGAAACTTCTTTAATATGCTCTAAATATTCAACAAATAAATAATTTGGTCGAACATCGTATTGGGCAAAAAATGGGAATGTGGCACTTTCTACATAAACCACCAGCATTAAAATAGTCAAATAATAATAAGCAATTAACTTATCAACCAGTTTGGAGAAAAATTTAGGCGATAATGTCAATAAAAACAACATCGGAAATAACAAGGTCAACGCTAATATCGTGTCTATTTTTAGGCCATAAATAAAACTCAACCAATAAGACTCATTAACCTCAGAAAATCGATCAAATTGCCAAATAAATAACAACAACCTGCCAATAAAGAATATTGCTATTAAATAAAGATAATGCTTGAATAGCTGCTTAATAATTTCCATTTTTTTCCTAAATATTAATCAATTCTTTAAATTGATAAAAAGCTGGTGTTTTTCTAACGACATTATCTCGATTGTCAACCAAACCATACCCTGGCGCCACAAGCTGATGCCAATATAACTTGCTTACTTTATTAGTATCTTTTGCAATCTTAATATAATCTTGCATATGTTGTGAATAGCTAGCCTCATTTACACATTCTTTTTCACTGGTTGGCGCATAAGGCGCTGTATTTTCAAGCGGCCAATTGGCTTCGGTAATATAAATTTCATTGTTAACTTTATCAGACAAATGAACCATTGACGCCAATAAATTAATTTTATTTTTAAAATTAAAACCATATTGACGCTTATCAGGCGCACCTCGTCTATCAACATACAATAAAGAAGACAGCTTATCAAATTTAATGTTTTTAAAGTTAAACAAGCTCGAGGCGGTATAGTAGTATTCAAAATCAATAACACTTGGACCGATTAATTTTAGTGCCGAAAAATGTCGATCTCTGACTTGTTGAGCCACTTGGTAAAAACTCAAGTATTCACTAACCGCAAAAAATCCCCACTTGGTTCGATTGGTTGTACTGCCAATTTGATACTCAGATGAGATTGATTGAAATTTTTCAAAAATAATTTTAATATCAGTGCGCAACAACTCTAAATTCTCTACATGCTCTCTATCTTGCAAAATGTTGATCATTATATTTTTATCACCACCAAAGCCTTTGGCAAAATCAACATATTCATCAACTCTAGCCATGTCCCAAAGGGGCATTCGTATCAATAATTCCTTGACGCCCAACTCCTGAACTAAGTCATATTGAATATCACCCTTATCCAGATTAACACCAATACCCAGTTGCATCTCAACTTTGGAGTAACGCATAAAAAATTGCCATACAAAGGAAATAGGAAAAACAGTCACAAATACAAAAATCATTTTCAAATATTCTAGTAAGAATTTTTTCTTCTGTGATTTCTTAAATTTTTTATCAGTAATAATATGAGGCTGATCGGAATATTCATCCCATACAAAGGGTGGTTTATACATATTTAAAAATCCTTGCCTTTTAATTTACAAAGTCGCAAATAAAAACCACTTGTTTTTTTCCAGAATCCTAACTTACCCTCATTGGGAAAAATTTGAATGCGACGAATGGCATAATAATTATCTGTTAGTTTTAGTGGACCATTAACCGTTCCAATTGCAAAATCATACCCGGCCTCATATGCCATAACTTCTTCTCTTTCTCCATAATCACCATATGGGTAAGCAAAAGACACTATTTTTTCGTTAATTAATTGCTCTAAATTTTTCTTTGATAGCTTAAACTCTTCATCAGTATCTGCCTCATTTAAACTAGGTAGGTGCTGGTGCTTCAAACCATGGGATGCAATTTCAATTAAACCTGAATCGTGGCATTCTTTAATTTGACTATCATTCATTAAATTAGCTCGTGGCTCGCCTAATCTCTCATCCCATATATTGCTTTGAATCGATCGATCACCCAAACAATAAATAACAGCTTTTGCCTGATGCTTTTTCAATAAAGGCAAAAGGTTAAGACAGTTGTCTTCATAGCCATCATCAAATGTAAGGATAATTGGCTTTTTAGCCTTAACGCCATTAGCAAGATCTTTGAAAGTAATCAAATCAAAACCGCGTTTTTTTAGGTTTCCAAGTTGCCAATCCAACTTGTCTTTAGTAATATATACATTAAACTTTGAATCAGTCAGTGGCTCATTAACCACTCGATGATACATTATTACTGCAGCTTCTTTTCGTTTGGAAAAGACCACATCTGTTAAAGCATGTGAATACACTTGATTGATTTTGGGCAATATTACTTCTGGCGAGTACTGGCCAACTACTTCTAATAAATTATCTTGTTGATAATCAGACTCAATAAAACACTTCAAATCATGACTAATTTGCTTGAAATCGTGCTTCTCATCTAGCGCACAATCACCAAAATTACTTATTTGAGCTTGTTTAATATTAGATTTATCCAAGATGCCCATATATTGTTTTTCTCCAATAGCCAATATGGGCGTATTTAATTGCAAAGCTTCAACTGCTACACGCCCCGCACCAATAACCAAGTCTGATTCTTTAATTACCTCCGGCACATTATCAACAAACCCATAAAACTCAATATTATCAGAGGCCAGCTCTTCGAATCTTGACGTGACTGGTCCACCAGCAATATTGAATTTTACTGCTGGAAACTGAGGGGCAATTTTTGACAATATTTGGTAGGCGATATCGCCTTTTGGACCAGTCAACCTGCCAATAATACTAATGTTCATCGATAATATTCCGAACTAAATAAACAGTTTCATCAATATGTAATTCGTTTTTAATGTGAACTTGCAAATGCTCGCATACCGCAATAATACGCTCACCATAAACATTTTTATGTTTACTTGAAAAATGTACACTTTGACGCCCATGAATAGTAGACACATAAGCAACATTAACAAATAAACGCACGATATTGGCCAGCCAACTACCCGCTCTTGAGTGCGCATGAATAAGATCAATTTGCTGAGTTTTGCAAAACTTTACTAGCGCTAATATATTGCGAATACGGTTGATATATTTGCGATTATGAATCGACATCGGAATATATTTTGCAGAAGACTTAACTGATAATGTATCTGAGATAATAAAACACTCATGACCTTCGCTCATCTGGTGTTTGCATAAATCTGCTGCATAAACCTCTGCACCAGTTAAGTGCGTTTGAGACAAGAGATGTAGAATTATCATAGAGTTTCACTCGATCTATTTAAAGCTTGAATTTGGGCAAAAAAAAGAAATATAAATAAAAAAAATAAAGTTTGATGATGACCAAATACAACCTGAGACTGTGAAAATATTCCATAACTAACTATTGACATAAGTCCACATGCAGAATAAACACTGATTATTTTCTTTGCATTGATTTTAGTCTTTCAACAGTAACATCTAAATTGTCCATCTTTCTAACAATCCAAAATATATCTTTATAAATTAATGTTGTTGGTAGTATATTTAATTTAACCCTATCCCATAATATTTTAGTTCTTGTATGTTTATCAACATGCTGGTTTTTATTTTTATAAGAAAAATAGGTCAAAAAACTGAATAGTATGAATATTGGATATAATATAAACCCCAATATTAAAGAAGTACTTCCAACATCTGTTTTTATTCGACGCTCAGTTCTAAAACCAGAAATTGTCAGTAATGTTTGCAAATGTTGCACGCTCAATAAAAATAAATGTCCAAAATAGAGTTTCTCTTGATTGCTGTTAGCAAACCAAACGCCATCAATCTCTGTTGGAGGCATTCTTTTATAAAAATCTGTTTCAAACAAAAAATATGAGAGTCTTGCCCGAATATGAGAATTGCTTGGAGTAGTAATTAGCGCAACTCCATTTTTTTTTAAAACGCGATTAAACTCTTGTAGTACGTATAATTGATTTGGCATATGCTCAATACCTTCTTGACAAATAATATAGTCAACAGACTCATCATCTATAGGCAGTTTTTCTGATAAGTCTGCATAACTCGCGCCTATTTCGGATACTTTCATAAACTCCGGAAACAAATCAAGCGCAATGACTTTTGCTCCTTTTTTCATAAATTCATAACTAGCTTTTCCGTTTCCACAAGGCACATCCAATACTACCTGCCCTGAAAGATCTGGCAATAATTTAATATACTTAACCACATGTCTGTGTATTCCCTCAATTGGAAAGTTATAATTATTCTTCATAAGTTTTCATTGTTATTTAAGCTACAAATTATGCCTGAATTTTCTTGGCTTAATGGCAAACCACGCCTAATATTTTTTTGCGCAATTGTGCCCAATATTTCCTCATAATATTTTGGAGGTAAGCCAAATCCAGGGCGTATAGATTTAACATTTTCTTTTGTGAACACCTCTCCTTTCTTTATATCTTCAAAGGCATACAAAGAGCGACGGAATTTAATATTGTCCTGCTCGCTCGATTTCCGACCATAATCAACCTTTCCTAACGATTCCCATGCAGTTCTAACTCCTACACACAAACCCTTTAACCCTTCTACTTCTAGTGAAAAAGAATCATCAGGACCACCACCATTACGATCAAGGGTTACATGCTTTTCAATAATTGAAGCGCCTAGCGCAACACTAGTAATTGCTGTTGTGTTGTCAATTGTATGATCTGACAAGCCGGTTACTAAGCCAAATTTTTGCTGCATATCCACAAGTGTCCTTAAATTGTAATCACTTGCAAGAGCGGGATAAGCACTTACACAATGTAGTATTGCCAACTCTTTACACCCGCCTTCTCGTGCAGCTTCAATTGCCTCCTGAATCTCCTGCGCATCTGCCATGCCTGTTGAGATAATCATTGGCTTTCCGGTTTGGGCGGTATATTTGATTAAAGGAAGATCTACCGCTTCAAAAGAAGCAATTTTATAAGCTGGTGTATTTAAGTCTTCTAATAGATCAACGGCAGTATTATCAAATGGAGAGCTAAATATTGTAATTCCGATTTTTTTTGCATAATCAAACAAAGGCTTGTGCCACTCCCATGGCATATACGCGCCCTCGTACAACTCATGTAAACTTTGACCATCCCACAGTCCACCTTCAATCATAAAATCTGGTGTTTTCATGTCCATGGTAATTGTATCTGGATGATAAGTTTGTAATTTAACTGCATCAGCTCCAGTTGCTTTAGCCATATCAATAATTTTATAGGCATTATTAATATCCCCATTATGATTTGCTGACATTTCGGCAATGACATAAGGAAGACACTCTTGACCTATCTTCCTATTATTAATAAAAATTGCTTGCATTATTTTGTTAACTCCATGCAGATCACTTGTTTGTCATGAACATTTTTCACGCCCACCCTTTTAAAATTATATTTCTTGTACAAATTTAAAGCTCTTACATTGTCGCTAAAAACTTCTAACTTTATTTTATTTAAGCTTAATAAGTCTAGAATATATTTCAAACACACCTCTTCAAGAATCCGTCCTATACCAGCTATTTTTTCGAATGGATTGGCGTACAAGCCAAAATAACACTCTTTATTTGTTTCATCTATCTTTGTAAAATCAACTACACCTACATATTTATTATCTTTTTTTACAGCCATATATTGTCGAGATTTTGAGAATTGCAACTCGGCTATAAAACTGAGATGCACCTCTACAGAAATTTCATCCTGTGAATACATCCACTTTTTAATATTTTCATGATTTCTCCAGTCTAAAATCATCAACACTTCTTTTTGGGTTAAGTCAACAAAATCAATCAACTCTACCGTCTCAGAGTTATCTAGTTCAATTTTTAGTATATAGCGATGACCGTCTAACTCAAAATACGCAGGATAATCACTATTATTAACCACTCTCAAAAGACCAAACTGATCTCTAACAGTTTTATCTATATTTAATTTACTATCTTTTTTGTCTCGCTTTTTATAAAAACTTTCATCATCATTTTGCTTAACAGGAATTTTATATTTTTCATAATTATTTACAAATTTGACACACATTTGTATAATCATTTCAGCCTGCTTATCTCTTAACTCTTCATTTAACTCATGGTTAGTTAATTCAAGCACCTCTTGCATGTAAATATCACCATTATCGACCTTACTACTCGCTTCAATCATAGTGAATGGAATTTTATTCTCCCCCTCTATAGTCTGCCAAAAAAGTGGAGCCCAACCCTTGCACTTGTGTAGGACGCTTGCATGTAAAACTAGATTATGCTTGCTATTTTTAAGATATTTAGTTGGAATGATATTGTGATAACTTAAAATAAAAATAATGTCGTAACTATTGTTAATATCGACATGATTATTGAAAATTGGAATATTTCCTAATTTTTCTGATAAAGCATCTGCATAAGGCTCAAACCATTGGTTTTTAGTGGTTAAAATGGCTATTTTCATGCTAAATACTCCAAAATATACTTAATTCCGGTGCCGTTTGTGACTTTACTGGCACTTTCACCAGTGCTTTTCATCCAATATTGAAAATTCTCTAAATTTTCAACTACATCATCAATCTCAACAAGCTTAATTGCATTAATTTTATTTAATTTCCGAGCGATGAATTCTTGATTATAAGCGGTAATTAGCTGAATAGTTGGCAAACCCAAACAACATCGCTCCCATGTAGTCGCCCCTGATGCACCAATAGCAATATCCGCATTAGCCATTAATTCAGCCATATTATCTACATCAACTTTAACTTCTGACCTATATGGTAGCTTATTTGCACTAGTTATGGCACTCGCAAGATGTGGTGCTGTTTTTCCCATCACTACGGTAATTTCTACATCCTTGGGTAGCTTGGCAACTTGCAATCTCTCTATCACTTTTCCCGTTATATTGTCTTGATCGGCACCACCCATAT
>Ga0181555_1002960_pt1 | contig 13814 bp, 14 predicted proteins | sample 011ome_15_FD_145601 | JGI IMG/M metagenome (GOLD analysis project Ga0181555, IMG submission 145601) | Coastal salt marsh microbial communities from the Groves Creek Marsh, Skidaway Island, Georgia - 011504AT metaG (spades assembly) | ecosystem: Environmental > Aquatic > Marine > Intertidal zone...
AGTCTTACTTAAACTCGCAAAACCAAGTGTCATTGCAAATAAGAATCCTCTGAGCCTCGCTTATTTAACAAGCGTAATTGTAGGAATATCGATCACAACAGCTGTTTTGCTCTTTTCATTCGCATAGCTTCAAACAGATACGGTTTAACCAAGGGCGGTCTTCATTTCACCCCCGGGGCTGTTTTTGGTCTGTGGAGATTATTGTAGTAGCGGCGCAGATACAAAATAGCCGACTCAGTCACGAATGCAGACAAGCAATCCTTTGTCGATAGAAGTATTTTTCTCTGCGACACATTGATTTTGATTAATGTTCAAGATCATCACTTCACCGTCTTCTTCTACTAGGTAATTTTTGCGCGGATCAATAGCCACTGAAGAAAAGTACTCCCCGAACCCATAGGCGATTTCAACCTCTTCTCTGTTTGGTAATCGCCCGCCCTGAGAGGCGCATAATGCAGGAGCCAATTCCGCATTTATTTCCCGACCAACCTGAGCTGAGGGTAATGCCAGCCATGTTCGGCCGGGGAGTGGATTGATAAATTCTGGCGATGAAGGTCGCTGAAACGCCTCAAAAATCTGTTTTGCAACTCTGGCTACCGCAAGATCCGGGGAACCGAAACCAGAAAACGATCTTTGTTCGTTCGACTCGACGTTAATGATAGTCGCTGTCAAAGAGATATTTTCATTAGCAACAAAAGAATAAATGCCGTAAATAAAATATTGCACTTCGTTTGCGAGGACTTCGTCATTGCTATTGTAATTGAACCTTATTTTGCGAAACGGTACGGGCGTGGTGGTATAGTTTTTCTCAATGGCCGCTACCAGTTGAGAAGACAGCGCCTTACCGATTCCCTCGTCGGAAGAGGCTGACATGTAGTCGTAGAAGTCAGAGAAAAATTTAACCAGTTGGATTATCTCATTGGGATTCAGCTCAGGATTCAACAGCAATAATACTGAAGCAATGTCGCTCGTACTGTTCACTATAGATGTGCGACTAAGACTATTTGTCGCAAGAAAGTCTTGGTAATTACCTTGTTTCAGTATAGGAATGTTGCCAGCTACGATACTAGCTTCGTCCGGCATGCCGCAGAATTCATTTTGTGCATTTGCCTCATTGCTGAGAGGGTAAATAGCGAATAGAAAAAGAGAATATAGAGCGCTCTTCTTTAGTAAGTTTTCTATAGTCTTGAGCATAACTTCCTCAAACTTTGTATCATGGCTTGTTAGGTTTGCAGTTTTGGTTCTAAATCCTATCGTTTTAGATGACGATTGCAATAATCATTCAATGCCATCGATCTTAACCCGCGACCGAGCTACTCCACCACCAGAGTTAGCATGTTCAAACCATGCCCGCAGCATAGCCTCCTTGGCCTAGTCGGCGTTGTCTTGCGTGACTGCTACAGTGCTGAGTGTACATGCTAGTGCTAAAGCACCTGCAGAGTCTGTTAAGCCTTCAGCACCTTAAGAGCCTTCTTACCTTCGGAGCAACATCAAGTGTAACGTCGAAGAAGCTATTTCTCCGTACGGTCATTTATACGATTTAACCAAGGGCGGGGGTCTGTTTTGGACTCTGCTAATTGTTACCGTACCTGCGCAGACATTTAATAGGCTGATTTCGCTGCTCTAGACAGCCGACCTAAAAATGGTAGGCTAAACATAGCAAGTTATGCGCATTTTCCAAGCAGAGACTCCCATATGAGCCGTATGACAATAATTAATCGCAATGCTTACTCAGTCTTAAGGAGCGCCTCGGACATGTGCGTCTAGCCTATCCATAACTTGGTTTATCAAGTCGCTCTGCAAAGTGTCGTCAACATCATCGTTTCCCATCTTTGTTTATATTTTCAACGAACTCAGCTTTTTTGCCTCATTGATATAGCCTTCGATCGATCAATAAGACCCAAGCCCGAAAAGAGCGGAACTCTATGATATCTTTAACTCTTTGAGTCGAAAACTATGGACGCCAGAACCCTCCACCTCCTGACAGCCCCTCCCTTCGCGCTGCTTGTCTCTCTCGCGACACCCAACAGCGTAGCTTTCTTCATCCAGTCGATCGTAAGCATGACCGAGGTCTGGATTATTGGCAGCCTAGGCACCGCGTCGCTTGCAGCGATTGCACTCGCCTTCCCACTGTTAATGCTCATGCAGACCCTGCCAGGCGGCGCTCTTGGCGGTTCGGTCGCGTCGTCCATCGCGCGCGCCCTTGGCGCTGGTAATCATGAGCGGGCTGAACGATTGATTTGGCATGCCCTTGCGATCGCAGCAATTAGCGCAGCTCTCGTCCTTTTACTATTTACTTTTGGGGGTGAAGGCTTATTCCGCTTCCTTGGCGGTTCGGACACAGTGCTCGAGCAGGCCACAAGCTATGGACGGATCCTTTGCTCCGGTGGCTTGTTTTTATGGTTAATCGGCGTGCTCACTGCGGTGTTCCGCGGCATGGGCGATATGCGATTCCCTGCAATGATGATGGTAACTAATGCTATTATTCAGGTTCCAGTGTCTATCTGTCTTGTCGTTGGCGCCTTTGGCCTACCCAAGCTTGGCGTCTCAGGCGCGGCGGTGTCTGCTGTTTTAGTGAGCGCGCTAATAAGTCTCATCATGCTTTTACGCTTGAGCTTCGGCAACACACTCATCAAACTTCGACTGCATACACAACTCTTCTCACCCGACCTCTTCGCAGACATCATGCGTGTCGCAGCACCCGCCTCTCTCTCACCACTGCTCACGGTGTCGACTATTGTCAGCCTCACAGCAATAGTCGGCGGCTTCGGCGAGAGCGCGCTTGCAGGATATGGTATTGGCTCACGTATCGAATTTTTGATGATTCCACTTATCTTTGGACTCGGTGCAGCGATGACGTCATTGGTAGGCATTAGCATTGGTGCTGGCGATCAGGCACGTGCAGAACGTATAGGATGGATCGGGAGTTTTTCGGCAGCTGCGCTAGCAGGATCGATAGGACTCATTCTCGCTGTAACGGGCAACCTGTGGATTCCAGTCTTTACGCAAGACCCCGCAATACATGCCGCTGCGCTGAGCTACATACGTATAGTCGGCCCGTGTTACATATTTATGGGTCTGGGCTTCTCACTCTATTTTGCTTCACAGGGAGCGGGGGCAATGCTATGGCCTGTCGCGGCGACTATCACACGAATATTCGTAGCTGTCGGGGGAGCATTAGTGTTAACGCGTACTTTCGACTTTGGATTAGACGGCGTCTATTTTGCTGCGGCTCTCGCGATGGCTTTTTACGGAATCGTGATAGCAACTTCGCTGAAACTCGGCGCTTGGAGGAAATAGCAGGCTTTCTTATTTACTCAGCGCAAGCGCTGGAATAATTAGCAGCGCATAGGATAAGCAATAGTTGTGCTTAAAACTCATTATCTAAACTACCGTCATGTTTCTTCTGACGAAAAGTTGATCGCTAAAGCTGAACTGTTAGCAACTCAGTATCGTGCAATAAAGCAGCAACTGAGGAAAAACAACAGAGACTTCGAGACAGCCATTAACGTTATCCTAACTAACGTTGAAGTTTATCAAGCCTATGATGGATATTGTCTCAACATCCCAACCAATAACAATTTGTTCTCTGGCAAAACCAAGCGCAATGCCACATACACTACAGAGATACGTGATGCCTTGCGTTGGCTTATTGAAGAAGGCTTTTTAATAAAAGCAGCAGGACTGACGCGACCTAAGAAGAAAGGTAGTAACGAGCGTAACTGGCTGCCTTCTGCTTACAAGCTATCATCAAAGTGGTTGGCAGAAATTGCTGCAGCTCCCCTGTCAGACCCAAGCCTGATACACAGAAACCCTCTAGTGGAGTATTGGCTACTCCGCAAGACTGAATACGTCAGAGGAAAGAAGAAGAAATTTGCTATCAAACCTACGGATGAGCAACTAGAGCTACACAGTGCGGTGTTGGAAGCTACAAATCAGATATTGTCAGCTTATGACGACTTCATGGCTTCAGCAGCAACAACAATCGGCTCTAGTCCTGTTCACCCTTCACAGTTGTCTCTAACACGCATCTTCAGCAAAGGCTCGTTTGAGCTTGGTGGTCGTCTCTATGCACCAATACAGAACTACACAAAACAGACTAGGAAGTACTTCTACCTTAATGGCGAGCCAACAATAGAAATTGACTACAGCAGTATACACCCACACATGCTCTACCACAGAAAAGGGTTAGATTTTGACGGTGATGATCCTTACGCCATAGAAGGCTTTGATAGAGATGATGTGAAGGTAGCTTTTAACGTAATGCTCAACAAAGAAGCTGTTGGAGCTAACAAGTCTGTAGCAAAGACTATTAGCAAGAATTTGGACTGTAACATTGACACTGCAGAGGCTCTAGAGACGGCCATACAGACTCTACACAGCCCTATAGCCCAACACTTCAACACAGGCGTTGGTTTAACGCTTCAGCGCAGAGACAGCGATATAGCCCTACTAGTGATCAACACATTCGTTAACGAACTAAATAGACCTATCATCTGCGTACACGATAGCTTCATAGTCTCTGTAAGAGATACAGAGTCATTGATATTGGCAATGAACGATAGCTACAAAGCTGTACACAAGAATGAGGAAGATGCGACGAAGACGAAAGTCATGAAAGGTATTAAAGGTGTGTCACTAGGCTTTAGTGACTCTCTAGCGACAGCAATAGAGCTATGCTTTGAACAAGACACAGAGACTCTAACGGACGGCTATTGGGATACGCTGTTAGCGGCTGAAGAAGTACAAGAGTGTGACAAGGTCGATGTTGAGGAAGAAGTAGAAGAGCTGTAGCGTGTTTAGGCCCTACAGACCCTACTATTGTAAGACAATTAAGGACAACCACCACGCACCACTACAGCCCACCACTTACAACCTCTGCTAGGTCACACTTAATTACTTGTTTTAATTGACTTTTGTTGCAAATTATGCTACATTAACTGTACAGTTTAGCGCATAAGCACTACTGCCCTGCCTCCGCTACTCGCACACCTTTAATCAATCTAACGCGTCAGCACTTTTAACACACGGATTAACTCTGTGGGCTTTGCGCTGTCTGCGTTTTAGCTCTGGAGCACACCATGAAGGAATACATCCTAGTTAAAGACTACGTTAAGAACAAACCTGTCGCACTGGTCAGGTCTGAATACGGTAGAGCTACCGTCATTGCCGGCGACAAGTCTGCTGAAAAGGTCTTCATAAACGGTGACGCTCATAACATTAACAGGAAGTATGGATTTACCTTGCTAGGTCACAGCAGCTGTCACCCAGACATTGGCCACTACATAGATTTGTTAGGCCCGGTGTTAGACAAAGAAGAGAAATGGAAGCGAGCTAAGAATAGAGCTGCTAAAGCCAGAAAAGCCAGAGAGCTAAGCGAAGGCGATCTAGCTAGGATCGATGAGATGCTAAATAACGGGGTTAGTCAGCGTAAGATTGCGGAAGCTATGGGAGTGAGTCAATCATTTGTGCAGCGAAGGGTAAACAGCTCACCAAATGAGCCTGTGAGCTGCCTACTGGGTGAATGCTGATTTACATTCAGCCCGCCTATCCGCCCCTAACAGGTGATTGATGTGTATGTTTTATTAGCCAATCTGAGCCTTCTTTTATCAGCACGAGCGAAACCCAAGTAGGCGCACCAAGCACCGGAGCTTTATTTGCGGGATAGACATTCCACCACCGGACAAAACTCGCAATTGCAACATCTCCATGAATAGAAATATCTACGTCCTCTATTGTTGTTACGAATTCCGTCTTACCTCCATTCAATGCTTCTTGGGCTTCTCTTGTCGCTATCTGATTCCGCATATTTAGTGATTCATTGGTCTGACGCATACCTTGAGTTATGTAGACTCGATCGGGGTGCATTAATTCTGCTTGAGCTACAAGATCACCCTCTAAATCACCATATGCCCCGATAACTTCCATAACATCTTCTACATCATCGGCGAGAATACTCAAGGGCATAGTTAACAATATCGCGGCAATCCACTTAGTTATAAAAATTTTCATAGCCAGCCTTCCTCGGAGTTATTAAATTAATAGCCAGAATTTAAAATTACTCAAAGCAGAAAGCCCAAAGCCAATGTAGTCAGCAATGAGCTTTGCTAATTTAAAACATGGATACTAAGTGTGAGATTTTACCAACGGGCCACATGACTCATATACAGATTGCTGTCACTACAATTGTCTATTACACCATCAGGTGTGCCAACTCTGCCTGAGCCAGAAAGGAGTAACCTTTTAGCCAAATCAACCAAATCTTTTCCGACTAGTCGTATCGTAATTCGTGTACCCATTTCCACATCCGGCGTACTTCCATACCTCAACTGCGAGAGTTGCATCATGGTCTCATGTTCGCCATCATATTGAGCGTTATTATTCGAGAGTGCTTGATAAGCCTCCTCTATAGTCACACCAGATTTCAAAGTGCAGAATCTTGCAGCCACCCCTGACACTTGATTACTACCACCATCGTAAGGATTACCCGCCCCAATATTATAATTATCAAAAAATTTGCGATTGGCATCGTCACAAGTTATTAATTCATTCAAATGATTTCGCGGTCCTGATTGCTGCCTTTCTCCACTGCTGGCGGCAGCCCAATGCGCCAAATCGTCCCAATAAATTGTCCTAAGAACCCAATCGTCGCTAAAGTTTGAACCCGAAATTGGGGTTCTATAAAAAATACGATTAGGACCTCCCTCCGTTCTAGGTATTGCGCGCGCTACAGCCATAACATCTTCGATTGTGTGGCCATGACTGATTTTGCATTGCGTATTTACGATGAGACTACTGTTCGGCAAATCTTGTGCAAAAGAATATTTTGATACTAAGGGTATAGTGATCAATATCATTGCAAGATAAATATTTTTATACATTTGCTTGCCCTCTTTTTTGTTTTAACAGCATAAACCTTATTCAAACCAATAACTAAACCGCTTAGTCTTTAAGTGCATACGCATCTACTGTCATTGTTCGATTTAGCGGATCGACAACAATGAGGTCTAGGTTTTGAGAGCCATCCGATATTGATACAACGCCAGTTAGCCTTACTAAGTGACCGTCTCTCACCCAGACTCCAGAAAAAGATCCAGACGCCATGGTGTTCTCATCGATGTAGCCTCGTCCTTGCCCTGAATAGAATCCACCAGATCCGTCTCTGTTGTAGGTTAAATGATAACTAACATAAACCTTGCCATACCCATCCATGTCTCCCTCGGCAGTGATAACACTAAGGTCTTCACCAAGATTGATAGATGTAATATTCATTTGAGCTCGCGGTTGTCTCGCCTCCAAGTTAAGGGCGTGATGATCTGCGATTGCGAAGTTTGAAAATGCTAAAAACAAAAAACCAATTAATACTTTTTTCATTTTATCTGTCCTCTTCTAAACTGAATAATTTGTACCAGTAAACTTCAAGGTAGAAAGCTCGATCTTCCCAACAGAATGGATCTTTGTACCGTCAGATATGTCAAGGATATAGTCCGTGTGCCAAACATGCCCGTTCGGATCTTTTCTCCATGTACCAGCGCCAGTGCCTGCAACTGATGTACCATCTTCTAAAAAGCCTTGGCCTGTCCATCGCACCTCACCGCCCTCGAGTTTTTCTGTCATAGAGCCTAAGGGGGTCGGTGCAAAGGTTAATGTCCCCCAAATTGAGCCATATCCGTCTGCACTGCCTCTCCAGTTGGTGTGATTCGTAATATTATTTTCGGAGTCAGTCGTATAGGTATTGCAGACATGCTCCAGCTCAAAAGTTCCGAGTACTTCGCTCATAACTTCTCCTTTCATTATTGATCAACGAGAATAGGAATTGGTTCGCTTCTTTTGTTTTAGACTTATGGACGCCACTCTCCAACCACAGTAGTTACCACCCTACCTTCAACAGTTCGGATGCCACTGACTCTTTGAAGAAATACATCAAACCCTTCCATTGTCTGTGGCTGGTTAGATAATGCTTCGCCAAGAGAGCTATAAATGTTTGCAACCACATGCGTACCCGGATGAGCGCCGTAAGCCAGAACTGATGATAGGTATGAAACGCTTCCTTCTTGAAGGTTGTCGTTTGCAAAATCAGACCATGCAGAAGCATAAGTCGCGGGATCGTCTACAGACAGCTGATAACTGACATTTGTGCGTCCCATGGCGGTTACCACCGGATCATCTGGATTACCAACCATAGCTAAGATTTGACCGATACCCTCTGCCTCAACTGAAGCTGCACTCTGCATATCAGTCAAGAACTCCGCCCAATCGTCTGAGGTTGCATTCCGCTTTAGATCAAGATCCATATCTTGGTTGGTGGGATAGATGACTAAAATTTGGTGTGTAGCAAGACTCTCCCCATTTGCAAGATACTGGCTGAGTATCACAGTTGCGCTGCCTTGCTGCCCTGTCTGACTTGCTTGGTACTTGTCAAGTGCGGCAACCACCCCAGCCGGGTCACTGACGATCATGTCGTAGGTTTGAAATGGTTGCTGAGCATAGATCAGGGTCGTGAAGGTTAGTCCAAGCGTTACACAAAGACTCTTAATAATTCGTGCACTCATTTGATGCATTTTGGTATTCTCCGTGTGGCTTAAAAGTTATAATGCTGCAACATTTTGATTTTTATTTTGATAACACGATTCTCTTATACAACATTTAACTTCCTTTAAGAAAGTATTTTTTATGCCAAGAACATCCTTCAGGGATAAAGATTGCCCAGTAGCGCAAGGCGCTGAAATAATTGGAGATAAGTGGAAGATACTTATCCTCAGAAACGCATTCCACGGAATGAGAAGGTACGATGACTTCCTGAAAAGCCTAAATATCTCTTCAAAAGTCTTGTCTGTGAGGCTGGCAGAGATGGTTAATGATGGAATTCTGACCAAAGATACTTCTGACTTAGATAGAAGGGCAAAGTTGTACTCGCTCACTGCAAAAGGGATAGATTTATTAACTTTTACAATAAGTCTTGCTCAATGGAGCGAGCGATGGACTCAAGAAAATTGGGTTAAAATCGTCACTGAAGACGGCAAGCCTATCGAAAGGATTACTCTGCGTTCTCATACAGGAAAGGAACTGCATCATGATGAAGTCTTGATCACCCATGGGAACTCAAAAAGCGCTGAACTTAGCACTATTCGTGAAATCGTAGCGACTAGACGTTCATCGAACCCTTAATGGTCGCTAACCTCCAAAATCATAACTTAGTCGCATAGCCTTCTCTATTGACTATGCAGATACCGAAGCTGTGATAGCTTCAGCTGTCTGACAACCCCTCCATCAACCCGTTACCTATTGTTTCATTAGCCCGTATAAGCTTGTCTATCTCTAATAGGAACTTATGCGAGGTTTTTAGGTTTCTGCCGATCACAGGCACTATTAAATCCAAGCATAAAATAGCCAACTCACTGGGAATTGGCTATTTTTACATACTAAAAATTAAATGTTTTGGTAAACAAGATGAGTTCTCCAGAGTACCCTGTATGTGCAAGTAGAGACTCTTTCAGAACCAGCCAGAGGACTGAAACCATTTCTGGCTTTGTCTAATCTCTCGGCAAGTGACTCCGGAGATGAACCAACTTCGACGAGGACATAGGCACGACCTTGCTCTGGGTTATTGGGAGGAGGCCCCATTGCACGCCAACGAAGTTGCATCATGTTTCTGTCACCTGTCGCTCGCCAATTATCTGAAATACTAACGGCTCGCTGCCAAGCATCATTCATCGTTTTACCTTCATCAAGCCGGCAAAATCTAGTCGTCATCAACGTCTCATCAGCAGGCCCGATTGCACCACCAGTATTTACCTGATTAACAATTCGACGCGTTTTAGGATCGCAGTCCATAATCGATCCGCGAGATACGGATGGCCTTATGCGTGAACCCGACGAGGGTCGATTTGCTTTATCAACTCCTTCTGTTTTGACGACATAGTCCATCCAAGATTCATAATAACGGCCAATCTGAAAGTCATATTCATAATCTGGGGAAGGTGTTAGCGGATGTCTGTACCAGATCCTTCCCGCAGCATTAGCGCCTCTCTCTAGTCCTTTTGCCCAATTAACGGCATCTTCCATAGTAACACCGGGCTGCAATTTGCAATCCGTTATAGAAGAAATCTGAGCTGGCGGTCTACTTTGAGCACTCAGTATGGGCGACATCAAAGTAAGAATAGATAGGAAAACTGCATGCAAAGAATATTTAAAAAACATAGTTAGTGTCCTCTAGTCATTTTTATTATGCATTTCCGTTTTATCTTAAAATAAGTTATTTATGCAACTAATTTTAAAAAATTTTCAAAATTTACCATTTTGTAATATTTTACCAAATAGATAAATACCGACTTTTTATATCCTAATTTTTTATCGCTTAATTTTTATATTGCTTTGATAACCATTTAGATTGCTAAAACTATAAAAAGGAGAAGATGATGAGAAATAAACTTTCTGTTGCAGTGTCTTTCTCAGGGCTAGCTAATTTCTTAGGCACTATGGGTGTTATAGGGTCCTTGGTATTTGTTGGGATTGAGTTGCGGCAAACCCAAACAATCGCTATCGCAGGTCAAATTCAAGAAAGGGCAAAGATGGAAACAGATCGAATTCTTAGTTACACGCAAGGAAACTTGGAAGCTCAAAAGTTCTTCGCCGATAGCCCGAGTAATCTGGAAGAATTATCTGAAGACGAATTAGTAATGACTAGATTAGGATATGCCTGGAAAGGAATAATGCATCAAAATAATTATTATCAGTACTCAGTGGGACTGTTTGATGAAAACTACTGGCCACAACAAGAACGAAGGATTACTAATTGGTATAACAATTGTGCCTTGCGAAGTCGGCTCGAAAGTTATATTGAATTATTTCAGGAATACTTACTTACGATAGAAGATAGATGTGTTAGTAGGGAACAATAATAAATTAGACATAAAACCCTCGAATCAATACCCCTGTAGGTAGGCCTTAGTTATTGATTTGGACGATTCTGCAGCCCAGTAAATACGGTGACTTTGGAGGGCCTTGTTGGGCTAAAGACGGTGTATCAAATAACCATTTGTTACTAATACCCCGCATAACCCCTGTATTCACTATGCAGTTGCTAAAGCTGTTATAGCTTCAATTGTCTAACAAGACTTCCATCAGCCAGTCACCAATCATCCCGTTCGCCTGTATTAGCTTATTTATCTGATTTGAGAACTTATAAGGGTTTTATGGAGCGTGCTGTTGGATTATCGAAGATTGAGGTTCAATTGGATTGGTTATGACATGACGGTCGTAGTTTCGAGAGCTATGTAAACCGCTGAATAGGCGATTTACATAGCTCTTAATTTTTTAAACAACCGGTATTGCTGCGGTACAGTCAATATTGATAGCCTGTTGATCAGTTTTATAGATTTTAAATAATGAGCTTACTAATCAAACGAACAATTCCAAAGGAATAACTATGGACGTCGCAACTTTCATAGAAGACAACGAAAGCCTGCTTAGCGCTTTAGCTGCCCTGACCGTTATGCTGGGTTATTTTTCAACTATTGGAAAGAATTTTATCACGCGAATATTCCGATCAAACTCTGAGTCTAAAAGGAATAAGCGTATAACTTTATCTCAGTTAAGCGCGCCCTCGCCGCATGCTATTCAATATGCACAGAGTGACAAAGTAAACATTGCATGTACTGTATTTGGCCAAATCAAACCGACGCTTATTGTTACACCCGGTATAATTTCTAACCTACATGTCGCATCAAACCTACCACCGATCAGAGACACAATGAATGCTCTGTCAAGTTTCGCTCGCGTCGTAAATTTTGACAAACGAGGTCAAGGGCTTTCTGATCCTACAAATGCGGTGGCCTCGATGGATGAGAGAGTGAGAGATATAGGCTGCGTAGCGAACCATACTAATTCTGAGAAATTTTTCTTGATGGGTATTTCTGAAGGAGGCCCAATGAGCATTCAGTATGCAGTTGAGAACCCCGAGAGAGTAAGCGGACTAATACTATTTGGAACGACAGCTAGATTTTCAAGAAGTGAAGACTTTCCGATGGGATTTACAGACTCAACTTTAGATAGTCTAGTAGATGCATGGGGCACTGGCTCTGGAAGGCGCATATTCTTCCCGAGCATATCAGACGAAGTGATCGATGACGCTACGTATAAAGGGTTTGAGTTGTTAATGGCAGACAGGCGTTCTATGAACCAGATAGTAAGCTATATGAAAACACTCGATGTGCGACCGCTTCTTGAAAAAGTAAAGTGCCCTACTCTAATCATTCATTTTACTGGCGATTTAGCAGTACCGATAAGAATGGGGCGCTACTTACACTCAGGCATAGCTGGGTCAGAATTTTTGGAAATAGCTGGAGTAGATCATTGCGATTTAGCAACCTCGCCTCAAGCAATTAACAAAATCAAAGCATTCATCGGAGGTTGAACTATTCAACTGAAATAGACCTACTGAAATATGCAAATTAATTGACCTTTTAAAATCTAAAAGCAGTCGCGCGCAATAGGCCTATATAAATGCGATAAAACCTGCGGAATCAATACCCCTGTAGGTAGGCCTTAGTTAGCGATTCAAGCATAGCTGCAGCCCAGTGAATACGGGGGCTGTGGAGGGCTGTGTTGGGCTATCGAGGGGCGTATTGGTGGTGGTGTAAAATAGGCTTTATTGGGGAGCAATACGGATACACATATTTGTTGATCGCGAAGTTTCTTAGGAGCCTGCTGAACCTTCCGCGAGTATAACCAACTTCATAATGTCGCATTGAGGGTAACTACTTGTAATTGCATAGAAGTAACTTGATCGTTTAAATCTCTAAGGAACAACACTTCAAACTCTCTTTGATAGACTCCTTTGTGTTCTGGGGCGATAAATCTATCCTTTTTATTTGTTGGAATCAATTTCACTGGACTGGTCATAGGATTTGGTGACAGTAAATCGTAAAGGTCTATACCTTCCTGTCTCGGTATTGCGATGTATTTGAAAAAGTTATTTTCGGTATAAATGTTTCTGTAATCAGAATATTCTCCGATTTCTTCTGCTTTATTAATAATAAAACCTGAACCAATAATTTCGAGTAAATTAGTTGAAATGCTGTGTTGCGAATTAAAACTTACTGGAGCATCGCTACTATTCGCAAGTACAATAACACCAATTTCATTTTCTCTATCTATGACAATTTCAGATAAATACCCGTCAAAGCCGCCACCATGCATGACGAGATTCCCTTGACGAAAAAAACCCAATCCAACACCGCCAATGTCTAAGGAATTGGACAATGTATTAACAGCTCCCTGCAGGAATGACGGAAGAACGATATCTAACTGCGCCCAATGTATTCGCTGCATGTAAGAAAGAGTGTCGAGATCCAATACTTGATGATCTTGTCCTTTGAGAGTAGAAAAGTTCCAAATCAGAAATTGAGCAAGATCATTTACGCTTGTTTTTAATCCCGCTGAAGGGAGACCTATCGCAGCACCTATTTCTGGGAGGGTATTAGGTTGTCGACCTGCATCTAACAAGCGCGTGTACCCTGTTACCAGGTCCCCTGATGGTTCTGTACTGAATGTAGAATTATTCATCCCAATTGGTGAGAGCACCTTTTGTTGCACATAGTCACTGTAACTCATGCCGGTTAGTCGCTCTAAAACAATTCCAGCTATATTCAGGCCTAGATTTGAGTAATGTTCACGTGTATTCGGCGGAAATAATAACTTCTGCTTTTCTAAGCCAGATAACAGACGATCAAGCTTTACGATGACTGGAGAGGATTGATTGATAGGATACACATGGTTAGATGGAAGACCAGATGTATGGGTAAGCAGCGTGA
>Ga0181555_1002984_pt1 | contig 13764 bp, 10 predicted proteins | sample 011ome_15_FD_145601 | JGI IMG/M metagenome (GOLD analysis project Ga0181555, IMG submission 145601) | Coastal salt marsh microbial communities from the Groves Creek Marsh, Skidaway Island, Georgia - 011504AT metaG (spades assembly) | ecosystem: Environmental > Aquatic > Marine > Intertidal zone...
AAAGATGCCGCGCACACGCACACGCACACGCGAGAGAATTGACGTAACAAAAATTCCTTCAAATTCCTTCAAATCCGTTTGAACGACGACGCGATGAAAAACAAATTACACACAGAATAGATATATAAAAATACAGAAGAACGATAATAAATAAAGAGCGTATTACAACGTCTCTCTCTTCTCTCTGCCGTTCCTCCGCCTTTATATATAAAGCTTTTCTCTTCTCGCTCTCTTTCTTTTCGGACCGAAGAAGAGGAGTAGAAGGTTTAAAGAAGAAAGGTAACTTTATTCAAGTGCGGAATGAATCTCGAGAGAGGTTAAATATCTGAGGACATCAGACTTGGGCGGAAGAAAGAAAAAAGTGCCAGAGGGGTGCATTTGTGTTTAATTGACTGTTTTTTTTTGTGCTGCTGCTGCTTCGTAAAAATATTCTTCTTGGTCCACTCGCACGTCACATCGCAAAGTTGTCTTTTCTCTCTCTGATTTATATAGTCTCACTCTTTAAACGCGGTATTAAATAAACACGCAGAGGAGAGAGAGCGTGACAGTGAGTACTACGTGAGACTCAAAATGTTTCGCGCGTTCGTGGCCGAGGAGGAGTCTTCTAAAACGAGGAGGACGAGAAGAATGAAAAGCGCGTCGTCATCTTTCTCTTCCGTTATTATCTTTTACGTCGTCGTGGTAACTGTCTTCGTCTCGTTGGGAGTGTTCGTGGACGGACGAGAGTTTGAGCACAGAAGAGCTTCTTTTGGAGGTGGTTCTTCTTTGGAAACGACGATTCAGACGACTGCCTCGGAGGAGGGGCAGCAGCAGCAGCAGCAGCAGCAACAACAACAACAATTACGTGCTTCTTCTCTCCTCCTGACGAGAGCGAAAGAGTTTGTCCTCAAAAGCCTTGGAGGAAAATTGAATAAAAAAGAAACCGATTTGGAGGAGGAGGAAAAGGAAAAGGAGACGAGAAGGCATTCGTCGTCGTCGTCGTTTACGTCGTTGTCCTCGTTAGTATCGTCGTCCTTGAAAGCGATCGAATCGCGAGCGGAGTTGCGAGAAAAGTTTCGTCACTTCGTATCCGTGCAATTTCCGGAGAAGAAGAAAGAATACGAAAGGAAAACGGAAGAAGAGTACGAGAAACGCATGGAGATTTTCCAAGAGAATTGGAAAAGAGCGATAGAGCGCGAGATTGACGATCGCAAAGGCGGCGGTTCGGCGAAACACGGCGTGACAAAGTTTTTCGATTTGAGCGAGGAGGAGTTTCGAGAGCAGTATTTGGGGTTGCTCTCGACTTCTACGTCTTCTTCTGCTTCAAAAGATGCGTTTAGAAAACACCAGATGGAAGCGCCATCGGAGGAGGATTTGGAAAAGTTACCGCAATATTACGATTGGAGAGCGAGAGGCGCGGTGACGCCGGTGAAGGACCAAGGTCAGTGCGGCTCGTGCTGGACGTTTTCAACCACCGGAGCGATCGAAGGCGCCAATTTTATCAAAACCGGTAAACTGGTCTCCTTATCGGAGCAACAGCTGTTAGATTGCGACGTTGGGTGCGCCCCAGATATACCGAACGCGTGTGATAGTGGCTGTAACGGTGGTTTGCCGTCCAACGCGATGGAATACATCGTCGAGCACGGCGGATTAGACACGGAAAAATCGTATCCGTACAAAGCTTACAAGGAAGATACGTGCCGCGCGAAGGAAGGCAAACTCGGCGCGACGATATCCAACTATACCTTCGTCGGTAAAAACGAAACGCACATGGCGCACGCTTTAGTAAAATACGGCCCACTCTCCATCGGCATTAACGCCGCGTGGATGCAATCCTACGTCGGCGGCGTCGCGTGTCCGTGGCTCTGTAACAAAGACGCGCTCGACCACGGCGTGTTGATCGTCGGCTACGGCGAAGAAGGTTTCGCCCCTGCGCGTTTACACAAAGAACCGTATTGGGTCATCAAAAACTCCTGGGGCATGGGCTGGGGCGAGGAAGGCTACTATCGCATATGCAAAGATAAAGGTAACTGCGGCGTAAACAACATGGTCGTCGCCGCGCTCAACGAATAAGAAGAAAAGAGATTAAGCGGTTACTATATACGCTCGCTCGCGCTTTATCATCGTAAACGATGTGAAAAACATTAAACGCACTCCTGTGTACATATTCTTATTCTTACTCATTCATCGCGTAATACAACCGACTATACTCTCTCTCGACTCTCTTTCGCGTCGTCGTCGCAAAGCTCTCGCGGTCCCAAAACCTTTCTCTTTCTCTCTCTCTCTCTACTCTTTCATCATCCCCACGGGTGGTGGTGATGCATGTGATCTCTCTCTCTCTCTCTCTAAACTATAAATACACCTGTCGCGCTTTCTCTCGTCGAAATCATCTCATCGCCATCACTCCTTCTTAACAAACGTCCCTTCTGGCGCCCACATCTGGCTGGGAATCCCGTGGTGCGGAAACTGCGGCCTTTTCTCCATCTTCCTCGATTGGTTAAACACGAACGCCGAGGCGACGAACACGATGCCAAATCCAATCGCGGTGTTTCTTCGCCAGTGTTTCGGGTCCGCGAACCACCCGCCGTACGAGGTCCACACTTGCGACGTGTCGAACGATCCTCCTCCCGGCGTCGGACTCCCTCCTCCCATTTTTTAACGTCTTCTTCTGAATCGTCGTCGTCGGTCTGTCTGAGGATGATAAAAGTGAGGACACATCGACTTCGATGTCTTCCCCGAAAACGGACGATTGGAAACCAGATCTGAGTCGTCAGACTTTTCTCGAGCGAACTTTTCGCGACACCGACCCAAAGAAAACGAGCCTTTTAAGAGGAGGAGGAGGAAATATATTCGCAGAAAGAAGAACGAGAAAATAATGTTCCAAACGCGATCGGAATACGATCGAGGCGTGAACACGTTCTCCCCGGAGGGCCGTTTGTTCCAAGTGGAATACGCCATCGAGGCGATTAAACTCGGCTCGACTGCGCTCGCGATATCGACGAAACACGGGATCGTCTTGGCGGTGGAGAAACGAATCACCTCACCTTTAATGGAACCTTCTTCGATGGACAAAATCATGGAGATTGATTCGCACTGCGCGTGCGCGGTGAGCGGGTTAACCGCGGACGCGAAGACGATGGTGGAACACGGACGAGTGGAAAGTCAGAACCATTATTTCACGTTTAACGAACCCATGCCGGTGGAGAGTTTGTGCCAGACGCTGTGCCGATTGGCGATGTCCTTTGGAGGGGAAGGCGAGAAGAGCATGAGTCGACCGTTTGGGGTGGCTTTGTTAGTCGCCGGGTTCGACGAGGAAGATAAAGGAAACGACGTTGGCGGGTACACGTTGTACCACGTGGATCCGAGCGGAACGAAGACGAAGTGTCGGGCGAAATCCATCGGGAGCGGGAGCGAAGGCGCGCAGACGAGTTTGAACGAGGAGTATAGGGAGGATTTGACGCTGGAGGAGGCGGAGACGATGGCGATGAGCACGTTGAAAGCGGTCATGGAGGAGAAGGTGAACGTAAAAAATGTGGATTTTGCGGTTTTGAAGAGCCCGAAGTTCCAGGTGTACGACGCGAAGAAGATTCAGGAGATCATCGATCGGGCGGCGTGATGAGCGTGCGTACGCGCGAGTAGTCGTCAATTGTTTAGTTAGTGGTGATTTTATTTTCAAGGTTGTTTATAAAACGCGCATTTGTGTGTGTGTATAGCTATGCTTTCATTATTCTTATATTGTGTACACGTTTTTGCATCCAAGATGGCGACAGTTCAAATACATTTTTCCTCCTCTCGTTACGGTGGTGATTTCTTCGTCCTCTTCGCTTTCTTCGGCGTCGTCGCTTGCGGCGCCTCTTCTTCTTCCTCTTCCCTTTCCTCCTCGGGAGATTGAAATATGCTCTCGTCGTATTTCTTCACGCCTAGACGTTGCATGCGTTCTTTCTTCATTTTGGCCATTTCCGTTTGTATGCCTTCGGTGTGCTTCAGAACGTAGTTGCCGTCGTAGACTTGAAACGGCGACTCGTTGAAATCAAAGTGTACCACGCGTTGGTCTTCACTAATTTCCACCTCTACCGTTGCTTTTTGGTCGGTTTGCACGAGAATGAATGGCAACTGGATGCCGTCTGGCACGGATGGAACGTCGTCGTCTTCCGCGACTGTCGTCGTTGTCTCCACGTTGTCTTTTTTAGCGCTCTTTTTCTTCGCCGACGCAGATGCACCACCTTTCTTCGTCGTCGCGCCCTCTGCCATTGTCGACGATTCTTTTTTCGGCGTTGCCACTTTCTTCTGCGCTTCAATCTCGTTCCGTTCGTTTCGTTGGACTAACGATAACAGAGCATCGAATTGTTCGGTTAATTCCGCGAGATACAGCGCTTTCTTTCGAATGCGCTCGCGCGTTTCTCTGTTTTCCGTTTCATTCTCTTCTTGCTCTTCAACCGTCAGCTCTTCTTTTTTCATGATCATTTGTTGTTGTTCTTCTTCTTCTTCTTCTTCTTCTTCTTTCTTCTTCTTCATTATTACATCCTTTTCTCGTTTTGCATCGTCTTGTTTTTCGTTTTTATCCCTCGGCGGCGCCGCGAGGTCGCCGTATAAGAACGCCTCGCCAAACTCTTCCCCGATCCCGTTCCAGGTGATTGTCTTCTTCTTCTCTCCGTTCTTATCTCTCGAAACAACGTTGATGGCGATGAGCACGTTGAGTGCGTCGTACACTCTCCGTCGAATATTTTTCTCGTCGACGGTTTCATTCGCGCGCTTCGATTTCTTCTTCTCTTTCGTTCCCTGCGGGGTTGTCGTTCCCGATTTTGATGGCGGCGTTTTATTCGCCTTCTTCTTCTTTCCGTCGTCTTCTATCGTTGCCTCTTTTGTATCATCGTCGTCTTTCACCTTCACTTTCACTTCAACTTTGTTCCTCCTAATTGGCGACGATAATCCATCGCCTTCCGTCATCGCCTCGTCCTCGTTTCCTTCTTCTTCTTCTTCTTCATCTTCATCTTCATCTTCCTTCTTCTTATTTACTTTCTTTCTGTTCGATCCGCCACCTATGGATAAAGGAATTCCTTCCTTTTCTCGTTCGGCTAACACGTCTGCCACGAGCGCATCGGAAACTTCATCGTACGTGGTCGTGCCTCTTTCCTTCACTTTTTCGCACACTTTCATGGCGAAAGATTTCAATCCACCTTTGATTTGTTGCGGCGTCGCGTTCACGTTTGGCGTCGTCGTCGCCGCGGCGTTGGAACCTTTCCTCGACAACGATGGCGGCGGCGTCGACATCATCATCGCGTTATTTCCAACGACGTCGTTTTCTTCTTCTTCTTTTTTCACGGCAGCGCCGCTCTTTTTCACCGGCGTCTTTCTTTTCCTCCCAGAGGCTGCTTCCTTTCTCTTTTCCTCGAGCTCTCTTTCCTCCTCCGTCTTCGTGCTCTCTAAATACTCCGCAATCTGTACCAATAACTTCGTGCTCGCGTCTCGAGCCTCGTTCGCTTCTTTCTCATCGTACGGGTCTTTTTGTTGTACTTGTTGTTTAGCTCCTATTATTGCGTCATTTTCTTTCGTCAAAGCGTCGTTGGTACTCGCTGTTACAGTATTTGTTGCAAACAACGGTGGCCGCACTCGACGATCGTCGCCTCTACCACCGCTATTAGTATTATTCGTCATCCCCTTCGACAACGACGAGAGATTATTCGCGTTCCGCCTCGCGCTCATCGGCGGACTCGTGCCCATCTTCCCGCCAAACACCGTCGCGGGAGACCCGTCCCGAGCTAAACCGGTTAACGGCCGGTGTCGTCCACCCGCGTCGTGGTCAATCATCGACGAAGACGGAGGACTGAAACCGCTTTCATTACCACCACGTCTGTGATATTGATGCGCTTGGCTGCTCCGATTGCCCTCTACCACCATCCCTTTCAAAGGTGACGATACATCCGCTCCTCCGTGTCCTCTTTCTCCTCCTTTGTTGTTGTTGTCGTTGGGAGAGGAGGACTGGGGCAAGATGTCGAACTCGTTCGCAAAGTCGTACACTCCCTAAAACGCATCGATAAAGAAAAACATCGTCGGTCAGTTTACTGCCCGCGCGCGATAAAAAACGCGAAACGCAGAGAAAAGCAAAGCGCTCACGCGCGACGAGACTACGCATCACGTCAGAGTAGAGTACAATTGAAATTCCCCCCTATAAAAGCAAGCGCTCACCGTATCTCTTAAACTGTTGACTAAATCTTTGTGCAACTCCCTGTCTAAGCGTTTGTTCTCGTCGTCTGAATCGTCGTCCGTTAACAAAGGAACAATATTATTGGGCGACGACGACGACGTTCGGGCCGCCGATGGCCTCATGATGCTCTGTTCTGTGAGCGCACTCCTCTCGAAGTGAAGAATTTTGGAGATTTTCTTTTCGACAGTTTCTGCACAATTAAGTAAAATCATGTTTCGAAAGCACACGCGTACGAAGACGGACGATGATTCAGCGATACTTTCCGCCCCGCTGGAACTTCGAGGCGTCGCGGAAGAAGAAGACGACCACCAAGGTTCGGGTCGTCGCGTGAGAAAAGTTATCCACGATTTAGGGTCAAGAGTGCACGCCACGTTTACGTTTACCTCGCGCGGGATGATGGATTCGATGGAATCGGAAAGCGATTGGACGGAGGATTTTCGAGTGCGAAGGAGAAGGTTTTCCGGCGACTGCTCGAGCGAGAAAGCATTCGCGATCGACGTCTCCATCCCTTCGAATCCGTTTTTCCGATACTACTGCGAAATCGACGAAATGCAGTTCGAAACCATGAAACAGAAACAAAACTTATCGGTGAACTTAAACGGATTCTATCTCGCCTTTAAGGAGAGTCTTGTCTCTTGCAAAACGAGAGAAAGCGCGAACGTGATGGTGTTTACCATGAACGGAACAGACGGCATGGGGACCTTGGCGTGTCTCGAGGATTTAGGACATAAACACGTGGAGACGTTACGAATAGATTTCGTGCCGTACACGGAGAGAGAGATTCAAGAGCGAGTGCAATTGGAATACAGGGAGATGGCGAAGACGCTGTACGGGGAAGAGGAAGAATACGCGGCGCCGTTTGCCGCGCCCAGGCGGCGGTAAAAAAGAGACTTTTGAGTTTAGTAGTAGAGTTTAGTAGTAGCAAAGCAGTAGTTGTATAGTAGAATAAGCTTATGAGAGAAAATGTTATGTATCGCAACAACATCTCTCATCAGTTACCAAAAAAGCTATTTTTCCTCGGCGGCGTCGGCGGACGTTCGCGGTTGATTTCTTGCATCCACAACGCGTGGTCGAATTCTCCGGGCGAAGCCGAATCCATCGCTTCCGGCGGTAACGGGTGGATGAGTTTCGGGTAGAGCGTTAAATCGCGTCCTAAAACTAAAATTGCACCCGCGTTATTTGCCGTCCCGCAGTAGTTCGTCGCGGAAAATAACGTCAACAGTTGGCCTTGCGCGAAGCGTTCAAAGCCGTCCATGACGCACTCGTGCGCTCGAACAATCATTTGTAAACCGTTATTTTCGCAAAACTGTTTGACGCGGTCCGGGCCGAACGTCACTAAGCCGGGACCTCTCGCGTTCGGTCGCAAGCCTTCCACGGAATCGTTTTCAGTCGGATCCGACCAGAGCAAATCCATGAGTTCTAATCCTCCGGATTCCATAGAACACGGGCGTTCGAGCTGGTCGATTTGTTCGATGGTTTCAATCGAACGACCGATGCCGCCGTGCATGCAACACACCTTGTCTTCGATGACCGCCGCTAACGGGAGCCATTCGAAAAGTGCGTTGAATCTGCGCCAAGCGTGTTCGCCGACGCGCTCACCGAGCCGTTCCACGCACTCGATGCGGAAACCAAACAACGCGTTGATATCCGCCTCTTCGTGGTTCCCTCTCAGCAAGTGCACGTTTTCTGGGTGTTCGATTTTCAACGCCAACAACAACGCGATGGTTTCTAACGAGTGCGCCCCTCGATCGACGTAATCGCCAAGGAACAAGTAATCGATGTAAGCGATATCGCCCGCCGTGGACGGACTTCCGTATTCGGCAAATAAACGCATGAGATCGTAAAATTGACCGTGCAAATCTCCAAAAATTTTCACCGGCGCGTTGATGCGCAACACCGTGTTTTCGCTTTTGAAAACCGCTTCGGCGGCGTCGCAAAGCTCGTCAATTTGCGCCGCGTTCATGAAAAATGCCCTGTTCGGTGGCGCTTCCCACGAGGTTGGGTTTAACAACGCAGACAAGACGGTTTTGTGCGCCGGCACGTGGCCTAAATTCGAGGCTCGTTGTTCCCGGGCGAACCGTTGCGGCGTGCCGCCGTTGGCGTAGCCCGGCGAGTTCGTGCCGCCGCCGTTGCCAAACTCTGGTGTGCCTATCCGTCTCGCTTCGTTTTCAAACTGGTCTATGCTTAATTGTCTTACTAAGCTCCCCAATCGCTTGGAATTGGATCCGCCGGCAGAGTCCATCCCGCCACTCGCGTCGTTGTTATTACCAAAGCTACTGTTGTATCCTCCCGATCCTCCGTTACCTGAACTGGAAAAAGGTCCACCGCTATCCCCCATGGCTGCAACTACCACCGCGCGGTGGTGCAAGCGAACGCTCGAGTCTCTCAATCGCGGATTCGATCCTGGCGTCATGCGTCTATTTTGCGGCGTTCGAAGACTTCCTTTGGAGTCTCGCGAATCCGTCGGCGAGTCTTGGTCCGAACTATCCGCCGCGAGAGATTGTAATCGTCTTTGAGAAACTAATTCCATAGCCGCTGCGGCTTCCGCGGTTGCATTCGTCGCTAATCGAAGCTGCGCGGTTTCGTTCATCACTTGATCCGGGGAACCCGGCGAGTCCGTGTTGCCGTCGTTGTCGCTCTCACGACTCACTCGGTTTCGAAACCCTCCGGCGACTTCCGCGGGAGACCCAAACGCGGTGACGACATCTTTCGCGTTCTCTTTCGCGGCCAAATCTCTCAAATCTTCGCTCGATAACGTTCGACCACCGACGCGCAAGACGCCACCTCTATTTCGCATGTATTCTTCCTCGTCTTCTTCGTCCGAACCGTTCATCATGTGGTGAGACGGTTGATTGTTGTTCAGCCCCGCGAACGGGCTCGCATTCGGACCGGCAACTTCTCGGCTCAATTTAACATCCGCGAGCCATCTCGCCCAACTCGGACTTCTGTGGTCGATGTGTAATCGTAACTCTCTCGCTCGAGTGCTCGTACCGCTACCGTTCGAACTTCCCGGGCTACCTGGACTGCTAATGCCACCGATGGAGTCCGCGTCGCTTTCTCGGCTCTTTCCAGAAAGCTCCGGCGGTTCCTCCGCGATGATGACGTCGCCTAACAATTCGCCGCCACGCAACCCACCGTAGGTAATTAATAGCGGACCAACCGCGGCCGTCGCGTGTCTGCATCTCTTCGCATCTTTCAAAGCGTCGAATTCTTCCCCACCACCGTTCGTAATCTTCCGCCACCCGGCTCTTCCGCTCGCGCTCGTATCCAACGCCGCCACCGCGCAATCCTCGGGCACGGTTGTCCCACCCCCATTCGTCCCGCCAATCACGTGTAACCTCGCCTCTACGAACGCGCTCGCGTGCTGATACCTCGCGCAAGGTGCTTGCCCAGGCGCGGCTGCCCACTCCCACGTCCCGTCTCTGTGTCTCGCCAATCCCCTCGCGTCCGCCACCGCTTCGCCTTTCGCGTTCCTCCCTCCCGTGAGCAGCAACAAACCATCGCTCCTGGCGCACGCGCTCGCGTACATCCTCGGACTCGGCACATCACCAGTCGCCTCTAAACGTTTCCACGCGTACGGTTTCGCCGCGGTATCCAAAACCCACCCGTCGTCCAAACACTTCGACCCGTCGTTGCCGCAACAGCACACCAAATATCGTCCGGCGACAAACGCCAGCGAGTGCGCGTACCTCGGCACCGGTCCTTCCCCGGACACAACCACGCGCTGCCACTTCAGCTCTTTCGCAGGTTTCGACGAGGAACTATTTGTCGCGTTCTCGTTCTCGTTCTTGTTGTTGTTATTCGCGGCGTGATAATTCGCCAAATCGAGGACGTGTAAATCCGGTCCGCTCAACCCGCTCGGACCTATGCCTCCGTGGACGACCAACATGCCCCCGACGTTGGCGGACGCGTGCGCGGCTCTCGGACTCGGAGGATCCCCGCTCGGGCGCAATTTTTGCCACGTCCCAGACTTCACGTCGAACACGTGCACGTCGTTCGTCGCTCCGGCTAAACGTACCCCCGAAGAACTGCTGCTGTTCGTATTCGCATTCGCATTCGCGTTCGCGTTTTTGTCCGTTGTCGTCGTCGCATTTGAATGTGCATTTTCCAACGCCGTCGCGCCTCCAAACGCGACCAATCTGTGCACGCCGTCCCACTGTAACGCGGTTAACGTGTGCCCGCATCGAGGACCCGGGTGGTCCGACGACGTTTCCTGGCATAAACCGTGGAATTCAGCCGAAAGCATTCGTGCGTTTCTCTCTGCTTTAAGATGTGCGGGAAAAGCGTGGTCTTGCGTGTCCGCTTCCATTGCTTAGGGTTTCCAACCCTAATACGTGTCCTTTTGCTCTCACAAATTTTCAAATTTCCCTCAAAAGTTGGTCTCGTCGTTTGCGGGTGTCGCGTTGCGAACGGAGGAAAAGGATGACGACGACGACGAATTCAAGGAGGAGATTCGCACGACGAGATGATTTGGGGTTGCACTTCTCGCCGTTGTCGTCGTTCTCGCCGTCGTCTTCGTCAAAGAAGAAGAAGTCGTTTTTGCGAGAAGTGACGAATACGCATTCGAACACCGCGAACACCCCGAACGAGGAGGAAAAGGAGGAAACGACGAAGAACAACGGACAAAAGAAGACGTCGTCGTCGTTAGAACTGAAATATCGCGCGACCGTCGCGGTACTCCAAACGCACGCGAACGCGTTCGAGCAACTTCAACGAAAACTCCAGGAAAGCGAACGAGACGTGAAAAGAGAGACGACGGAGAAAGAACTTTTGGCGAACGAATTGGAATCGAAAAAAGAGCAACTCGAACGGCTCAAAGACGCGTTGGAAACGGCTCGAAATCAGGAAAATACCTGGCGCGCGGAAAAGGAATCCGAAACGTGCACCATGCGCACAAAAGTGGAGGAACTGAAACAAAAATTCGAAACGAACGCGGAAGAGACGCAAAGAGCGATGGCGTCGATGGAACTCGAGAGAGTTGAATGTGAAGGCGAGATGAGACGGGCGAAAGCGAGCGAGCGCGAGGCGAAAGCGGAGGCGGAGAGGCTGCGCGGGCGACTGGATTCGAAAGAGACGGAAACGAAGGAGAAGGAGGAGAAAGTCACGGGTTTAGAAGAAGACGTTGGAAGGTTGAAAGAGGCTTTGTTGGAGAGACGGAAGACGCAAGAGGACGTGGAACACGCGTTGAGAGAGACGAAGAAGAAGTGCGCGCGCTTGGAAGGGGAGTTGAGAGGGAGGAGGCAGACGCGGAAAAATGGTGGTTTTAGTAACGGGAGTAGTCCGGCGGCGGCAAATACCACGTCGACGCCATCGTTAACGTTAGCGACGACATCATCAACGCCATCATCACACGATAATGCGTATGCTACTACTACTACTACTACTACTACTGGTGAGCGACCGCCGTGGGACGATTCGTTCCACGCGAGCGCGAATAGGGGAGGCGCGCCTGCGTCGTCGATGATGCGTCCGATTGCGTTCCCGGACACGCCGATGTCGAGTAGTACCGCGCAACGTTCGACTTCGTCGCCTCCCAATACTAATATCAACAACAACAATAATAGAAGGAACAACGACGACGAGTTGCGAGACGCATTCCGTCACGTAAAAGCGTTTGGTCAAGAAATTGCCCACTCGTGGCGCGAACGCGCGACGCGAGCAGAAAATCATCGCGAACAGCTCGAACGAAACGTAAAAGCAATAAACGCCAAGCTCGTGGACGAGCAATTAAAAAACGTAAAGCTACTCGATGAACTGAAGATAACGAAAGCGACCATCGCGCGGTTAGAAGCTGAAAATGCGACCAAAGAATCGGACCAATCGTCCGCGCGAAAAGAGTGCGAACGTCTTTCCGCTCTCTTGAATGAAGTCAACGAACGGAACGCCTCCATCGAAACCGTCTGCAAAAAGCACAGAGATTCCGCGCTCGACGCCTCAAAACGCGTCTCTGCCGCCGAAAGCATCCTGGACGCGTTAAAGGCGAAAGAGCGCGAAGCTTTCCGTCTGAGAGAACTCAGCGAACAACGGCTAAACATTTGCGAACGCGAGTTACGCGCCATGTCCTCTGAACTCGAAAAAGCCAAAGAACACGCGTGGAAAATGGTCGAAGTGCAAGAACTGACGATGCGTCGCGCGGAACTCGCGGAGAAGAAGTTGGTTGAAATCACCACCAACAACAAAATGTCCACCATGAATACCGGTTTAGGAGGAAAATTTTCCATCACGGAGGAAGCCGCCTCGCCTTCGATCGACGCTTGGATCAAGACGCCGACGAACGGTCAGACTTTAATGACGCCCAGCGTCACGCGAGGTGGACCGACTTGGACTCGAACGCCGCTCAGAAAAGTCGCGTAATAATAGTTTATGTAATAGTATCGATGCTGTGGTACCTCGCGTATTTAATGAATATTGAGATGGAATTTCCCTCACTCTGAAACCTCCCATGTCCATCCTCCGGGATTTTTTCTTCGCGTGCTCGGAAGGTCCCGAGTGGCTGTTTACCACCAAAAAACACCCTCATCCAAACTCTCACTCGCACGAACATCAGCATCAACGCGGTGCGCTCATCACCAAAGCGAGAGTCATCTGGTCTTTGTTGCATTTATTTTTACTCCACTTCCTTCTTTCTTTCGGGAATAAAACGAACGCAAATGTGCCGTTCCCGAGCGCGAAAGAACAAACGCTCTTCTTATTCGCGATCGTATTGAACGCGCTGGCGTATTTTGTGGTGTCGTTTAGTTCGCCAGGGTTCGTGATGCAGCCGATTATGGGGGCGTTTCCTTCGTCTTCTTTGTCTTCGTCGTCGTTGATGAAGATGTTTGCGAGGAGCAGCACAAGCAGCACAAGAGCTTTGAGCGAGAAGGAGAAGGCGAAGGAGGAGGACAATTCAATTCGGCTTTTCTCGCCAGAAAGAGACGAGGCAGAAGACGCGGAGGATGAAGAAAACGGTGGTGGCAACGATACGACGACCGTCAACCGAGAATGCGTGCACTGCCAACCGCCGGTGTTCCAACCGATCCGAGCGAAACATTGCTTCGCGTGCAACCGGTGCGTGCGCAAGTTCGATCATCACTGTCACTGGATTAGCAACTGCGTCGGGGAGAAGAATCACGGGAAGTTTTTGGTGTTTTTGACGACGCAGTTTATCGTCGTCGCGTGGGGATTGTTGGCGTGTACGCGAACGTTCGAGTATTATAGCAGTAGTAGTAGTAGTAGTAGTAGTAGTAGTAGTAGTAGTAGTAGTAGTAGTAGTAGAAGCCATCGGAAACCTTCGGCGGAACTCGTCGCCAACAACGGATGGAGCTGCTTCGCGACGCTCGTGTTCTTCATCCTCACCGTCTTCGTCGGCGCGTTGTTCTTCACGCATTGGTATCTGATCCTCTCCGCGCGAACGACGTACGAGTTACTCGCGCCGAGACGCAAGGTTTGGTACTTGCCGCAACGAGGAGGAGGAGGAGGAGGAGGAGGAGGAGGAGGAGGACGACACCAACAAAATCATCATCGAGAGTTTACGAGGAGCCCGTTTACTTACGGAACTGGATGTCACGGCGCTTTCATGAACTTGAAACGAACCGTGTGCA
>Ga0181555_1003005_pt1 | contig 13712 bp, 12 predicted proteins | sample 011ome_15_FD_145601 | JGI IMG/M metagenome (GOLD analysis project Ga0181555, IMG submission 145601) | Coastal salt marsh microbial communities from the Groves Creek Marsh, Skidaway Island, Georgia - 011504AT metaG (spades assembly) | ecosystem: Environmental > Aquatic > Marine > Intertidal zone...
CGCGGCGAAGCGCTCCTACGCGCACACGCGGTACGCGACAAAAAAAAAGAGTATGGAGCGTAGAAGAGTCGAACTCCTGACCTTGCACATGCTAAGCGCACGCTCTACCAACTGAGCTAACACCCCCCAAAGGCCACATCTCTAAAGAGATGAGAGTCTACCTATCCCAAGCGGGGCTGGAATTAGTAATTATAAACTATAAATAAGTTAGGGTTTCATTTTTGTGTGAGCACACGTTTTCTCATCACCCAACACTTTTTAAAACTACGACGAGTACTACTTCTTACAATCATCATCGATCACATGTTGTTGCGATCTAAATTACTATTTGTTAACACTACTATTGTTATTATAAAACTCCATGTTCCAGTTGCTCAAAAAAGCCGGCACTCCGGCAATGCTCTTCTTCTTGTCGTCGTCGTCTTCTTTCTCGACGTACAGCGTAAAATTTTTCTTTAAACTTTCGCTTTGTTTCTCCCAGGACGGGTCATTTTTTTCTAGCGAGACTGAATGCTTCTCCTCGTCGTAATTGAACAACAAACGCGCGTGTTCGTTCGCGTTGCTCGTGATTAAAAATTGCGTCTTTGACGCTTTTTCGCCAACCAGTTCAATGTTAAATCCAAACAAAAGTTTCACCGCCTCGCGAAATTTGAGCACCGTGGATTTGAACGCCACCAGTAAACGCTGCTCTTTCTTTTGTAACTTTGATATGATGTCATCCGACGAGGAAGAAGTGTTGTTATTGATGTTATTATTACTGCTGTTGTTGTTTTTCAACCTGGTGATTTCTTTTTCCAAGCCTCGGATGATTTCGTTCGTAAACGGGCTCGATTTCGTTTGTAAAATCTTCTCGCCTTTTCTCTCGTTTTCAGCCATCTTTTGTAAACTGGCAATCTCGGAGTCTTTCGCTTCGACGATCGACTTCGCGTTTAACGCGTCCATTTTAGCCGTTTCCAACTCTTTTTCCAACGCGTCTTTCAGTTTTTCTTCCTCCTTGGCTTTAGATTCGAATAACTCTCTCTTCGTCTGTTCGACTTTCAACGCTTTCGTCGCTTCGGCTAACTTTTCGGAAAGAGCTATGGTTTCCGTTTGTAACGCGCCAACTCTGTTCTTCAACTCCTCCGGTCCTTCATCTAACAACGACGCCGACGTCCATTTCCCGGCATTCATCAACGCACGCTGTAACTTTTCGTTCTCAATCTCTTTCGCGCGTACGTTTTCCTTCGCGCGCGATAATTTCGCCTCCGTCGAGCGCAAACGTTCCTCCACGGCTTCCACGGAAACCATCTTCGAGTGCAACATGTCACCTCTCGACGCCGACGCTTCTAAACTTTTCATCTCTTGCCTCAAAATCCTAATCGTGTGTTCTTTTTCATCGTCGTTTTTCTTCCCTTTTCCTTTCTTGCCGACGCCGCCGGGCGATTTCGGCAACGAGTTCAAATTCGTATTCTCCAACAACGCTTTCTTTTCCTCCTCGAGCGCGCTCTTCAGCCCCTCGTTCATCTCTAAAGCCTCCTCTAACTTTGCCTCGACCGTTTTCCTCTCGTTTCTTTTCCCTCGCAAATCCGCGACTTCCATCTCCAACTCGGCGTTGACCGTTTCCGCTTTTTCCAATCTCTTGCGCAATTTTTCAATCACCTCGTTTTCTTCTCTCACCTTATCCTCCAACTCGTCGCCTTCGTCGTCCATCACTTTCTTCTCCAGAGCCGCGTGTCTCGTTTTCAAAGCGAGCAACTGCTCGCGAAGTTTATCGCGTTCGGTTTCTGCCAGTTCTCGAGCCTCGACTTCTCGTTTTATCATCGAAGGCGAATAGTTTTGCTGCTGCTGCTGCTTATTATTATTATTCGCGGTTGTTGTCGCCAAAACAATCGCAGCATCGTCGTTACTATTAATAGCACTCGTCTCCTTCTCTTTATCCACACTCGTCGCTCTGGTCGACCTCCTCCTCGGCGAAACCATCGGCGACGCGCTTCTCCTCTTCTTCCCTCGTCGTTGTTGTTGTTCTTCTTCTTCTTCTTCTTTCGTCTTTGCTCCTCCTCTCGCAGAAGACTCAGGCATCATCGCCAAAACCTTCGCCTCCGTGGAAACTCTTTTCAGCTCGCTCTCCGCCAATCTCATGCGTAAATCGACGTTCTCCTCTTCCGCTTTCATCGCGCGTTTGCTTTGCGCTTTGAACTGTTGGACGAATTCAGTCTTGACCAGATTCGTTTCCTCGTACGCGTTGGTCATCGTCGACATCTTCTGCCGCTTAGTATTAGTATTATTCGGGGAAGAGGACGACGGGAATCGTCGAACGCCTTTCTTTTCCATCGTCGGTTGAATGTCTTCCTCTTCTGACTCGTCGTCGTCGTCGTCGTCGTCGTTCTTGTCATGAGTTTCCTTCGGGAGGCGAGGGGAAGACGAAGAACGACGACGTAAACGACGATCTTTTTCGGCGGTGAGCGCAGGAGAAGGGGAGGGGGAGGAGGACGCTTTTCTCCTCGGAGGCATGTTTGATGAGTGCTCGCTACTAGGAAAGCGTAGATACGTGTGTGTGATTATATATAGTGAGAGATGTTCTGAGGAATTGAATTGGATTTGAGAACGAACTGGGTGGTGTGTGCTTCGCGAGCGCCATGTATTGTTTTATATAAAGATGCTACTTATTCAATATAATTTCAAAAATCTAGCTACGTTGTATTTACCATCCGATACTGATGATGATGATGATGATGATGCGCGTCTCATCAATCTCTCCTGTTCTCTCTTTCTCTCCAAACACCCTCTCCTCTCTCTTGCTATCTCTCGGTCCACTCTCTCTTCTCTTTTTCTAGTATATATACGCGTGTAATGATACACATTTACTTCGTCAAGAGCGTGGAGGCTGTCGAAGACTCGTACCTCCAGTTCGGCTCCAACTTCTTCGCGAGTCTGTAGTATCTCGCCAATCTGTGGATTCGGGATTCGATCAAAATCAATCGAAACTTGGAGTCCATGTCCTTGCGGTTTCTCTCCAAGTGCTTGCGCACGGACACGGCTTTCTTGATCAAACAGTACAAATCTTCCGGCAAAGTCGGCGCCAAACCTTGACCCTTCAAGATGCGCATGATTTTGGAGTTGGTCACCGTGGACACTTGCGGGATGCCGTGGTTATCTCTCAAGATGATGCCGATTTGCGACGGCGTCATGCCTTTCTTCGCCATCTTCGCGATCATGTCTTTGATTTCATCCGGGGAGGTTTTGCACCAGAGCGGCGCCGATCGTTTGAAAGGGATGGACGATTTGGACATCCCTTTTCCTTTGCTGTGCATGCGACCCATGTTTGCAAGTTAATGTTCTGTTGTTTTTTGGAAAAGAAGAGAAAAGAAGAGGTTAGTATTCTGCTTTTTGTTACGTTTTTTGTTGCAGAAGACATTTGCACAACACACAGTCCCAAAAAGGTCTTTTCTCTTAGGACCAAAATCGCGCGTCCGTCGTCTCGTCGTCGGTGTGCGCAAAACACCACCACACCAGGAAACGACCATAACATCCGAAACGAATACGTTCACAACGATACAAAAACAGTCGCATCCGCCCGTTCGTATCTTCGCATCTCATCAAATAAAACACACTCATCCTCATCGCGCAGCACATTTCTCTCTCGCTCGAGGCAAAAAGAGGCGATGGTTTTCTCTGCGCAAACGAGGAAAAAAAAAAAATGAAAAATCTCAACGAGAGCAGCGCCGAAGAAGAACCAAACGCGAACGGCGCTTTCAACCGCTCCATCGCGCGTTCAATTCAACCTGTTCTCGTTCGCGCGAAAACGAACGGATTTGAAAGAGAGAGAGAGAATACACACACGTGTGTCTCTTTTGAGCGTACCTTTTCTTAATTTTTTTATGAAGCGAGACGAAGAGTTTCTCGAGGAAGGAAAAAAGGGGTTGGTTTTCTCTTTTTTTCTTCCTTCTCGAAGTAAAAAACGTCGCCATTTCCTACGTAAAAGTATAAACACTCATGCTCAGATACTTAGCGAAGCGAACTTTGCAAAGCAGAGGCGCTTTGGCGTCCTTTTCACACAGAGGCGCGGCGTCCTCTTCCGGACGAGGAGGAGGCAACGCTCGCGTGGCGCTCTCGGTACGCGACGCGTTCTTCGTTTCTCATTTTTTTTAGAACGATGTGTGATGCGATTCGATGTGATCTCTTTCGTCCCCGTGAACGAAGGGAGATCCCCTTTCGCTGTGCGCTGACCCTCTCTCCTCTCTTCTTTCTTTCTCTCTCTTATTATTATTATTACTACGAATACAACATCAAAAACAGTACTCGACGGATGCAGTGGTGACCGATTTCGAACACTCGACGGGTTTATACCGCGCCGAGTTGGAAGGTCTCGCCTCGGGGAAAGACATTTTCGACCACTACGATTTCACCCGAGCGCCGAAAGGAACCAAAGAATCGCCGTGCGTGGTGACGAGCGAGATGGAATATCGAGTGGTTGGCGTGACCGATCCAGACGACGATTCGATCGTCATCTGGGGACGATTAGAGGAAGGGAAAGGACCGATGTTAATCGGAGACGAATGGTTCGTGCATAAACGCGTCGGGGGCGGAGGAGCGCACTAACGCGATAATATTCTTCGCTTCGCGTTTGTACTCGAGAAAGAGCGCGTATACGTAAGACCACACAGTTGTAACATCATAGAAATTCCTATTCACACCTACATCACGAAGAGCGACGAAATAATGATCTTCTTCTTTCTTCTTAAGTGTCGTGCGTCCTTCTGATGCTCGTTTCAGTTTCGTCGTTTACGTCTCGTTATCGTTTTGTGCTGCTTTTGTCCACGTGTCACACGATGGGAAGAAATTGCGATCAAATTATTCTTCACAAAAGTCCGTCTCTTCCTTTGCGAGCGGAGAGTTTCAGAGAGAGACTTTTAGGATCGTTTCCTCTTGCACTCGAGAAGAGGGTGTTCGTGTTGGTATTCTTGTTGTTATTCTTCGAGACTATCTCTCCCGTTTGTGATACACACGACGGGTCAATTCAGTTATAAAACCAAACCGTATCTCTGACGAAGAACGATGATGATGAAGATGACGACGACGATGATGACGCGAGCGGTTGCCCCGCAATCTGTTCGAAAAACGCAGAAGAAAAAGAGCATCGTCGTCATCGCGAAAGCGCGCGAAGAACCCGATGAAGAAGCCTCGTCTTCGTCCCGTTCTTCCTCTCGTGATGATGAAAAAATTGGTCTCTTCTCCTCTCCTGCAACCGTGAAAAGACGACAAGCGTTCGCTCTCGCCGCGGCGGCCGGGACGACTCTCCTTTTTAACGAACAAACTATTCCGGCTGCATTTGCCGCGTACGGTACCGCGTCAGGGGGTGGCGACGAAGCGTCGCAACCGGTCACGTATTCCACTTTTTACGGGGCGGCGGAACCTCCCGCCACGTACGGCAAAGTCGGCGGAACGACGCCAAACAGAGCGAAATATTCCTACGAAGTTCCGTCCACGTGGAAAGAAGAGCCGACGTCGAAAGTTGAAAAGGGCTCGGGTGGGCAAGACTCTCGATGGGTCCCGCGAGGCGTCAAAGGCGTCAAAGCTGTGTTGGTAACTTTAAATCGCGCCGGCGAAGACGGGCAAGAGTTTTCGTTGCAAGACACGACCATCAACGCCTTAGCCGGCTCGGATCCAAACTTACAAGACGCACTTTTGAACGGTTTAGTGAAAACCAATCGCTCAAACGTTGAGGGACAAGAATACATCCAGTACGATATCGAGGCGGCTATTTATTACGGGGTCAAAGCGACCGTAGATAGCACCGGGAGGCTCTTTGCTTTGATCATTTCCGCGCCGGATAACGTGTACAAGAAAGAAAGGGCGACGTACGAACGGATGTTGGATTCGTTTCGAACGTACATTTTAGACACGACAAAGTAAAGAACGACTGCAAGTGAACGAGATAAACAGCGAATTACTACTGTGTTTTTGTAATAAGAGAGAGAGAGAGAGAGAGAGAGAGAGAGAGAGAATACGAGAGAAAGTAAAAGCAAACGACATTTTTTTTCCTTTCTGCTTTTTTTTTTCCTTTCCCCCTTTTTTTTTTGCACACTCCCCCCTCTTAATTCCTCATTCATTTATCACCAACGAAACTCAAAACACCACACACACTTGCGAACAATGAGCGACCACGAAGTCGAAACTTTTGAATCCACCGATGCCGGTGCCTCTAAAACGGTACCGATGCAAGCCGGTTCCGTCCGTAAGGGTGGCTACATCGTCATCAAAGGCAAAGCGTGCAAGGTACGCGCTTCCTCCATCATTTTTTCGCGCATTTGTGTCGAAAAATGAAACGAATTCGTGCGCGCCCGTCCAGTCGCGAACGGGATGTTGGGCATTTTACGCGCGTTTTGAATGCGCTCCCACGCGTTTTACTCTTTTCGAGTTTTTGTGGTGGCGTCTGAAACGTTTCATTATGCGTTTTACGCCCGATTGCGTTCAAAAAAACCCTCTCACTTTTCTCTTTTTGTTGTACTCACCTCTTGCCTCTTCCTCTCTTCAATACTCACAATTCACTTTTCGCGAACAGGTCATCGACGTTTCCACGTCCAAAACCGGCAAGCACGGTCACGCCAAGTGCCACTTTGTCGCCGAAGACATCTTCACCGGCAAAAGATGCGACGAACTCGTCCCAGCTGGCCACAACTTGGAAGTTCCGGTCGTCTCCAAGACGGAATACACGTTGTTGGACATTGACGACGACGACCACATGTCTTTGATGGATGAAAAGGGAGACACGAGAGAAGATTTGAAGTTACCGGATGACAGATCCGGGGACTCTGCGTTTGCTTTAGCGCAAGAAGTGCAAAAGAAGTTTGACGAAGGCGCGGAAGTTGTGGTGACGATTATGTCTGCGATGGGCATCGACCAACTCTCTGGATGGAAGGAGGCTGCGAACTAAATGCTCGTGTCGAAATAGTTTAAAGACGTAGAAAGAGAATATATAATAAGGTGTCGAAGTGTGCGTGGTTGGTAAGATAGGTCATGACGTCACCCATGCGCGTTTGTATTTTTTATCAAGGGGCAAGAGAGAGGCGTAATAGAGAGAGAGAGGGAGAGAGAGAGAGACAACTCTTCTTCGCAAAGGTATCAACAATTCGGTTTTTAGTCGGACAGTGCGTTTCGCGCAAAACTAGGATACCATTCGCACTGAAGGAAGAGCGGTTTAGAGATCATTTATATTTAGAGAGTGAGTGAGAGAGTGAGTGAGAGAGAGACATTGTATACAGAGCATCGTGCATACAAACTAGTAACTAATAATCGCGTTCGTACGAATACGTGCCTTTCTCGTTTTTGCTTCAATTTCTTTTGTTCCTCTTTCTCCCCCACAAGTTTGTTGTTCACACGCGCCTTTCGCAAAAGTCACGCAACAATGGCGACACCGGCGATGAGCAACATATGCGCCAATTTTGAAGAAGTCGGGCAGGTGCGCGTTTCTTTCTTTTTCTTTCTTTCTCTTTCTCTTTCTCTCTCTCTTTTCCTCCGCTTTAATGGCTTTTGATTGACGCAAAAATCTTCTCTTTCTCTCCCCTTTGTCCCACGACGACGGCGCGTATAATAACAGGCTTTCGCGCAGCACTACTACCAACAATTCGACGGCGACCGATCGCAACTCGGCCCTTTATACAACGAAACGCACTCCATGCTGAACTTTGAACACTCCGCCTCCCGCCCGGGGCAGTTTAAAGGCGCCCAATCCATAGTCGAAAAATTAGTCTCTTTACCGTTCCAAAGAGTCCAACACCAAGTGGTGACCATCGATACGCAACCGACGCCGAACGGCGGCGTGTTGGTGTTCGTGTGCGGGAACTTACTGATTGACAGCGAAACGCAACCGCAGAAGTTTGCGCAGACGTTCCAGCTGATGCCGACGGATTCGGTCGGGTTACCCGCGGGGAGTTATTTTATATTCAACGACGTCTTTCGCCTGAACGTCGGTTAAGAAGAAGAGAAAGAATAAAGGATTAGTTAATAAGTACTTTTAGAAGAAGAAGAAGAAGAAGAAGGAATTCATCACATCGTTGTTATGAAAATTTACGTCGCTTGTATACTGTATGTAATAGTTTAGTGTGCTGATGTGATTGTTATTACGATCATTCGTATTATTACAAGATACCGGGAGACTCTTCGTCGTCCTCGGTCGTTTTATAGCGGCTGCTGGTGATGACTTGTTTTTTGGTGTAGTTATTATTTTCCACTTTGGTGGTATACACGAACCCTGCCAAAGCGATTGTAATGAGGCTAAGCATTGCCACGGCTTCCTTGACTGGATTATGCCTAAACATAGCGCCGCTGGCCAAGTGCACGTCGGCTTCTCCCAACGCCCCCGGGGCGAATGTTGTGCCTCTAGCTTCTCCCAACGCCGCCGCCGCGTTAGAGTTGTACACTTGGCGTTGTTTGCACGATTGCGCCGGCCCGTGCTCTTGTTCTTCGCATCGAAACTTACCCAAGAAGCTGTACGCGTCGCTGAACATTTTAAACTGCGCCTCTTTCGCGGCTGGACCTTTCCAGTTGTTGATTTTTTGCTTGAACGTTTTCGCTTTGCTAAACATGAAGCGCATGTCTCGGCAAGATTTCACGTTCCACTTGCCGATCGGTTGGTTAAAGTTGAGCGTTTCCGCGAACATGTCGCGCATAGACTGCACATTCTGCACGTCCCAGTTTGAAATATCGCTGTTAAATTTCTTCGCGCCCATAAACATTCCGTTCATGTTGGTTACCGTATGCGTCTTCCAATGGTCGATGGATCGATTAAAACTCTTCGCGTCGTGGAACATATCTTGACAGTTTTGTAAGTTTTGCGTGTTCCATTTCGATATGTCCGCGTTAAACGTATCCGCGCCGTAAAACATTTCCTGCGCGTTTTTCAAATTCTTCACGTCCCATTTACTCAAATCGCCGTTAAAGTCCCACATGTCGTAAAACGCTTTCGACATATCCGTTACTCTGGAAACGTCCCAATCGGGCATGATTCCGTACTCGCTTCCTTTACACATACCACCGATTGGGTTGGATTGTAAACATTCCTCTATGGCGTTATGGAACGTCTCGTCCGTCAACGGTAGCTTCTCCTTCTTTTCTTCGTCTTCTTCGTCTTCGCCTAAACTCGAATCGATCGATTCGTTTGGCGCGCACGTGTTCAACATAACGCCCTCCGCCGGGTCTCGTTCGCACACAAACGCTCTTTGAAACGCGACCGCGCCTTTCACCGCGTCCTTCATCGGCGTTTCCGTTGCTTTCCCTTTCCAACCGGAAACGTCCGTCGCGAACGTCTCGCAGTTTCGAAACATTCCCGCCATCGTCTCCACCCGCGCCGTGTTCCATCTCTCTAAACCGACGCCCTCAAAGTCTCTGCAATCGGAAAACATATCTCGCATAGACGTGACTGAACTCACGTCCCATTTCGATAAATCCGCGTTGAACTCGGTAAACTTCACCGGGTGAGAAGTTTCCCCGCTCTTTCGACTTTTTCTCTCGCTCGTCGACGACGCAAACGCCAGGTCCATGTTGGTCACTTTGCTCGTATCCCACCTCGGCATCGGGCCGAATTTCGGAAGCTCCGCGCACATCCCATCCACCGGGTTCGTTCTCACGCACTTCTCGATGGCGTCTTTGAACGTCTCGTCCGTGAGAAACTGTTGTTGCGTTTGTTGTTCTTTCGCGCTGATGTTGTCGTTGTTGTTGTTCTTGCTCTTGTCGTTCTTGCTCGCGTTCCCATTCTCCGCGCAGAGCGCGCCTTTCCCTCGGGACAAAGAGGAGAGCACGAGGAGGACTTCGAGCGCCCGACGACGCGAACGACGCGAACGACGCGAACTCCCAGAAGACGCGAAAGAAGAGGACGGTCCTTTCCTGTCTTTCCTCGACGACGAAGAAGAAGAAGAAGAAGAGGAGGACGCTTCGAAAAGGTGAACGTTGTTCTCGTGTCGCATCGTGCGAGAGAGAGACGCGGCCCTTCTTCGGGGTACGATTTCCCCAGAGCGAAAGTCTTCTTAATCCGCTTTTGCTGGAACACCGCACGGAGCGAAGCGCGCGAAGACGATTCGGGCGCACACGAGCAAAGCGCAGAGGATGCAGCGGAGATTCTCTCTCTCTCTCTCTCTCTCAAGTGGTATTCTTTTTGCGCGTGATTTTGTGCGGGTAAATGTGGATGATGCGGCTGCTCTTTAAAATACACAATTAAATGCTCTCAACGCGTATACGCGCGAATACGCGCGTTGGGCGGCGACGACGATTTAGACGACGGCGACGCTCTTTCTCTCTGCTCTACATACTATATCGCTGCTCTAGATGATGCGCTTTCGCTTTATTACATCGCGGTTTTCCCGCTCAAGGTCAACTCGACCTTCTCCAATAAGTTCCCGTTTTCCAACGCCGCCGCGACTCGCTCTTTATCCTGGAGTTGTTTGTTCACTTGCGCCTCGGAGGCGTGCGAGCCTTTGGAAACTTTCACGTCCACTTTAAACCTTTTCGGTAACACTCTCATCAGTTTCACGCGAATGCTCAATCCGATCAAGGTCGCCATGGAGCAGTGTTCCACCGTTGGGGTGAAAAACACCGTCACTCGCGAGAACTCGTCCTCCACTTTGACGTTCTCTTCCGAGACGACCGCGAGTTGTTCCAACGAGTACGGGTGTTCCGGGTCGTTGATGTCTTTTATGTGCGAGAAAATCTCCCGGGCATCGATTGGATCTCTCAGTATCTCGTTGCTTTTCACGACGTCTCTTTCCTTCTCTCGTTTCCATTCTCTCAGGGATCGGGAGACGCTGACGCTGCTCTTGGTGTTGTTATTCTTATTATTCGTGTTATTCACGAGCGAAAACGGGTTGGCGTTGTCGTACTGGTGTTCGTGTTGTTCGTGTTGGACGACACTCGCACCACCAAAACCACCACCGCCGGCGTTCATTTGTCGCGCAAAGCGTCCAAAGTCTGACGATAGTTTCCCTCACTTTTGTTCCCCAAATCTCTCTTTCAACAGAGAGATGTCTTCGCTCTGTTCTTCTTTATCCGTCCTCGTCTTCTCCTCTCACTCGAAGGCGACTGTGAACACGAGAGCGAAGAGCGGACGACGCGCGTCGTCGTCGTCCTCTTTGTGTGCCTCTTTGTCGACGAGAACATCTTCGAGTGCACGTGGCAACGATGCAGACGACGACGAGAGGAAAACGACGGCGAAAACCAGACGAGGAGGACAAAAGACGCGCACGACTGCGACTGCGATGAGTGCGAGTAAAACGACGACGTCTCGACGGGAACACGTGCTTTTATCGGAGTTTTTGTTCCTCGGAATGATTTGGAACGGAAGTAGAAGAGCGTTCGCGGACGAGATGACTTTAACGGAATACGTGGACGAAACGAACAACTTCCACCTCTCCTACCCTACCGAGTGGGTGTTAGAGAAGAAAGCGGGCGCGACGGCGCTGTTCAAAAACCCGTCCGTGAAATACGCATCGATAGGGGTCACGGTGACCCCGGTACGGATCGACTCTCTCAAAGAGTTTGGCAGTTTAGAGGACATCGGAGCAAAGCTCGTGGAGGCGGAATCAAAGAAGCAAACGACCGTGCCGGGCGGAACGTTTATGGAACGCCAAAGCGAACGCGAGTCGGTGGATACGAAGACGACGTTTTACGAGTACGAGTATAGGTTAATTACGACGCATGGGAATAAGAGGGTGTATAATTACGTCGGGGTGAGAGATAGAACGTTATTTATCGTGAACGCGCAAGCGTACGAGATCGAAGAGGGAGGCGAGAGCGAAGCGGATGAGAAGACGAGAGCGTTGTATCGAGAGGTTGGTCGATCGTTCGATGTTTTGAAGTAGAAAGAGAGCTAAAATGAGTTCTACTGATGTTGTTTACTGTTTTGAATGCTACTATCATCTATCGATACTACGCGTACTAAAAATCACGGTTCCGATGCCGCTTCGAACATTTGGCCGTTGTATTTCCACCAGTTCCCATCTTCCGTTTTGTACACATTCGCTTTGCAGTGCCAGTGCATTTTTGAAGCTTCGCCGTAGTATAAACCAGTCGATTTATCGTACGCGAATCCATCGGGAGCAATTGTCGATTTTAACGCTTCCAAACACATCTTTTCAATATCAATTCTCTCGCCACCACCTGCGCCGATGCTTCTTCCGTGGGATTCCAGACAACGTTTAAGCTCTTTGATTGAAAACGTTTTCGGATCAACAACACTTGCTGCTACCGCTGCTGATTCTGTTTCCGCGGACCCTTTCTTCGCACTCTTTCTCACACCTTCGTCGTCGTCGTCGTCGTCGTCGTCGGAATCTGCGAACATGTCGTCTTCGGCGTCTTCGTATGTCGTTTTTGCCTCCAACTTCAAGACCAGATTCGCCGATTTTTCCAACATTTGCTTCTCGATGGTGTACGCGCCGTACTCTCCAGCCGCGACTAATCTCGACGCAATCGCCGTGATTTCGTCAAATATCTTCTTATTCTCGCCTTCTAATTTCACACTCTTTCCTCTTTCTTTTTCTTGTTGCTTCGTCTTCCCGTTCTTCATTGATTTTTGTTTCGACACGTACTTATTCTTACTGTTTGTATTCCCCGGTCCTCCGCTCCCGCCGCCGACGCGTTTAATCGCCCTCAGCGCCGTCTCCGTCGATCCTTCCAGCAACTCCGCCAACTGTCTCTTCAATTTTGCCACTCCCTCCTCGGTCTGATCGTATTTCATCTCCTCGTCTTCCTCCGCCGCCTTCTCCGCCTCCATCAACCTTTGCGACGACGGTTTCACCGTCTTGAACTTTTCGTACTCCTCTTTCGTCGTCTCGTCGATCCAACTGTCCTCCGCCAATTTCTTCTCCTTCTTGTATTCCACGTAATTTCCCGTCTCTTGGTCGAAATATCCTTCCTGTTCTTCTTTGGACATGTCAAACCGGTCCATTTTCGCTTCCTCCTCTTCCTCCTCCTCCTCGTCTTCTTCTCGAGAGTTCTCCTCCTTTTCCTCCTCCTCCTCCTCGTTAAAGTCATCCGCTTTCCCAAGAAGCGTTCGCGCTCGTTTCCTCGCTCGAGTCGCGTCCTCGATCGTTTCTTTCGATTTAATCGTCTCAATCATCGCCTCTTCTTCCGTTTCCTTCGCGTTCGCGCCATTCAAAGCGCCTTTGTCGTCGTCATCATCCTCGCCGTTGGGAAGTACCGTCGTTCGCTTCTTTTCTTTCAGTTTTGATTTCAATTTCAATTTCTCTTCTCGCATGGCTTCGCGGACCAGGAAATCGACATCGTTCTTCTCGTTCCCTCCTTCCTCGGTGGTTTCGGTGACATCGCGATCGTTCTTTTCGTTCTCAAACTCGTCGTCGTCGGAATCCGAAGACGATGATGATGTCGTCATCAGAAAGAACGTTTTCTTTTGGGGAAATTCGTCAGAGAATAAAAAGCTTTTAACACCAACGGTGTAAGCCTTCTCTGAGCGCCGGGAGGACGACCGCTCGAAAGAGAGAGAGAGAGAGAGACAGACTGCTGCTTTGAGAGACCCTACCCTAACCACCCAAAACGCATGCGCGCGGTGAAAGTCACGACGTCTTCGTCTTTGAAGTCTTTTCTCTTTCGCAGTCTCGGGAATCAGAAGAGGAGGAGTCGTCGTCATCCTCCTCTCTCGCCGTCGTCGAACGACATCAGCGCGACCGCGAATACCAGTCAAAGAAGACAAACGATGCGAGAAGAAGTGACAAATAGAATGCCCGCGA
>Ga0181555_1003013_pt1 | contig 13697 bp, 12 predicted proteins | sample 011ome_15_FD_145601 | JGI IMG/M metagenome (GOLD analysis project Ga0181555, IMG submission 145601) | Coastal salt marsh microbial communities from the Groves Creek Marsh, Skidaway Island, Georgia - 011504AT metaG (spades assembly) | ecosystem: Environmental > Aquatic > Marine > Intertidal zone...
TAACCTTGACGCCGTTATAGTAGTTTCCAGAACTCCTTCTAGTTTTTTCAACGCCACGCTCTTTTAGCTTTTGACCCAGCGCCCTTTGTATATGAAATAGGATTTTGAATCCATTGTAAATCCATCATCGTCTATACTTATCATTCTGAACTATTCAAATTAAAATAATGGGTGACGAAGACAAAAAACAATTAGAACAAAAGCTGTGGGATATTGCCAACGAGCTGCGTGGCAAGATGGATGCGGATGAGTTTAGAGACTACATTCTTGGGTTTATCTTTTACAAGTACCTGTCTGAGAAGATGACAAGCTACGGTAACAAGCTATTAGCTGAAGATGGTGTTACTTACTTATCACTTGATGAAGGTAGTGCTGATGGCGCTGAGTATCTTGATGCGATTAAAGAAGAGTCGATTGAGAAGCTGGGTTATTTTTTAAAACCGTCTGAGTTGTTTGGTGAGATAGCTAAGCGAGGCAATGGTGATACTGATAACTTTATCCTTGAAGACCTGACGCAAATTCTGCGCAATGTTGAGCAAAGCACAATGGGCTACGAGTCTGAAGATGACTTTGGTCATTTGTTTGAAGATTTGGATTTAACCTCCACTAAACTTGGTAGAACTGAAGAAGCTAAAAATACGTTGATTGCTAAGGTTTTATTCCACTTAGACCAAATTAACTTTGACCTTGATAATATCGAGTCTGACGTACTAGGCGATGCGTACGAGTATCTGATTGGTCAGTTTGCTGCGGGTGCGGGTAAGAAGGCGGGGGAGTTCTACACGCCTCAGCAAGTATCTAAAATCTTGGCTAAGATTGTCACCATTGGCAAGAGCAAACTTAAGAGTGTGTACGACCCAACCTGTGGCTCAGGCTCGTTACTTCTGCGTGTGGCTAAAGAAGTTGATGATGTGTCGAATTTCTACGGTCAGGAGCTTAATCGCACTACTTACAACCTTGCTCGAATGAATATGATTCTTCACGATGTTCATTATCGTAAGTTTGATATTAAGCAAGAAGATACTTTAGAGCACCCACAGCATATTGATGAGCGTTTTGAGGCTGTAGTTGCCAATCCACCATTTAGTGCCAAGTGGAGTGCTAACCCACTTCATATGAGTGATGATAGATTTTCTCAGTATGGCAAGTTAGCGCCTAAAACCAAGGCTGATTTTGCCTTTGTTCAGCATATGATTCACCAGCTTGATGAAAACGGCACTATGGCAATTGTACTGCCTCACGGTGTACTGTTCCGTGGCGCAGCTGAAGGGCATATTCGCAAGTACTTGATTGAAGATAAAAACTACCTCGATGCGGTGATTGGCTTGCCTGCGAATATCTTTTACGGCACAAGCATCCCAACCTGTATCTTGGTGTTTAAGAAGTGTCGTGAAGATAGTGGCAATATCTTATTCATTGATGCGTCAAATGAGTTTGAAAAGGTTAAGGCTCAGAACTATCTGGCTGATGAGAATGTCGCTAAGATTATTGACACATTCAAGAGTCGTGAAACCATTGATAAGTATTCTTACCTTGCTTCACTGGGTGAAGTCGTCGATAACGACTACAACCTTAACATCCCAAGATATGTGGATACCTTTGAAGAAGAAGAGCCTGTTGATTTAGATGCAGTATCAGCTGAACTCAAAGCCATTGATACGCAGATGCTTGAGACTGATAACACCATTGCCAGCTTCTGTGATGAGCTGGGCATTAAAACACCGTTTTAAATGTCTAATTAAAAATTATGAATTCAAAATTAAACATTAGTAATATGCCACAGTTAAGGTTTCCTGAGTTTAGCAATGAGTGGGAAAGCACCAAGCTTGGAGATATTTCAGATGTATCTAAGTTAGCTGGTTTTGAGTTTACTAAACATATAGAGTACTCTGATACTGGAAGTATTATTGCATTAAGAGGTCTTAATATTAAGAGCAATGGCCTAGATTTATCAGATGTTAAATATATAGATAATAGTGACTTTTCAAAGTTATCAAGAAGTAAGCTTTATATAGATGATATGATGTTTACATATGTTGGAACAATTGGTGAAACAGCTATAATAAAAGAAAATGACAGATTTTATTTAGCTCCAAATGTTTCAAGAATAAGACTTAAAGATGATACTAATTCTGTAGTATTTATTAATCAATATTTTAATAACTCAGGCTTTAGAAATATAGAGATAGAAAAATATATTGCAACGAGCTCTCAGCCTGCTTTGTCAATGTCTAATATTAGACTTTTCTGTTTACAGCTACCAACCAAACCAGAACAGCAAAAAATCGCAGCATTCCTAACCACAGTTGATAATAAAATTGAGCAACTAAGTAAAAAGCAAGCACTACTGGGTGAGTATAAAAAAGGCTTAATGCAACAAATCTTTAGTCAAGTCATTCGTTTTAAAGCTGATGATGGTAGTACATTTCCTGATTGGGAGGAAAAGAAGTTGGGGGATGTTGTGTCAACCCCTGTATCAGACGGTCCTCACTTAACTCCTAAATTTGTAAAAAAAGGCATTCCGTTCCTTTCGGTTAATAATTTAGTAGAAAGTAAAATTGATTTTTCTGATGCTAGATATATTTCAATTGATGACCATCTTGTTTTTTCAAAGAAATGTAAACCAAAAAAAGGTGATGTTTTGCTTGGAAAGGCTGCTTCTGTAGGTAAAGTGGCTTTTGTTGAAACAGATGTAGAGTTTAACATTTGGTCTCCAATCGCAATGATAAGACCAAGCAATAGTAATTTTTCAAAATATATTTATTACTGTTTCCAAACAAGATTTATATTAAATCAAATTAGTAAGTTTACAAACTCATCCTCTCAAGGAAATATTGGAATGGGCGATATAAGTAAAATAATAATTAAATTACCAAGTAAATTAGAACAAGCCAAAATAGCCGGCTTCTTATCCTCAATTGACAACAAAATCGAGCAAGTGGGTGAGCAGTTGAGAGAGTCCAAGCAATTTAAAAAAGCCCTGCTTCAGCAGATGTTTGTGTAAATAAGGAGTATGTAATGTTACACCCTAGAATCCAAAGACTGCAAAATAGTGTTGACAATATACGGGGTAAGAAAATTGTAACTTCATTTTTAAACTCTTTAATAAAACAATCTAAAGAAATCGACACTCTTGAAATTACAAACACACATATGCCAGTGATGGAGTTTAGCAATGCTACAGTCAAGCAAGAGCACAAGCCTAATTGGAAGACTGAACTTAAAAAGAACAAAAGGTTTGATTATATTTTAGGTAATTTTCCATTTGGGGGAGTTAATAGAGAGCCCAATGAAGTTTATGTATTTGAAGGAACTGAATTTAGACGAATCAAGCCTAGTTGGGCTGATATTTTAGATTCATTGCCATTATTAACAGACGGAGGAGTTGCTTTATATGCTCTTGAACCTAATGGCTTTTGCTTACACAATGGGTCTAAATTAGAAGAAGCGCTAAATTTAAATGGTTACTATGTTAATGCAATATTTAATTGCCCAAGGGACATATTAAAACCTTATACAACAATTCAGCCAATATTGACTCTTATTAGTAGAAAAAAGACTGAAAGTGTATTTGTTGCAGAATTATTAGATGAGACTCAAGCAAAAAAAATTGCTATTAATTTTATTTCTAACTCTATGTCTGGAAATTTAAATCAAGGCATGACAATTGAAAGCAAATCTTTTTGTGGTTTTAAACAAATAAATACACGAATTCAAGCTGAAAAGATTCAAACACAGTTTAAAGATTTTAAGCTTATCACTGTTGAAGATATAGCGGAAGAGATTCATATGAGGCGCCAAGGTGAAAGGTTTACAGAAATTGAAAATGCTATCTATATCCCTAAAGTTGGAAACTCTCCTGTAGTAACCAGCATAACAGACTTTAATTTAAAACATCATAACTATTATCAGGTAGTCTTGTCACAAAAGGCGTTGAATAAATATGTCGAGATATTTTATAAATCGGAGCTTGGTAAACTAGAGCTTGAAGCGCATAAAGTTGGTATAGCGATTCAAACACTTTCTATTAGAAGACTAAGGGCAGCCACAATTCCTTTGCCATCTGTCAGTGAACAAAAAAAAGTCATATTAACTCAAAATAAATTAGAAGATTTAAAAAACGAAATCAACACCTTGGAAAGCGAATTAGCTTTAAATCCAACTAGCTCATCCACAGCGCTTTCAAGGTTGGATGATATGATAAATGTGTTTAAAGAACTAACGGAGGCTGATGAGGTGTATTCCTATATTAGAAAAGGGGAGTCTCAAATCCTAGAGTTTAAAGAGACTTTTAGTTTAGATATTGATAAACAAACTAAAGAAAAATATCTTGAGGTTTCAGCACTGAAAACCATAGTTGCTTTTTTAAATACCATTGGCGGCGTTCTTTTAATTGGTGTATCAGATAATGAAGATGTGAAAGGCATAGATGCGGAGGTCGAAAAGTTATATAAAGGGGTTTATGACAAGTTCTTGTTACATTTTAAAAATAATATAAAGTCTAAAATTGGGGAACAATTTTATCCATTTATAGACTATTCAATAGTTGATATGGGCGGAAAAAATATTTTAAAAGTAGTTTGCTGTAAGTCCGATTGTCCTTGTTATTATGAGAATAAAGATTTTTATGTTAGAACTAATCCAGCCACAGATAAACTGGAAGGCCCAAAGTTAGTGGATTATGTTCAACATCACTTTAGTCAATAATGGCAACCCAAAGCGAACAAGCCTTAGAAAACCAACTGATTAAGCAGCTTGAGTCGCTTGAGTATGAGCGTGTTGCGGTGATGTCGGAAAATGAACTGCTTGCTAATCTCAAGCGTCAATTAGAAAAACACAATAAAACCACTTTCAGTGAGATTGAATTTAAGCGTATTACCAATCATCTCAACAAAGGCAATGTATTTGATAAAGCCAAGATACTTAGAGATAAGTTTGTATTGCCACTTGATAATGGTGAGACTAAGTATGTTGAGTTTTTAGATACTGAGCATTGGTGTCAGAATCTGTTTCAAGTGACTAATCAGGTGACGATTGAAGGCAGTTATACAAACAGATATGATGTCACCATCCTAATTAATGGCTTGCCGTTGGTACAGATTGAGCTGAAGAAAAGAGGGGTGGAACTTAAGCAAGCGTTTAATCAAATTAATCGTTATCAAAAGCATTCGTTCGCCTCAAACAGTGCGTTGTTTGGGTATGTTCAAATATTTATTATCAGCAATGGTGTTAATACTAAGTATTACGCCAACAACAAACGGCAATCGTTTAAGCAGACCTTCTTCTGGGCAGATAAGAATAATCAAAACATCACTGATTTGAGAGCATTTACGGATAATTTCTTAGAGCGTTGTCATTTGTCTAAGATGATATGTAAATATATTGTTTTGGCTGAGGTGGATAAGATACTGATGGTGTTAAGACCATATCAATACTATGCGGCTGAGGCGATTATTGACAGAGTGACTAATTCAGATAAGAATGGCTACATTTGGCACACCACAGGTAGTGGTAAAACCTTAACCTCATTCAAGGCTTCGCAGATATTAATGAAATTGCCACAGGTTCACAAGGTGGTGTTTGTGGTGGATAGGAAAGACCTTGATTTCCAAACTACGAAAGAGTTCAATAGCTTTAGTGATGGCTCGGTAGATGGTACGGACAATACTAAGGCGCTGGTCAAGCAGTTTGCTGATGATACTAAGCTGATAGTCACCACCATTCAAAAGCTTAATACTGCCATTAGTAAATCACGCTATCAAGCGTCAATGGAAGGCGTGAAGGATAAGCATATTGTGTTTATCTTTGATGAGTGTCATCGCTCGCAGTTTGGTGAAACACATTTACGAATTACCAGCTTCTTTGACAAGAGTCAGATGATTGGGTTTACAGGTACACCTATCTTCCCACAGAATGCCATTGGCAATAAGATGGGCAAGCGCACTACAGCAGAGTTGTTTAATGATTGCCTTCACAAGTATGTGATTACCGATGCGATTAAGGATGACAATGTTTTAAAGTTTTCGATTGAGTATGTGGGCAGATATAAAGAGAAGTCTGGCAGTGCTAATAATGTTGATATTGAAGTTGAGAATATTGATATTAAAGAGCTGTTAGAGTCTGGTGAGCGCCTTAATAAGATAACGGATTATATCCTTGCTAATCACGCCCGTAAGACGCACTCAGGTGAGTTTAGCGCGATGTTTGCGGTGAGCGGAATACCTACGCTAACAAAGTACTATGAGCTGTTTAAAGCTAAGCGTGAGAAGGGCGAGCATAAACTTAAGATTGCCACCATATTTAGTTACAGTGCGAACGAAGATGACCAAGATGCTAACGGCGTTTATGAGAGTGATGGTGCGAATGTAGATGATGGTAATATTAACCAGCATAGTCGTGATAAATTAGAAAGCTACATCCAAGATTACAATCAAACATTCAATACCAAGTTCACCACTAAAGATTCACAGAGTTATTACAACTATTACAACGACATATCCAAACGAGTAAAGAACAGGGAGATTGACATCTTACTGGTGGTTAATATGTTCTTAACTGGATTTGATTCGAAGATGCTTAATACTTTGTACGTTGATAAGAATCTAAAGTATCACGGGCTGATTCAGGCGTTCTCACGTACCAATAGGATTGTAAACGAGAAGAAATCACAAGGTAATATCGTGTGCTTTAGAAACCTTAAAGAACAAACGGATGAGGCGATTGCGCTGTTCTCAAATAAAGAGGCTAAAGACGTTATCTTGATGAAGCCTTATGAGGAATATGTTGAGCTGTTTAATAAGGCATTTGTGGCGCTTATGGGTATTGCGCCAAGCGTGAGTAGTGTTGATGGTTTGGTGGATGAGAATGACCAACTTGAATTTATTAAAGCCTTCAGAGAATTGATACGTTTGAAGAATGTATTAACAGGATTCAGTGATTTTAACTTTGCTGACTTATCAATGGGCGAGCAGCAGTTTGAAGATTATAAGTCGAAGTATTTGGATTTATATGAAAAGGTTAAGAACAATACAGAAGTTGAGAAGGTGTCGATTCTTGATGAGGTGGACTTTGAGCTTGAGCTTATCCATAAGGATGAGATTAATGTCGCGTACATTTTACGCTTGTTGGCGCAGTACCGTGAGAGCGACACAGTTAAGCACGCAGAGTACAAGAAAAGCATTATTAACATCATTGCTGGGCAGGAGCATTTGCGCTCGAAGCGTGAGCTAATCGAAGAGTTTATTGATTCGCACTTGATGGGTATTGCGGTTGATGATATTGATGATGAGTTTGAGAAGTTCTGGGAAGGGCAGAAGGTGGGCGAGTTTGGCACACTGTGTGAAAACGAGGGGCTGGTTGAAGACGAAGTAAGGGCTGTGGTTGAAACCTATCTATACGACCAACGTAAGCCATTGGCAGACGATATTGCCAAGACATTACAAGCTAAGCCGAAGCTGCTTGAGCGCAAGAAGATTATTCCAAGGGTGCTTGATAAGATTATGGAGCATATCGAGAAGTTTTACGAGTTATAAGATTAGGAGTACAATTGACCTATGTCATTAATTTTTAAAACCTTTGAAGAAGCTCGGGACCATATCAAGAAAGACCCTGTTGGCAAAAGTATGGTGCGGCTGGATGATGGTTCAGGGTTTGAGGTTAAAAGTAAGAATGAAAAACCAACAGAGCCGCCCCAGTCTTTAGTCGATAACGATAATGAGGTTTTGTCAGAAGAAGATTTAAGAGAATTAATTGGCAATATCCCTGAAGTGGAAAAAAAGACAATAGTAGACAAGTCTAAATTAGAAATTTACAAAACTCCAGTATCAACAAGAGTTAGAAAAAAGAGATGGTCGTATCCAACCAAGAAAAAACATATAAAAAAGACTGTTTTATCTACACCTTCTGTCCTCAAACCCAAAACTATTCAGCCGTTACAAACTCGCACTCAGACATATAAAGGGTGGGTTTCTTCTAGCAAAAATCCTGATGGGAAAAGAGCCACTCACTCTCCTAAGCCAGCAAACAAATATCCAAAACAATATATTGATGAGCCTTTGGGAACGAGAGAAGACTCTAAGAAGATGTATGGTAGGCAGGGTGTTATCAATAAATCAAATAAATACTAACCATGATTCGTGAAGATGAGATTTGTTTAGTGTTACAAGGTCTTATTAACGGAGTTGATTATGAGACTGGTGAATCTTATGATTTTAGTGACACAGTAATCAGCTCTTTAAAAATTGTTTCAACAATGCTTGAGTGCGACAAGAGAAGTCAACACACTATTGACAGTATTGATTCGGCAGAAGCATTTGAGAAGAGCTATTTTGAAAAAACCTTAAAAACTCTTCCGGGAGTATCTAGTAAAGAATATCGTCAAATTAATGAAATTATTGGTGACTTTTATCTCAAGGAAAAGTTGCGCTTATCGAAACCAGGAAGTAATAATTCCAAAGCTAAAGACACTATTTCTGATTTGGCACATCAAATGTTTGGAATCGATATTGTTAGTCCCAAGGGAAGGCTGTCAAAAACTGGATGGTTTTATTCTGGCTCATCTCAAATCAAATGTAATATTTGTTTTAGTCCCCTTGAGGTATTTAGAAAGCCTTATACAACTAAAGCAAATCTCGTCTATCATTACTATGGTCTTGTGTGTATCGAATGTTCAACCGTCATTACCCCGACTGATTTACACGATACTGAAGAAAGGCGGAGTTTGTATAAGGAGCATCAAATAGATGTTTATGAATCTGACATAAAAGCAGGTGACAAATCAACTGAATCAGTTAATAAAAAATGTGAATCATTAAATAAAGAGACAAATATACCGATTCAGAGTCTATGTTCAGATTGTGATTGTGAAATATCACAGGAGAGGCTTGATAGCGTTCCTGATGCTACTAGATGCTCTCAGTGTCAATCAGAGTTTGAAAAGAACAACCCCGATTCCGTTACTCGAAAATTTGAAGATAAGAGCATAATGACACGGGAGGGTGCTAAGCATATGAGGGCTAAACAATACGGAACCAACATACATAATAAAAACTAACGCCCTTCGGTTGTGTTTCTCGATGCTGAAGCATCCAAGACTAAGCTAGTTCACTGCGCCTCACTTCGTTCGTTGCTGGGATAAATCCCTTTTCTTTTTAGATTGTTTTGTGAGTGACACTTTTTCTCTATGGCTTATTGAAGGCATTTATATTTGCATTCTTATTAGCATTGACATTATCATTCTACATTCTCCTTTACATTGTCATTAGCATTAACATTTACATTGGGTTGTGAGTCAGCTAACCTTAGGTTATTGATTAGCTAACCACAAGTGATATTAGATATTAACTACCTGGTGGTCTTCCACCCTTGCTGCCATTCTTCCTTTTTCTAAAATTAGCTTCAAGTTGAGGCTTTACCAATTCAAATAAACCTTGAATATTGGGGCTGAGTTTGGCTTGTTTTTCATATAAAGCAAACTCACACATGGCTTGAATAAATTCAGATTGGTCTTTACAATCAAGATACTTCATCGTTTTGTAAAAGCTATCATAAAATACAAATGAGCCACGACTAATAGCTTTGTCACTATTATGAATGGCTTTATATATTTGCTTTTTAACCTCGCTTAATCCGCACAGCCTATGCAAGTCATTAAAGTCATTGCAATCTTTGTCGTAGGCAATATCAAAGACTGGAAATACAGTAGTGCCACCAATATGCTTGGCAGCCTCTATTGCCTTAACACGGCCAATATTCTTATCGAGCTTATGGTCATCGTCACCAGCAATGATTATCTTGGCATTAGGGTATTTAGCTGATAACTCCTTGGCAACTTCTATCAGGTTTCCTGAGTTGAAGCACACAGCCACAGACTCTCCTGTAGCTTCGTAAATACTTGCTCCCGTGGCATAGCCCTCGCAGAGTATTAAAGTGTCTTCAGGAGCTCCTATTGGCATGAAGCAGCCCTTAATACGACCACCTTTAGTGAAGAATTTAGAACCAGTTGGAGATATTGTTTGTATGCTGGAAATTTCTCCATCAGTATTAAGCATCGGTATTAACAGTAAAGAGTTTTCTATGCGTAATCCGTGAGCTTTAACGCCTTTACTTTGTAAATATGGATGGGCATTTATTCCACGTGTAGTTGCACAGTTGAATCTGTAATTTACTTGCTTTTGAACATAGTCTTGTTGCTTAACTTTCTCGAGTTCAGCAATGTGCTTTTGCTCAGATAGCTGTATGGCATACTGCCTCTTTTGTTCGACAGTGAGATGTATACGCTCAATGCTACAAAACTTTTCGTTTATATCGCGTTTCCAGCAGCCAAAAGAGCCTGATTGGAACTTGCCATTGTCATAGGAAACGTACCAACTGTTTTTATTGTCATCTCCATCATTTTTAAAACGATGAATTTCACCATCATGGATGATTTCAGTGGGCGGTGTAATGCCGAACTCCAGCATCTTATCTTGTATAGTTTTCATAATTGTTTTTCCTTAAGTAGTTTGATTTTCTGAATGTCTGATTCGCTGAACCAATAGCGCATCACATGAGTTGTGCCACCAAATCGGTTAGGTATTTTTTCCATCTCACGTGGTATTTCCAAGCCAAGTTGACTTGAAAGTGTGCTGATAGTTGAGTTCAAACATTGGTTCCCAAGCTCTTCAGCTTCAAACCTGTTTAGATTTTCCCTTCTCTGAAAAGCGTCAATTATGTTAGAATACTTTGTACCTTCTTTTAGGTAAGACAACCCCTGTGACTTTGGCGAGCCAGGGATTTTTTTGTTATTTGGCTGTGGCATCTAGCAGACCTCCATGTTTTTGATATGTTGTTTTGCGCTTTTCGCCATTATCTTTTTCACTGTGAGTTATTGAGCTTAATAAGCCCGATTTAATCTGTTTACTATTTGACTCAAGTCTTTCTATAGTATTAGAGTTGTTGTCTTGTAACGTATCTAGCAATCCTTTTATCATTGTTACTTCTCCTTTTGGGTCATCTCACCTGTGTGGCGATAAGTGTGGTGTTTTATATAGTTATCGACATCTAATTTATCGTAGAAAATTCGAGAGCCAATTTTGTGATAACTAATCACAATTCCAGTTCCAGTGCTTCTAGCATTGTTTAGCGTTCTAGGTGATATTCTTAGTTGATTTGCAGCTTCTTTAGTGGTCAGCCATTCGTTTTGTTTATCCATCTTATACTCCTATAATATTTGAGAAAACTTTAGGACCTTTTGTCAATAAAGTTATGCAAATGATATGTAGGGTGGCTGTGTATTAAAAGTGGGTATCAAGGTAGTTGTGAGAACTACCCCGTTTTATGTACTATCGAATAGGGTTGTGATATTTTTTTAACTATTTATTTAAGCTTTGGGACTGCTGTATAACTTCATCAATTATTTCGTCAATAATTTTTATTGATTTGGTAGATATTTCATTGTATGAATAACTACTTAAAGGTTTTTTTACCTCTTTGCTTGCAGGGTCTTCTATGTAATAAGACAACTCTACATGACATTCTCCTTTAGGTATGATATGCCTCTTTTTTAATTCTTTTCCAAGATAAGATAGCCTATTTCTATTTGTTTTCCATATCCATATACTGTCGTAATCACCTGAAATAAATCCCTTTTGTAACAAGATGTCATGTAGTTTTTTTAAAACGACTTTGTTTAGATTTCTTTTGTCAATGCGGTCATCCTGTTTAGTAAAAAAATTACTATAGCCAGCAAGCATATTTAAGTCGTTACTGGTAATACTTCCATCAGACCTTAAAAACATACTTTTTCCTAATTCTTCATTTTGTAAAGTTATATAAAAACTATATTCAATAGAGTTTCTCGATGGCTTATTTTTAAACAATGTGAAATTATCTGGCAACACTTCATGCAATGCTTCAGTATTCAATCCAAGAAGTATAAACAAAGCCTCATCATATGAAAGCAACTTGTTGGGTTTGAGTAGTAAGTAGTTTTTATCAACCAGGTGTTGTGAGTACTTTAATTTGTCAGATATGACACCAATGTTTTCAGGTATTAATAAATTAGTATCAAAATATTTATTTTTATTTTCTTGAAGGTAGCTATCTAATAATATTATTACTGCAGCTGTATATTCAGGGTCTACCAGCCTGTAATCATCCAATGTATCAAAGGTTACAGAGCCATTTATTTTGTCTTTATTTATAGATACTTTAATATTTTTTTTAATTGACACTGGCGGTTTCCAATATGTAGTCTGTAATTTGTTGCATTGGCTTTCTTAATGTTTCGATTGATGGCTGGATATAGTGAACTGATGTCACGTCTGTCTCTTTATGATTTATCAGCCTTTTAATAGTAGAGTGCTGAATGTATAGACTATCAGCATAGGTGGCAAATGTTCTTCTTAAGTCATGAAGTAGGAATTGAACGCCACTATTTTCGATTACTTTTTTAACTTGTCTGTTTGAATTTACAAGAGATTTATTCGGGTTGTATCCTGGGAAAACAACCGAACCGAGTGATTTATCTTTTCTACATTTAAAAATATCCATAATGAAGCTAGTCAAGGGCAGGGTGTGCTCTTCATGGTTTTTTGTATCTTTAATGCTTAATAGATTATTTTTAAAATCAATATTGTCCCATGTAAGGTTTATCGCTTCTCCCGGTCTTAACCCTGTAAAGAGTAAGACAAACAAGTAGTCCTTTACTGTTTCAGAGGTGTTTTTATGGGTTATATTAACTTTGTTAAGGGGTAGGGTATTAACAGCATTAAACCAATCTTTTAAATCGTTTGGCTTAATCACATTAGTTCTTACCTTCTCCCTGAACCAAGATTTTTTATGGCTAATTTTTTGCACTGGATTGTATTGAATAATAGGGTAGCCGTTAGAATCTTCATATTCACCAATTGCAAAATTAAATAAGGCTCTTAGAAGTCTCATTGTGGCATTAGCTCGATAGATAGACTTCTTTCCGATGGTTCTATGTTTTTTTTCAACCATTGAGCGACTAATGCCTACAAATTCATTGCTACTCCATTCGAACAAGTATTTATCAAACAATATTTGATAATCACGAATTGTTTTCTTTTTAATTAAATTTTTCTTGTGGTGGGCGTAGTCATTCATAACCTCTAGAAGGGTAATGCCTTTAATTTTATTATCTCTTGCTTCCTTGTTGGGGTCTATTCCAGAACTAAATTGATTTAAGGCTTTTATAGCCTCAGCTCTGGCTTGTTCAATTGTCATATCAGGAAATCTGCCAAGGGTCTTAGGTACATATTTGCCATTAACTCTTTTTCTTACACGAAATGACTTGACTCCAGTACCTGTAACTCTTATAGCTAAGCCTATGATTCTTGAGTCATAGTACATATCCATCTTTCCTTTTTTAGCTACAGGCAAACTTTCAATTTTCTTTTTTGTAAAGTTAAATCTTTCCATTTATTTCTGAGAGACCATCAAGAGACCAAAGTTTTGTGAAATTGCATTAAAATCAGTTATAAACAAAATGATAATTAATGCCTATATAATAGCACTAAAGTTAGATGTAGTGAAGCTTAATGAAGATTAGTTATGTTCTTGGAATGAAAACTGTTAATCCGTTTGTCGCTGGTTCGAGCCCAGCTCGAGGAGCCATACACCTAAAGGGTTTGCGTAAGCAAGCCCTTTTTTTTAAATAAAAAAAAGCCGACAAAAAGCCGACAATTTTTTAAATT
>Ga0181555_1003031_pt1 | contig 13649 bp, 10 predicted proteins | sample 011ome_15_FD_145601 | JGI IMG/M metagenome (GOLD analysis project Ga0181555, IMG submission 145601) | Coastal salt marsh microbial communities from the Groves Creek Marsh, Skidaway Island, Georgia - 011504AT metaG (spades assembly) | ecosystem: Environmental > Aquatic > Marine > Intertidal zone...
CGATCATCGTGTCGATCGACGCGCGGTGTCGATCGATGCGCGGTGTCGATCGAGGCACGGGCGTCGGCGTGAGGCACACCATGGCGCGCGCGATCGGCGTCGGCGTCGGCGTCGGCGTCGGCGTCGCGGTGGCGTCGGCGTCGGCGGCGCGGCGGCCGGCGCGGCGTGGGACGGTGAGACGTCGAGACGTCGCGCGGCGCGCGCGCGCGGACGATGACGATGACGACGATGAGGGGCTGGCGAGGACGACGGCGATGATGCGTGGTGAGAATCGTCGCGCGGCGGCGGATCGCGCGCGGGCGCGGGCGAGCGCGCCACCGGCGTTCATGCCCGCCGCGGACGAGGATGACGGTGGGGTGATGGTGTTTGATGATGATGACGACGAGGATGAGGACGCGGGAGGGGAGGCGAGGCGTGAGGGCGCGGAAGTGGGGGCGCGCGGGAGGGATGGGGCGCGCGCGGCGCGCGACGAGGCGGAGGCGCGCGCGGTGATTGAAGCGACAGTGTCGAGGTTGAAGGATCGTCAGGCGAATAAGGTGGCGGCGGCGTCTTCGGGGGCGACTGCGGCGGCGTCGTCTCGAGCGACGAAGCGTGCGAGCGCGGCGGGGGTAAAGAAGACGGTGAGGAAAAGCGAGTGGGATTCTTTCGTCGACTGGAAGACGATGGAGCACCAAGAGTATGAGACGTTGAGCGATGCGGAGTATGCGAAATTGACCAAGAAACTCGCGCTCGAGCCTGAATGGCGTCCAATGGTGAGTTACCTCACCTCTCTCGGCCTGAAAGCTGGGGATTTAGAAAAGATGTTGATTAATTGCGAAGAGGTGTTCAATCGACCGGTGTCGCGGGTGATTACGCGCGTCGAGTATTTACAATCGGAGATTGGTTTAGAAGGCAAGACTTTGAGGCAAATCGTCAACAAGGATCCGCGAATTTTACTGCAGCGTAATCGACATTCAATTCCGCGATGTAGATATCTGACAAAGATTGGCGTACCCCAAGACAAGCTCGCCGACGTGCTCGGGAAGCAGCCGAGCATTTTGCACTTGAGCGTGCAAAAAGGTTTGATGCCGCGCGTCCAGTACCTCAAGCAGGAAGTTGGCATCGCCGCTGAAGACATACCGCTCGTGATTCAACGTTCGCCTGCGGTGTTGACGTTTTCAGTGGAGAATCAAATCCAGCCGCGCGTGGAGTTTTTACGCGAACTCGGCATTAGCAAGGAAAACGTCGTGAAAATGATCACCCGGCACCCGCACTTGTTGCAGTACTCGTTTGAGGGCTTGGGCGAGCACTTGAAGTTCTTGGGTGAGATTGGCATGAATGACAACGAGGTTGCGCTCACCGTCACTCGATTGTCGCAATTCTTTTCGCTCTCTGTGGAAAATTCACTTCGGCCAAAGTACGAATACTTGACTGGCGAGCTCGGAGGCACAAAGGAGACGTGCGTCAAGTACCCGGCGTACTTTTCGCTATCGTTGGACCAACGCATCAAGCCTCGTCATTTGTTCTTGGAACAGTATGACCTTGCCCCTGACCCGTTCCCGATGAAATATCTCAGCGTGAAGGATGAAGAGTTCGTTCTTCGCGCCGATCGCACCGTGGCTGAGTTTGAAGAGTACAAGGAGGAGATGATTCCCATTTTTACCGCCGAAACGGCGCGTCGAGCGCTGTTACGACAAGTGACAATGTCTAGCGAAGAACAGCGCATGGAACTCGAGCGCAAGCGCGCAGAGTACATGCGTACGCATCAAGAGCTCGCGCGTAAGCGTGAGTACAGCGATCGCGTGCTCAAGGCGAGAAATTCTCACCGAATGTTGCTCCGCGTGTCCAACCGACGCTCGCGATGAACAAAAGCCGCCGCGCCGCGCGCGAGTGTTTGACTATGATTCATGAAATGTACATTAATCACCTACTAGCAGGCTATATTTGTAGTGCAAAATTACGCATTGATTATCACACCCGCCCTCACGTCGCGCTCGGGTTCGCCAGCGCCATCATCTTCTGTTGAAGCTCCATGATCGCGCGTTGCTTTTCCTCGTGCTTCTTCTCGCACGCCGCCGCCGCTTTTTCCAACCGATCGCTTTCCGCCTTGATAAAACCCAACCGCTTCTCGACGTTCCCACGCGCCTCCACCAAGTCCTGCTTCACCAATACCGGACCAATAAGCTTGTACACGTTCGCGTCGTCTTCTAAAAGTTCGAGTTCCTACGTCGCGTGTCAGTCCTCTCGCCAGTCAACGCGCGCGCGCGCGCGTCCGCCTCTGTCGTCATCGTCTTCGTACCTTTAACACCATTTCATTCTCACTCAACTGCTGCTGCGCCTGTTGTTGCGCGATAGAATTCGCACTCAACTCTACAACACCCAACGCACACGCACACGTCCGTCAGTCAACGCGCGCCGGCGCCAAACCATCGTCAACCATCATCCTCGCGCGCGTCATCCATCCTCCATCATCGTCGCGCACCTTCCGCGATCGTCTCGTACTCGCGAGAACTCTCCCGTAACTTGGCTTGCATCGCGTGAAACATCTCCATCGGTGTCGTCATCGTATCGTACTCGACGACCGCGTCGCGTCGCGTCGCGCACTCGCGAACGCGCGAACGCGCGAACGCATCGATGGGCGCCCCATCGGAACACATCGGTGACGCAACACGTGGACGCCATTGCGCGACGCGTCGCCTCGCATCGTTCTGGGATGTTTTATTCGAGCGAATTGTTATGCGCCAAGGGGGCGCTGGGGCAGATTTGGGTGCGATGCGACGACGACGCGACGACGACGACGACGCGACGACGCGACGACGCGACGACGCGACGACGATGATGATGCCATGGTGGACGCGCGTCTCGGATGACGAGACGCGCGCGCCGCGACGCGCGCGCGGATGGATGGATGGATGGATGGATGACTGACTGACGATTGATTCGACTGCGTGTGGGTATAGATTTTGGCGAATCAACCATCAAAGGCGGATAAGATGACGCGCGTGAAGATGGAGAAGATTTCAATTGATTCGACGTGTGAGACGATTATTAATCCACCGTCGCCGTTGGTGCGTCGGCGCGCGCGCGCGATTGAACGCCGACTGACGAGTGTTTGAATGTGCGCGTAGGCGTTACGTCTCGCGGCGTTACTCATGCGTGGTGTGGTGGCGGTGTATACTCGTAAATTGCGTTTCTTGTATGAGGATTGCGTGAAGACGTTGGCGCGTTTGAATGCGTTGGCGGCGCCGAATAAAACCAAGGATCGACATTTATTGGACGCGCCAGAGAATGGAAGTCGCTCGGCGCGGGCGACGGTGACGCAGGCGTACGATGAAGATGTGTTAATGAATCCGGAATTTGATCGTCATTTCGTGTCGCAAGGGTACGTGAATTCTCAAGCGTTTGATGTTGTGCCGAGCGATCAGCTCGAACGTGATTTTGATGTGTTTGAAGGTGGAGACGACGGAGACGCAAACTTTGGGAATCGTTTCGTCGCGCGCAACGACGCTCGCATCAACCTCGTGGAATTGCAAATGCCCGCCGATGATGAACAACACCGTATCGATGAAGAATATGAATATGAGTTCGCCGTGCATGATGATCCGCGCTACCAGCAAAGCGAGGATGAGGATGGTTATCAGCTCGCGCGCGTCGACGACGCCATCATGCCGATGCCGTTGGATGAAGAAGACGAAGAACAAGTCGAGGAGCCCATTGGAACACAGTTGAAACGTATGCGCGAGCAACAAGATGTCACGATTGCCGCTCTTCCCGCGCCAAAGAAATTTCGCCGCGCGATGCCACAAAGTCGTTCTCGTGTGTTCATCTTTGATGAACGAACGCACGTCACGGCTGACGCGTTTCGCCAATGGTTGACGGATACGAATGACATCACTAAAGCGCGTCCCGATATCGACAACGATGAAGCCATGCTTGGCGCAAAAGATGCTGTTCGCGATAATTTCTTCCACGCATCGGCATTCAAGCTCAATCCCGTCATGGCTGCGCAATCTGCGCTCGAACTCTTTGTGAAGGATCCGGCCGCCATGGCTGCGCGATTCGAGCAATTTGAGCACCACGTGTACGAACCAAACTATCAAAGTGATGAAGAAAACGTCGATGGTATCAACTATAACATCATGTTCGACGAACATGGTAACGTGCGATCGACTGAAAGATGCGCGCCGTTCTTTCTGCGCAAAAACGCTCCACCCCTGGTTCTTTCGATTTCAATGCCGCCGCAAAAAAGACGCCGAGCACGCTTCTCAAGTCTGCGCGCAGCTCTGGTTTCTTCGGACCTGGAAGCGATTTGAAGTTTTCTGGAATGAAGATTCCTGAAGATGCCGAAGAAGATTTTTCTTTTGACAATCAACAAGTTCCTGGTAGTGAGATTTCTTTCGGGATGTTTCGTTCTGGAGGATCCAAGCCTGACTATCACGCACGCGGTTCTCAAGCGTCCCTCATGGAGACGGAGGAGTACACGTATCCTGACGCCGAACCTTCGCCTCAAGAACTCACGCGTGGTTCGCACAATCTTCTTCAGTTCCTTACGCAAGCCGTCTTCAAGTCGCGCAACGATAGCGAGCTTGAAAGCATCACTCTCACCGATTTGTGCGTCGTCAGCCATTTATCTCGCGCCAAAGCGGCTCGATTGTTCTATCAAACGCTTGTGCTCATCGGTGCCGACTACATCTCCGCGTTCCAGGACGATTCCGAGCCATTTGGCGAAATCACCCTCATTCCTGGTCCGCGCTTTGAGTTTGCGAATGATGATTAAACGAGCGTTCGTCGCGGCGGCGCCCAGTCATGTGAAAGGAAACGTAAAATGATGAAGCGTGAGTGCACGTGCGCTATCGCGCGCACCCAAGTGTAAATGATGTGTTATTATGATGTGATTGTATGAATTTTTGTGTGTATTAATGAAACAACTCAAGAATTAGTTTTGGCCAAACATCTTCTTCAAGTTATCGCCGGCTTCTTGAAGCTTGTTCGCGGGCGTGTCGAGACACTCTTCCTCAGACGGGATCATCCAAACCTTCTCCTTGGACGGAGTGAACATCGAACGCGGGTTCTCCTTGTCCAAAACACCAAAACCATACTCAATTTCCTTCGCCTGCTTCAACATCGGCATCGTTCGAGCAACCTTGTTGATCGCTTCAAAGTCCTTGTAAATCGCTTGCCCGATGTTTTGCGACAACGACTTCAACGCCATCGACTTGGACATGTCATTGTCCAAGCCCTTAACCAACGTGTTCGCCGCGCTACCACCAGTGACGACGTTCAACGGGTACCACACCTTCAAACCCTTCTTCGAGCGCACGTAAATCACAAACTGCTCGTTATCCGGATCAATCGGCGGCAAGAACTGCTCCACCCCGCCTTGCCCGGGCATCCCTCGCCCCGCGCGGTTCCCTTGACCCTTACCCTTGGCGTACACCACCATCGATCGTCGACCGTTCGACGACGCAGATTCAACGCCCTTACGTCCCGCAATCGCACCGCGGCGCGCGAACGCCGCAGACTTCGAGCTCAACGCGCTCGCGTTCATCATCGTCAACCCCGTCGACGTCATTGGTTATCCAGAAAAAGTGCGCGTCGTCCTAGTCTTCGGCGCGTGTGCGTGTGCGTGTGCGTGTGCGTGCGTGCGCGACGAGCGGGTGCTGTCGTCGACGGTGTGCTATGCGTGCGCGTGCGACGTGACAACCGTGCGCTCTGCGTGCGTCGCGGTATGCCGCCGTCGCGAACACCGCGCGCGCGCGCACCGCATCATCGAGGCATCCGCGTCGGCGCCGCGTGCCGAGCCCAACATGCGCCGCATACGTACTGTATCACCTAAACGTCTATGTACATCAAATTCCAGAACGGACACGACTATTTCATAGCACGAACACGCGCAGAGTAGTAAGATGCGCGCGCACCAGCGGCGAACACCCCATGATTCTACCGCACGCGCGGCTACACTACTAGAGGCGCGCCAATCCTTCCGAACGATCCGTTGGGCGCGATCGCGCGTCAAACCATCGCACGCGCACCGACGACCACCGTCGACGATCGCCCGAGACGTGACTGCGTAAACCATACACAGACACACGCCCACACACGCACCTCGCACACGCACGCGCGCACACACCCGCGCACGACAGACATAACCAGGAAACATGGCGGCTGATTTAACGGATGAACAGATCGCGGAATTCAAGGAGGCGTTCGCGCTCTTCGATAAGGATGGCGACGGCACGATCACCACGAAGGAGCTCGGCACGGTGATGCGTTCTCTTGGTCAAAACCCGACCGAGGCTGAGTTGCAAGATATGATCAACGAAGTCGACGCGGACGGCAACGGAACCATTGATTTCCCAGAATTCTTGAACCTCATGGCGCGCAAAATGAAGGATACCGACAGCGAGGAGGAACTTCAAGAGGCGTTCAAGGTGTTCGATAAGGATGGTAACGGAACTATTTCTGCTGCGGAATTGCGTCACGTTATGACCAACTTGGGTGAAAAGCTGACAGATGAGGAGGTTGATGAGATGATCCGCGAGGCTGACGTCGACGGGGATGGGGAAGTCAACTACGAGGAGTTCGTGAAGATGATGATGGCTAAGTAATCGTTTATAGCTCATTGAACGACGCGAATTTCGAATAATCTTATGTTAGACACGCACGTGTTGTAGCACGCTCTACGTGTGTGCCCTTTTTGAACGTTAAATGATGTAAATGCAAAACAGTCTATGGAAAACCGCGCTTGCGACCCCTGTTGGGGTGTTGACTTTCTGCGAATCACGCGCGCGCGCTCGAAACGCTTGGTGACGACGACGACACGGCGAGATGACTCGTGACGAAATCTAGGGTGAATTCTATCACAGGTTATTCTACTACAGGTACGTGCTATGCGAATCGCCCCGTTATTTAAGCGGCTTTAATCCAAGTTTCGCGCGAATAGCGTTCGCCTCGGCGATTTCGGGATCGACGACAGCTGTCGCCTTCTTCTCCTTTTTCTCTTTCTTCTCTTTCTTCTCTTTCGTTGGCGGCAGTCTCTCACCCTGAAAACGGTCACGTGATGATCGTACATCGTCGTAACGCCTATCATCTTCGCGTGCGTCGCGTCGCTGGTGACGTGGAGATCTCGAGCGCGAGCGAGACCGTCGTCCTCGGCTGCCGCCGTCGCGGCGTCCGCGGTCGCGACTGTCACCACGCCGATGTCGCGGTGAACGCGATCGTGATCGACTGCGACTTCGGCGTCGATGTCGGTGCTCATCATCATCTCTTCGCGCGATCGTCTTAGCATCAAACTTGGGCGCTGGCGCGATATCGTCCAACTCTCCATCCTCGCGCCGTCGTTTGACGCCGGCGCCGCTCGCCTCCGCCGCGTTGGTGACATCTATTTTTCGACCCGTGCTCGCTGGTTCATCATCCACATCCATCTTCATCTCGCGTTTAAACGCATCGTCTACAGCCTGCTCGAGCTGCTCTTCTAAATCCGCAATGTCCTCCTCGAGCGCGCTCACGCGGGGCTCCAGCGCTCCGGCGGCTTCGAGCGTTTGCCGATGAGGAATCCGTGGCAAAGACACATCACAAAACTGATCCTTTGTCAACAGATTGTTCACGAACTCATCTACGTGTGTAAGAACGTATTTACCATCTTTTGAACGATACCTCACCTTTCTGTAATCATTCAACAGCGGTTCGAGGTATTGATACACATCCGTCGGCTTGCCCACCAAGCGCATGTAAAACGCACCCAACAACCGCACATACTTGTGATCTTCATTCTTTATAAACTCCAAGATGATCTCCTTTTCGGGTTGAATCTGCAACAACTTCAATGTCAGGCATAAGAACTCCGTGGCGCGATTGTTCCCGCCATAAATCCCCCCGCACGCGCGCAACTCGACGGCTAAATCAACCAACGCCTCCGCGCTCACCGCGAAGCACTTCTCCTTCCAATACGTCATCGCATACACCTTATCCCGCGTTATGCGCTCCATTAAATTCTACACGCGCATCACAACGCACACGATACCTCACAGTCAGTCACACCGCACGCATCGCGCGTCACACACACCACGACATCGTTCGCACACACCGCTCGCGCCGCAACGTCCCACGCGCGCGCGCGCCACGCCGTCGCGCCATGCCGCTGCGCCCGTCGCGCCCGTCGCGCACACCGTACCTGTGGATCCATCCCGCGCACCGTGCGCGCGAGCGGGTCGGTGGCGTTCGCCATCGCGCGCGAATATCGAGGCGAGATGTGCGGCAACCACGCATCGCTTTTCGCGCCACCACGCCGCGCGGCGTCATCAACGTCATTCGTCGCCGCACGTCTCGTCATGGCGCGGCGATTACACGGCAAGCGGTTCAAGGTACGCGTACCGCGTCGTTCGATGCGTCGCTCGCGACTGGGACGACGAGCGCGGCGCGCGAAGGGTGCGACAGACGCGAGAGGGCGATTTCAAACCGTGGCAACGGGATTCGCGCATCGGGCGCGCATAGACTGACGACGCACGCGCGCGCGTTCGCGACGAACAGGCGTCAAATCCGAAACGTCGGTTATCAGGGGCGGATCAGGTACCGCATGGAGGTGCGTTTGCGCGCGGATTGATGGGCGTGAGGGGTGATTTCGATCGAGCGCGAGTTTGAATTTGAGTCGCGTGGCGTTTGAATCGCGCGAGAGGCGAAAGATGACGACGGTCGCGTCGCGTTCGTCGATCGCGCGCGTGATATGAGTATGGAACTCTAGTACTGACGTATGGTGATGGTGACGTGATTTTCGTGATTGCGTAGAGGTAGAGCGGAAGAAGCGTCGCTACCGCCCGGGAACGTTGGCGCTGAAGGAGATTAGGAGATTTCAGAAGACGACAGATTTGTTGATTCGTAAGATGCCGTTCGCGCGATTGGTACGTTTCGTTCGTGTGTTCGTGTGTTTTGTTCCCATGTATCGTTACACGATTGACACGCTCGGGCGTCATCGACGTACTAATCGAGCGACTTCTTGCGTCCCATCCTCAGGTGCGGGAAATTTCAAACGAATTATCCCCAGAGCCGTTGCGTTACACGGCGGAGAGTTTATTAGCGTTACAGGAAGCGACGGAGGATTTCTTAGTGCATCTTTTTGAAGATTGTAATTTGTGTGCGATCCACGCCAAGCGCGTGACGATCATGCCAAAGGATTTGCAGTTGGCGCGGCGCATCCGCGGGCCGATTTACGGCGTCGCCGCGTATTAACCGCGCGCGCGCGCCGACGGTTGTCCTCACCGACGGCTTGGCCCGCGCCGAGGACCCGCGCGACGTCTCGCGCGTATCTCACGGCGACGGAATGTATTAGGAACGCGCGCGCGCGTCCAGCCGCGTACTCCGCGCGTCGTCGGTTCCGGCGTCGCCCGCCCGGCCGACGCGCGCCCCATAGTCAAAACACTCTCGCCACATGTAATCTTACCCTGAATCTGAACTACATAATGTAGCACCACAAAGTCTATCTACATGTCAAAACACAAAATTGATAGACAATGAACCGTTACAGTACGACATCCAGCGCGCACGCCACACTCGGACCCGCGGCGTGACGTCGACACCTGATGACGTCGACGTCACGTCATCGCCCGTGGCATTGCGCGACGCGTGCGCGACGCCGACGACGACTCGCGACGCCGACTTCGCTGCGACCGCGACGCGCGACGCCGTTCGTATCGACGTCTTCATTCGTCCATTCGTTCGCGCGCGATCGACGGCGCGCGCGTACGGGAAAGGCGCGGGGCGTGAATGCCGCTCGGGAGCGCGCGAGGCGTCGTCGCGAGCGCGTTCACGAGCGCACCAGGCGCGGCGTTTCAGCCCGTGAATAATCACGCGAGCAGTACGTCGACGAGTGCGGGGACGACGACGACGGGGACGATGAGTGGAGGCAGCACGCGGGATCAGCGACCGAAACGGATGAATGTTGGGGTGAACAATCAGATGAGCGGCGTCGGGAAAGGGCGAGGCGCGAGCGGCGTTAAGGGTGGGAAGACTTCGACGACGCCGCACGTGCCGTATGGGAATACTGCATTGAGTGTGAAGGCGGATGAAGCTAGATTGAACACGATTCAAGACGAGAAGGAACGGAAGCGTTTGAAGCGACTGTTGCGCAACCGCGTGTCGGCGCAGCAGGCGCGCGAGCGGAAAAAAGCGTACTTGGCATCTTTGGAGCAGGATGAATCGGAAAAGGTGAATAGAATGGCTGAGTTGGAGAACCGAGTGAATGCGTTGGAGCGTGAGAATCAAATGTTGCGTCAGGTGATTCAAACCGTGACGCGTCGGGCGGTTCCAGCTAACGCGAGGGATTACGCCGTTCCAACCATGTAAAAGCGAGTACCAAAAAGTTCACTAGCAAACCGAGAACCGGACTGCGATACGTGCGTTTCTGGTTATTAGATTCAACAACCGTACCTACACTTCATCATCATCATCAAGCAAATTATTTTTAATTTTAAGATTTTTACAGTTTGTTCTACGTCGGCGTCGGCCTCAGTGTTTCATGTTTCAGAAACGTTGGCGCCTCGGGCGCGCGAGCACGTGTCTCTTATCGTATCGGTTCAATCATTCGATTTCGATGGCATCGATTTCATCAGGCTTGGCATCTTTCCAACGTTTCGATAACGTCTTCATGACGGAGGCATGCGGCGTACCGGCGCCTAATGCGTCCTTAGTGGCCTTGAAATGCTCCTTGACGAACAAGCTAAACGCCGTCGGAGCGCGCGTTTGCACTTCTTGTCCATTCTTCTTGAACTTACCCAAGTACTCAAGCTTGCCTCCGCATGCACCGCATGCTTTCTTCGTGATGTCAATCGATTTGCTGTGACGGCCGTACTCCTGTTGACACCATTCTCGTGTGCATCGCCACTTGTATGGTTGATGAATGGCGTACGCGTGGCACGTCGAAACATTTGTCTCTGGATACGTGCGCATGGCGAGCGTGGCCCACTTCTTGAATACCGGCCCGTGTGGAGGCTTGGCGATTTTGTCCACGAGCCACGCCGAAGCGTGACACATTTCGTGCAAAAGCGTTGCTTCGAGCTTCTCAACCGTGTCGAGGACTTTGGTGCTCAGTTCAATGCGCGCGCTGTACACCGTCTCACCAGTCTTTGACGAGCGCTTGTAGTGCGTCAATCCAGCCGTGGTTAGCAACTTGTTGTTCCATGACACGTCAAAGTCCACAGGAAGCTGGTCATCGAACACGTTGGCGTTGAATTCGGCGAAGAGTGCTCCCGCGAGGGCATCCTTGTGACGGTTGAAGTTGAACTTCTCGGCACCCTTCTTGGCGACACTCTTGAGCGCACTCTGCAGCGCTTTACTATGCGTCGGCGGCGGCTTGAATGCATTGAAGGTAGACCTTGGCGACATTTCTTTCGGCGGCGTCGGCGTTTGCAAGTTTGATGGACTGTACGGATCGATTGACAGCTTGTCGTTCATCTCATCGACCAAATCAGCCTTTGGTTCTCGACGCGGCGCAGGCGTGACATTTTCAGCCTCGCTATCGTATTCTACCGCGTAGTCACTTAAATCACCATCGTCGTCTTCGTCATTAATAAAATCATCATCGCTCGTATTCGCCTCCTCGTCATCATCGTCGTATTCGTCGTCAAAATCAAACTCGTCGCTAGCAGAGGCGTCGTCGTCGATGAAGACGCTGCGTCCGCGCGCCGGGAACGTCTTTTTCGTCGCCGCCGCACGCCGCGGCCGAGTGCGAACATCGGGACTTTCTGAAGTTTCTTCATCTTTATCATCATCTGCATCTTCTTTCTCGTCATCTTCAGACACATACGCCTCGTCTTCGTCCTCGTCGCTCGATTCCTCGTCGAGAATCACTTTGCGTCGAGCCGCTCGCGCGCGCGGTGGTCGACGAGCGCTCGCGACGTCTGGCGAGTCTGAAACATGCGAATCATCGAAACGAATGTGTGTCGGCACTGTGCGCTCCACCATGACCTCTTGATCGACGTCGTGGTCGTCGTCATTCTGTAAACGAAGCGCCTCCATAGCGTCGCCCAAATCATTCGCATCCGGGTTGCCATCCTCAGTTCCAGCGACGGACTCCGATTCATCCGCATCTTCATCGTTGCTGTGACGTTCCTCATCATCCGTCTCTACGATGGACTCATGGTCAACACCACTGCTCGGCGTAGGTAAACGGAACGGCCCACCTCGAGCGCGCATGTGTTCAATCGCGCACTCGGCCACGCCACATTCGCACGGCGGAAACGTCCCTTCAACTTCCTCGTCTCCATCACCCACCGTGTCGTCAAAGCTTTCTTCCGCCGAACCAAACGACTCACTCGATTCATCTCGCGTCACCGCGATATCTGTCGTCATCGTCGTCGTCGTTGCAGCAGAAAAGCTCAATCGTTTACGTTCCGCTGGCGACTCGAGCGCGTCGATTGCGCGCGCGAGCGCCTCAAAATCCCCACTCCCATTCGCCGCCTGCCTCGCCAGCGTCTCAAACACGCGCGCGGGATCGAGGCCGCTCTTTCTTATCGACGTCATAGTCGCTCGCAACGCGCGTTTGGTATCATCCGCTAACGCCAGTTCGCGATCGAATCGAGCCGCGGTCACCGGCGTCCGCGCCGTCTTCGCCGTCGTCTTCGCCGGAAGCGGCTCCGTGCTCACATCGTCCTCCGACCCGCCGTCCTCCGCCGCGCTGGCGGATGCGTGAGACGATAACGATCGTTCGGCGTCATACATCAACTTCCCGCTCGTTTCGCTCGCCGTCGTCGTCGTCGTCGTCGACGACGACGATTGTTTCCGACGGATGTCTTCCCCCTCCTCCGCGCTGCCATTAATCATCGCCCGCAACGGCGCGCGCGACGCCGTAGATTTCCCCTTGATCGTCGTCGGCACATCACGCGAGACGACTTCTTCGCCGACGTCGTCGCCGACGATGGATACTGAGCTTCCGAGCTTACGACGACGCGCACCCGTCGATGAAACGTCGATTGGCGTCACCAACCCATCGCCGCGCGCATCGGCGTCGTCGTCGGCGGCGCGCGGCGTGGCGAACGACGGACGACGCCGACGGTGTCGACCAGTGCTTTCGGCGGTCTTTGCCACGATGGTTTTGAACAAGTCGGCGGGCATCGCGCGCGCGCCGCCGACGCTCGCGTGGGCTCGAATGGCGTCAGAGCCACGCGCGCGCCGCGGGCTCATGGCGACGCCTCCGCCGACGGCGTCGGCGGAGGCGCGGACGGCGTCGACGGCGACGTCGACGACGTCGACCGCGGCGAAGATTGGCGTAAGCGGCGTCGCGGTGGCGTGCGCGACGACGTGCACGAACCCGCTCGATGTGGCCAAGGTGCGGATACAGACCGCGGCGTCTTCTGCGCCGGTGCGGGGCGTGGTGGGGACGCTCGCGCACGCCGTACGCACTGAGGGCGTGGGTGTGATGTTTTCCGGCCTCACGCCGAGCTTGGCGCGCGCGTTCTTGTACGGTGGGTTGAGGTTGGGGGCGTTTGAGCCCGCGCGAGACGCGCTGCAAAGCGTCGGCACGGGCGGCGCGCGGAAGAATGGAGAGGCGCCGACGTTCATGGTGAACGTGCTCGCGGGGTGCGTGAGTGGTGGAGGCGCGGCGTTGTTGCTGAATCCCACGGAATTGCTCAAGACTAGGATGATGCTGGCGGGGACGGGTGGCGGAGCGCCGCGCGCGA
>Ga0181555_1003035_pt1 | contig 13640 bp, 9 predicted proteins | sample 011ome_15_FD_145601 | JGI IMG/M metagenome (GOLD analysis project Ga0181555, IMG submission 145601) | Coastal salt marsh microbial communities from the Groves Creek Marsh, Skidaway Island, Georgia - 011504AT metaG (spades assembly) | ecosystem: Environmental > Aquatic > Marine > Intertidal zone >...
ATGCTTCTTATTCGTGCGATATCTTCCTCTTTCATGCGCTCACCACCGACATTGCATTTTTTTAGGAAGGCGATATCATCACGCAGCTGCTGTTGCTCTGCCTCATAGTCTTGCTTAAGCGCATCACGCTTGCTGCCATCGGCCTGCAAGTCTTCATAATACCGTATTGTGCTGTCGCGCAACAACAACTCAAAGCGTGTTTCAATTAAGCCAATCTTGTCAAAAATAGTTTCGAGCTTTTTACCTTTATCGACGACATGCACGGGCGTGGTAATTTTTCCACAATCATGCAGCATGCTGGCAATTTTTAATTCGTAACGATCCTTGTCTGTTAATTGAAAGGTTGCCATGGGGCCGTCTTCTTCCTGATGGGTTGCCTCGGCGAGCATTAACGTCAGCTCCGGAACGCGCATACAATGGCCACCGGTGTAGGGCGATTTTTCATCAATGGCGGTATTAATGAGATTAATTAAAGCTTCAAATAATTCATTTAACTGATTGATTAATAATCGATTTCTTAATGAAATAGCAGCCTGAGATGCGAGTGATTTGGCAATATCTTGAAAGAAAGCGCTGAACGTAATGGTCTCTTTTTTTTCGTTCAGTGCATTGATAAATTGCAACACTCCGAGGATTTTTCCTTCGTGATCGATTAGTGGTATCGCTAACACCGACTGTGTGCGATAGCCCATCATTTCATCAAAACGCTTGGCCCCGGAAAAATCAAACCCCTCTACTGTATAAGCATCGTCAATCACCACCGTTTCTTTAGTATTGGCAGCGTAAGCAGCGACGGCTTTGTGATTCGGTTGACCATCAACCGTGAGGGGTAAATCCATCATTTTGCTCGTATCGATGGCAGGATTATGCTTGCCTCCCATTGCAATCTTTAGGCTATGGTTACGTACCATGGTGAAGCGTAAGGTATTTTCTGGCGTTAGGCGATAGAGCGTACCACCGTCGGCTTGAATGAGATTCTGACTGAGCTCAAGAATCAGCTCCAACAGAGTCTCTATGTCCGGTTCCGTGGACAGCCGTGAACCCATATCAATAATTTTTTGCAGCATCTCTTGCTGGTCAGTCAGCGCCATAGATTATCCTTCATGGAAATTTACATCATCATTTCATTACCAAATATGAAAACCAATTAATTATTTTAGTGTACTATAATTTTTTAACCCTTAAATCTTATTTAAGGATACATTCATACAGCGAATGAGGAAACCTGATGAAGCTGATATCAGCCATTCGGACAAAGTACCAAAAAAAATCAAGCCGCCTTTATTTGGGGTTTGCTGTGACTCTTTTATTTATCCTTCACACGCTACAAATTATCACTATTCCAGGCATGCAATTAATCGACAATCAATTGTATGATGCCAAAGTTCGTTATTCTGCACACGGCATTGTTGACCCCCGTATTGTAGTGCTGGATATCGATGAGAAGAGTTTGGGTGAATTTGGTCGCTGGCCTTGGAATCGGGCACTCATGGCAACAATCAATGATAAGTTGTTTGATGAGCATGAAATTTCGGTATTGGGCTACGATATTGTTTGGGCCGAGCCAGATCCCTTAAATTTTGATTCTGTCGCACAAGTCTGGGCAGAAGTTCTGCCTGAGGTACAACCCGGTGATCCGTTGTATGAGGCAATTATCCAACGCGACCCAGACCAGCGCTTTGCTGATTCGATGCAAGGTCGCAACATTGTCTTGTCAATGTATTTTAATAATGAAGAGGGTGCGGTGAAGGCGAATGTTTTGCCGCCACCAGCGCTGACGCAAGAACAATTACCTGACAGTGCACACTCCATATCAAAGTGGGATGCTTATACAGGAAATTTAGCGCGCATTACTCAGTCAGCGTCAATGGCAGGGCACTTTAACCCGTTGGTGGATGAAGACGGTATCATTCGACGTTTACCGTTACTGCTTGAGTACGAGGGCAATTATTACCAAGGTCTAAGCATTGCAATGACGCGTATGGTGATTGGTGGCCCGCCAGTACAACCCATAATTATTGAACAAGAGGGCGGCTATCAAGCACTTGAGGGTATTCAAATTGGCCCTTTCCAAATTCCAATGCAAGAGGATGCATCAGCTTACGTGCCTTACCGTGGCCCGGAAAAAAGTTATGAGTACGTCTCAGTGACGGATTTATTGAATGATCGTATCGCACCCAAGTCGCTACAAAATAAACTGATTATTATGGGATCCTCAGCACCCGGCTTAAGAGACCACCGAGCGACACCGATGGGCGCTGTCTACCCGGGTATCGAAGTGCATGCCAATATGATTTCCGGTATCTTGGATAAAACTATCATGGAGTCACCGGCTTATACGATTGCATTGGCATTTTTACAAATCGCCTTTTTCGGCATACTCATTACGGCTTTATTACCTATTTTGGGGGCTGTGGCAGCGTCCCTTACGACCTTGATATTTTTAGGCGTACTGGTGGCGATCAACATGTACTTTTGGCGCTTGCAATTGGTTGTGCCGATGGGCGCGCCACTCATGTCAGTCTTTATGATTTACATTGGCAATTTAGGCATTGGCTATTTTGTCGAAGGCCGACTGCAACGTCAAATGTCGGGCTTGTTTGGCCAATACGTGCCAGCACCATTAGTAAAAAAAATGGCAGAAAATCCGGATCAATATGGTATGCAAGGCCAAGAGTCAGATTTGACCGTGCTCTTTAGTGATATTCGCGGTTTTACCGGCATTTCAGAAAAACTCACGCCAGAAGAGTTGACGTCCTATATTAATGAATACTTTAATACCATGACTAAAATTATTATGGATCAGTCCGGTACATTAGATAAATACATTGGTGATGCCATCATGGCATTTTGGGGCGCACCTATCGCTTCAGATAGACACGCTTATGAGGCAGTTAAGGCAACCTTTGCCATCCGGCAAGCCGCCAACGAATTGGCAGCGAGTTTTAAAGCACGCGGACTCCCTGATTTTAATATCGGTATCGGTTTAAACTCAGGCAAGATGCGTGTTGGTGACATGGGATCAAATTTACGACGTTCGTATACCGTGATGGGGGACCCCGTGAATCTCGGTTCACGCCTTGAGGGTTTAACCAAACCTTACGGTGTTGCAGTTTTGGTCAGCGAATATGTTGCAGAGCGCGCACCGGAATTTATTTATCGTGAAATTGATAAGGTTCGTGTCAAAGGCAAAGCAACTGTGGTGGCAATTTTTGAGCCAGTGGCGGAAAAAAATGTGGCAGCCAAAGCGGATATTGCAGAAATCCATGCATGGTCAGAAGCGCTTCAGAGTTACTTTAAACAACAATGGGCATCGTTTGAAAAACAACTTGCCCAGCTCAGAAAAACGTATGGTGATAGAGTCTTGTATGACCTCTATGAAAGCCGTGTGCAGCAATTCAAACTTACGCCGCCTACGAAAAATTGGGATGGTGTAACTAATTTTGAAACAAAGTAAAGGTGATGTAAAAAACTCAATATGCAATTTTTAGAGGATGACAATAAAGCTTTATTGGCACTAGAAAAATTATTCCTTAAGCTAAAGCAGCAACCACACTCACTGCAACAAACCTTTGATCAATTAGTTCAGGACCATATCACGTCCGCTGAAAAAAGTGCAACACAAGATTTACGTGATGCAGCGGCACAAATTATTCAAGTCATGGAAGAAGATCACCTTAAAAAGATTGCGCATCAAACATTGCCGAACTACCATAATATTGAACATACGCAAGAGGTGCTTATTGCCTTAGGCATCCTGCTGTCCGAAGAAAAAAAGCTACGGGCTCCAGCTTGGAAAGTATTTTCAGGGCGGGAGACTTGCTTATTGCTTGTCGCCACTTTAAGCCATGATTTTTTACATCCCGGTGGCGTAAATAGGACGGCTAGAGAATTTGAGCTGCTGGCAGTTAATGCCGCGAGCACTATTCTGAAGGCATATAAATTATCGAGTAAGGAATTAAGCTGGTTTAGAGAGTTAATTTTAGCGACAGATTTTGAGCATGTTAAAACATTACACCAGCATTATCAAAAAAATAGCTCGACACCATCGACACTAACACAGGCACAAATTTTACTTACCGAAGCAGATATTTTAGCCAGTGTATTGCCGCATCATGGCGTTCAGCTGGCAACGCGTTTGGTTGCGGAATTTAAAAAAGTGGGCGTGCCAAATGCTGCTGCGATGGCGACGCCAGCAGGGCGTCAACGTTTCCTTGAGAAAGTATCATTCAGTTCACCTCATGCACAATCACTGGGTTTAATTTTATAATATTTTACTTAAGAATATTATCTTAAATTACTAATTTTAAACAATAATTTTTTGACCATGTTGTGCAGCTAGAGCAATTAAAGCGGCCCGATCAGGGCTTGTCCAATTGACGTTATTATGAAAGTCAGCAAACATGTTCGAGGCTTTTGCCGTGGATGTGATGATAAGCATCGCACCACCTGCTTCACCAAACTTAAACCAATGTGGTGTCTCTGCTGCTACTGAGAAGAAATCACCCGCCTGCGCAACACCTGTATCAGGACCAATGCCGTAATTAATCGATCCATCGATGACAAAGAAGGATTCTTGCCATTGATGGTAATGAGGCCCTGGACCGGTGTCTTTTGGCCCTGTTGCATGAAAAATTTCATGATCATTAGCATCATTCGCCTTTTTTAAAAGCTGAATTTTAAAGCCACCCAAATCAAAAATTTGCTGCATACCGACCTCTGTTTTTGTATTAGAATAGTCGAATTATGCTTACAAGTTCAACATTTTTCAATATAAATTCCGTGGTCAAATTACCTCTCATCATATTTACGGCTTTGTTATATTTGTCTTTTGGCGAGTTTACTTTTTTTCTCGAAAAAACAAATTTAGTGGTGGCTGGAATGTTTATTCCAGAAGGGATTTCATTGGCGATGGGCTTATTGTATGGCCCTTGGATGGCACTCGGTGTATTGATTGGACAGTTTTTGCTCGCTGCTTTAAATGATACGCCTTACTTAACAAGTGTTTTGTTGGGCATGTCGAATGCATTGTGCCTACTGTTGGCACTTTCAATTTACCGAAAATATAGAATTAATTTTTCATTTGATTCATTCTCAGATTATGCCCACCTTGTTCTAGTCTCTATTTTTGTACAACAGGCTTTATCGGCATTGCTGGGCCATTTCATCCTATTTTGTACCGGTGAAATCCTTGCGACTCAAGTATCATCGAGCGTGTTGTCATGGTGGACAGCTAATGCACTAGCGTGTTTTTTGATTACGCCTTTAATCTTAATTTTTGCCTCTAAAAGTGAGTCTATTTTTGCTTACCCAGGGAAATTATGGGTTGCCCCTGCTTTGATTTTAGTGCTTATCTTTCTCAGGTTTGATTTTTTAGACACGAACCTAGTTGATTTTCCAGTTTTTCCATTCCTATTACCTCTGCTGGCGTGGATAGCTTTTACTAGGGCATTTGGTTTGTTGTTATTGACCACTGTGATCGGTTATAGTGGGATTGAGTATGCCACTGCCTTTGGCATTGGCCCGCTTGATGCATTTGGCGAGTTTGCATTTGTTGGACTAAATTTTATTTCATTTGGTATTTTACTGCCCATCATGTTTGCATGTATTTTGTTCAAGGAAAAAGATAAGTATGAAAAACAAATTACGGAGTTAGCAAATAAACAAACAATACGTGCTGATAACCGTGAAAAACAATTGCTCGGCACTCTAAATGCACTCTCAAAGGCACGCGATAATGAGACGGGAAATCATATTATACGAACGCAAAATTATGTCTTACTGTTAGCCCGACAGCTAAAAAAGAATGGCCATTATAATGAGCTTTTATCGCCAATATTCATGCACAATTTATTTCAAGCAGCACCGTTACATGACATTGGTAAGGTTGGAATTCCCGACGATATTTTATTATTCCCCGGCCCCTTGTCCGCAGAGAAATGGAAGATTATGCAAACCCATGCAATGATTGGTGAAGAAATTCTTGGTTCCGTTATTAAATCTGAAGGCAATATAACGGATACCATGGTGATTGCTAAAAATATTGCAGGGGGCCATCACGAGAAATGGGATGGCACAGGTTACCCGCGAGGAGTCAAGGGTAAGAAAATTCCGCTTGCTGCACGCATTATGGCGTTGGCTGACATGTATGACGCATTAGTTAGTTCACGGGTCTATAAAAAGGCATGGACACATGCGGAGGCAGTGGCTGAAATTAAAAAATTATCGGGCTCACATTTTGATCCTAAAATTGTTAAGGCCTTTTTACAGATAAAAGACACATTTAAAAATATTAATAAAAAATATCAAGATTAGTAAAGTTAATTTATGACAACACTTTTTGACAAGTACGGCATATAGTCTCCAAAATAAAATGGAAAAAGTAAAAATAATTAAATAGGTTATACTGATTATAAAATGAGGATTTACCATGACATTTAATCGCCTTTCCCTGCTCGCTGTCGCTACATTGTTTAGTTTTAATGTTTGGGCCTATGGCAGTAATTATGATGCAGCACAATTTGAACAATCGATAGCGCAAAAGAAAACTATCTTAATCCATGTTCATGCACCCTGGTGTTCGACATGTCGCGCGCAAGATATGATTTTGGACGAATTAGTGAAGACCCGTGCTTATTCCGATGTGATTATTATGCAAGTAAATTATGATGACCAAAAAGATTTATTAAAAAAATTCCAAACGAAATATCAAAGCACACTCATTCTATTCAAAGATGGCAAAGAGGTTGACCGTATTACAGCAAAACGAAATGTGAGCGCGATCAAAGCTTTGTTGGATAAATCTATCTAGATCGTACGAATCTTGACTAACCCAAGACAAAACAGAAAGCAGACGCTTGATGTGGTGCTTGAATTAACAAATGTTGGTCGCTTATTAAGTCAACAGCCTAATTTAGGGCGGCTTCTCGAGACCATACTGACAACCTCACAAAAACTGTTAAATGCTGATGGCGCAACGTTGTATCGACTTCGCAATGACCAGTTTTTGACATTCAGTTTATTGCGCAACACATCACTAGCCGTTTTTATGGGCGGTGAAGGTCAAGAGCCAATTGCTTTACCGGACATTGCATTAACCTTGGACGGTCAAGCAAACCATAAAAGCGTTGTTTCGCACGCTGCCTTAACAAAAAAAACTGTCAATATCGAAGATGCTTATCATGCCAGCGATTTTGATTTTTCACAGACAAAACTGTTTGATAAAAAAACGGGTTTTCGAACACAATCAGTGTTAGCCATCCCTATTTTAAATCATCAAGAACAAGTCATCGCCGTCATGCAGTTTATTAATACCATGGCTGATGGCGTGATCCAAAGCTTTTCTCCTGCTCAGCAGAATATTGCCGAAGCATTAGCCTCGCAAGCTGGTATTGCCATTCAGAATCGGCTGCTTATTGACCAATTGTCTCAAGATTTAGCAAAAGAAATGAACGAGGCGACACAATACATCAATAGCTTACTACCATCGCCGATTGATGGCGCTGTTGCAACCTCGTGGCAGTATATCCCTTCTTCAGGTTTGGGCGGCGATGCATTTGGCTACCATTGGATTGATGATGAGCATTTTGCGATTTATTTACTGGATGTTTGTGGCCATGGGGTTGGCTCTGCGCTGATGTCTGTTTCCGCCATGAATGTATTGCGAGCACAATCGTTAAAATCGGTTGATTTTTTGCGGCCCGCCTCAGTTTTACATGCACTTAATAATATCTTTTTAATGGAACGCCATCATAATAAATTTTTTACACTTTGGTATGGTGTTTACAATAAAAACAAGCACCAGCTGCGCTACTCGAGCGCAGGGCATCCTCCGGCATATTTGCTTTCGGGTGAAAGTTTAGCGAAAATAAGCCTAACGTCATTGCATACGCCAAATATTGCTATTGGTTACATGCAAGACTTTGAGTTTGAAGAAGTTACACTACCGCTCAATCAATTTGCCAAATTGTATGTCTTCAGCGATGGTGTGTTTGAAATTGAAAAAAGTAATGGGGATATGCTGTCACTAGCAGAATTTTATCAGCACATGCAGCAGTTCAATGATCCAACGGCTATGCAATCAGCGCAAATACTCCGTAGTATGGAGACGCTGAAAAATAATGATGAGCCCTTTGAGGATGATTATTCTTTTTTAGAAGTCATGTTGCGTAAATAAGATTTCTATTTATTCTTTAAACTAGTTTAAACTATGAGAATTATAAAAACATGCGATTAGGAAAAATATGGCAGATGAAAATATAGTGAGGTATGAACCACACGAGAAGCCCTCACATTTTTTATCAGCTGGATTAGGACTACAGGTAACTGTCATGATTGTCACTGCCATTATGCTAACACCGTTAATTGTTGGACGTGAAGCAGGCCTCGCAGCAGGACAAATAAGTTGGCTCGTTTTTGCCGCAGTAGTGGCATGCGGACTTTCTACCTGGCTTCAAGCAAGCCGCGTTGGTATTATTGGCGGCGGTTATTGTCTTTTTGTCGGCTCCAATGTTGCCTTTATTTCTGTCGCTATTTCTGCACTGCAACTGGGAGGCACATCACTTTTATTAACCTTGGTGGCGGTTGCTTCATTAGCAACATTTATCTTTACCTCACAAATGGGACCCTTAAGAAAAGTTTTAACACCTGCCGTTGGTGGGGTTGTTTTGATGTTAATGGCACTCAATGTTGCCCCAGTGGTCTGGTCCATGTTGAAAAAAGTGCCGGCCGAATTTATTGGTGACATGTCAGTGCCTTATATTTTTTTAGCAACATTAATTCCAATCATGTTGATATCTTTGTATGGCAATAAAACTTCACGTTTGTGGGCGCCGTTAGTTGGCATATTAATTGGTTCAGTTTATGCCTACCAGGTCGGCTTAATCGATTTGTCGCGGGTGGCAGCAGCTAACTGGATTGGCTTGCCAGAAAATCATTGGCCAGGTTTTCAATTTGACTTTGGTGAAGGTTTTTGGGCGCTTCTACCAGCCTTTGTGCTCATTACTTTTGTTGGCTGTATTGAAACCTATGCCGACGGTATTGCTGTGCAAAAACATTCTTACCGTAAACCACGTCCGATTAATTTCCGTGCTATTCAAGGTGCAATTAATGCAGATGGAGTAGGTAGTTTTATTGCGGGTATCTTAGGTTCAGTACCCAATACCGTTTACTCGATGAGTATTGGTGTGATGGAAATAACACGCGTTGCAGCAGTAAGAGTGGGCTTTTATGGTGGCTTGTTTATGGTGTTATTTGCCTTATCACCTAAGTTAATTGCTTTGATCAGCGTCATACCGAGCCCTGTTGCTGCGGGCTATATATTGGTTATCATTGTTTTACTGTTTGGCCACGGTTTGCAAATGGTGAACGAGACAAAATTATCATTCGAAGCAATCCTTGCGGTATGTTTTGGTTTTTTTGCTGGGACCGGTTTTCAAGGCGGTTATTTATTTAATGAAACATTCCCTGAAGGCATGCAAATCTTTCTATCAAATGGGACGACCTCTGGCGGGATAACCGCCGTACTTATTATGTTTTTATTTACGTTAAAAAAACGTGCCAAAAATAAAATTTCTGTTCCTTTGCAGATGGATAGTTTGACTTCAATTAATGCATTAATTAGTCAATTTTCTGAAAAAAATCAATGGCAAAAAAATTGGCAAAATAAATTAATGCTTATTGCAGAAGAGGGCCTAAGCTTCCTAATTCAAAATCAAGAAAAAAGTAAAAATGCAGAAAAAAACACTGTACATATTCGCCTCTATCAAGAAGGAAATGAGGTGGAAATTGAGTTTATTTCGGCGCCAACCGGTGTTAATGCCGAATCCGTTCAGGCAGCCTTGAAAGATATTGGTGAAGATGATTATGAAAGTAAATTATCTTTAAAATTACTTTACGGCTTAACAAGCGACATTAAACATCTGCAATATCATGGTATTGACTATCTCTTTTTGAAGGTGAATCCAAGTTCGATTAAAACTTAATGCTTTCTCAGCAATGAGAAATTAGTGAAAATTTCCTACGACCAGTAAGCTAAAAATCACTATAATGAAAAGCTTTCAGTGATTTCACTGAAATTTTTTTTGCCAGGCTTATGATTTTTTTAAGAAGAAGAATTTTATTTAATCGATTTGATTTGAAGTGGACTATTATCGCTTCACTACTTATCCATTGGTCATTGTTTAATTTTTTACACATTGAACAGCAAGCACCCTTATTAAAAAAATTAGACATTGAATTAATAATGGAAATTGTTAAACCGAAACCAAAAATTGAACCACCGCCACCGAAGCCGGTAGTCAAACAACCACCACCGCCACCGAAGCCGGTAGTCAAACAACCACCACCGCCACCGAAGCCGGTAGTCAAACAACCACCACCGCCACCGAAGCCGGTAGTCAAACAACCACCACCGCCACCGAAGCCGGTAGTCAAACAACCACCACCGCCACCGAAGCCGACGATAAAAGATCCTGAACCCCTTGTTGAGCCAGTCTCGTTACCAACTGAGGATACGATTCCAATTGAAAAACCTGAAATTGTTGAAGAAGCCGTGCTGAATAAAACAGATCCAGTAGTTGAGGCTAAGATGATTGAGGATTATGCAACCTTACTTGCTGCGCATATAAGCCAATTCAAACGCTATCCTAGAATTGCCCAACGGCGCGGTTGGGAAGGAGATGTAATGATCGAAATTCGCATGGATAGTAAAGGTAGTATCCTTACTATCAGTTTATTAGAAAAAAGCCAATATCAGGTCTTGGATGATGAAGCCATTAAAATGATTGAACGAGCCAAACCTTTTCCAGCCCCACAAAAATCTATTAGTGATACCTTTACCGTTTTTGTCCCAGTCAAATTTGGGTTGAAATAAGCACTCACTCCATGCAATCCATGTTCGTAATAAAAAAATAAACACCTTTTGCGCTATCGACTCAGGTATATCACTACTTGCCCTACAAAAAATAGGCAATTAAGTGAGGTGGGAATTCATATTCAGGCGATGATGAGGAAGAAAAAAAGAGTGCGAAATTCCATTTAAAATTTATGAATTTCGGCATATTTATTTTAAGCTATGAACTTCCGTTTATGGTATCAATTCTTTAAGGTAATTACTTCCAGTTGTCACGTAATGTGACGGTTCTATTCATGATGATATTTTTGCTAGATGAGTCCAGATCACAAATAAAATATCCGTGACGTTCAAATTGAAATTGATCCATTGGTTTGATGTTAACTAAGTTTTCTTCCAGATAAACTGAGATGCTGGTCAATGAACTTTCATTAATATCATCAAGGTAGGATGCAGAATTCGCCCCGGGATGTTCGACTTTAAATAGACGATCATAAAGATTGACCTTCGCCTCAACGGCATGTTTGCATGAGACCCAATGAATATTGCCTTTTACTTTCACGCTATCTGCTCCAGCGCTACCTGATTTGGTGTCTGGCAGGTATTCGCAATAGACCGTTGTCACTTGACCATTTTGATCGACATCATAGCTAGTACAATTAACCACATAGCCGTAACGTAAGCGTACCTGATTGCCAGGGTACAAACGGAAATATTTTTTTTCGGGTTCAATCATAAAGTCTTGCCGCTCAATCCAAAGCTCGCGCGTTAATTTGATGACGCGTTTGCCCCGTGATTCATCTTGTGGGTGATTGGGGGCAAAACAATCTTCGACCTGATCCTCGGCGTAATTACTAATCACCAATTTAATAGGGTCGAGTACTGCCACACGGCGTTCACAGCTGGTATTTAATACCTCACGCATGGCATCTTCCAGGGTCACGTAATCAATCCAAGAATCCGCTTTTGATACCCCAATACGATCAGTAAATAATTTGAAGCCTGCAGGTGTGTAACCGCGGCGTTTTGCCCCCACCAGTGTAGGCATGCGAGGATCATCCCAGCCACTAACATGTTGATTTGCAACCAACTCAATTAAGCGTCGTTTGGATAGCACCACATAGGTTAAATTCAGACGCGCAAACTCATGTTGTTTCGGTAATGGATCAGTAAGCAGACCATTACTTTTTAGTTTCATCAGCAACCAATCATAAAAAGGACGTTGATCTTCAAATTCGAGGGTACAAATGGAATGGGTAATCCCTTCCAAGGCATCTTCAATCGGATGCGCAAAGGTATACATGGGGTAGATACACCAATCATTTCCAGTCCGATGGTGTTCTGCATGTTTAATTCGATAAATGGCAGGGTCACGCATATTAATATTGGGTGAGGCCATATCAATTTTGGCCCGTAAGACCATGGCGCCATCAGGTTGTTTACCTGACTTCATGGCAGCAAATAAGGCAAGATTTTCATCCACGGTTTGTTGACGATAGGGAGAATTTTTTCCTGCTGCAGTTAATGTGCCGCGATTTTCACGAATTTCATCGGCGGTTTGTTGATCAACGTAAGCATCACCGGATTGAATGAGTGAGACGGCCGCTTCGTGCATAAAAGAAAAATAACTGCTGGCATAGTAGAGATTATCTTCATCCTTAAATTTCCAATCAAAGCCTAACCATTGCACGTTATCGATAATGCTGCGCACATACTCTTCATCTTCTTTTTCTGGATTCGTGTCATCGAAGCGCAGATGGCAGGCACCTTTATAGTCTCGCGCTAAGCCGAAATTCAAAAAGATACTTTTGGCATGACCGATATGCAAATAACCATTCGGCTCAGGCGGAAAGCGTGTGCGAATTTTAGCACTATCTATGGGTGCGTTAGCATGATGGCTTGCCCCACCGGGTGACCCAATCCATTTTTTATTTTGATAAAGATTTTCGTTTAAATTTCTATCAATGATGCTGCGAATAAAATTGGAGGGTAAATCGTCTTTTATTTCATGATCTGACATAGGCGCCATTTTACACTGTTTAAGGATGAATTTTGAGTAAAAATACCATGGTATGATTGACTTTATTATTTTCTAAAATAACGTATGTCAAACCTTCTTTTTTCAATATTAGCGGATCTGGCGGATGGTCAATTTCACTCCGGTGAAGCAATCGCTAAAAAATACAATATTTCGCGTGTTTCTGTGTGGAATGTTATCGGTGAGGCTGAAAAAATCGGTGTTGATATTTTTTCCGTGCGGGGCAAAGGCTATAAATTAACGCAACCGATCACTTTATTAGACAGTAAAAAAATCAAACAAGCAATTGGTGAAGAGGCCAGTTGGTTTCATGTTGAGGTCATTGATGTGGTCGACTCGACCAACACGCTGATGATGCGGAAGGCGGCTAGTGGCTATCCGCATGCAGCATGCTTGGCCGCCCATATTCAAACAGCAGGTAAAGGCCGACGCGGTCGGCGATGGATTTCAGCGTTAGGACAAAATCTTACTTTTTCTTTTTTATGGCGCTTTAAGCAAGGTGCTGCCATGTTATCGGGGTTGAGTTTAGTGGTAGGCATTGCCCTCATTCGTGCGTTTCAAAAAATTGGTCTTCAGCAAGCGTTATTAAAATGGCCCAACGATATTCTTGTCCTAGACAATGACCTGTATCGAAAATTAGCCGGAATTTTAATTGAATTGCAAGGTGACATGGAGGGCCAGAGCTTAGCTGTCATTGGCATAGGCATTAATCTTGATATCTCGAAGAAACAAATTGAAAAAATTGATCAA
>Ga0181555_1003048_pt1 | contig 13618 bp, 14 predicted proteins | sample 011ome_15_FD_145601 | JGI IMG/M metagenome (GOLD analysis project Ga0181555, IMG submission 145601) | Coastal salt marsh microbial communities from the Groves Creek Marsh, Skidaway Island, Georgia - 011504AT metaG (spades assembly) | ecosystem: Environmental > Aquatic > Marine > Intertidal zone...
TAAGTCGAGGTAAGCATGACCGGTGGCAATTTCAAAACCATCAAAAAATCCTGTCCACAAAAGACCAACAGTCACTTGCGCCATTAAAAATTCGGCCCATGGCCATTGGCGCTCAGAACTCGATCCAGGGCGACTAAGCATCCAACTATAAAAAGCCCACAAGATAGTCGCCAGCATAATTAAAAGATCACCGATCACCATCTCCATTGACAACAGCGCCGCTAAATCACCGCGCGTTAATACAATACCGACGCCAAGCAAACTCACTACTGCGCCAATCATTTGCAGGATGCTCGGCTTTACTTGATAAAACACTGCGCCAATAAATAGCATCCAGATCGGCATGCTGGCACCAATTAAGGTGACATTGATGGCAGTAGAAGTTTGCAACGCAAGGTACAGGAGTACGTTATAGCTCCCCACCCCAAATAAACCTAAGAGTAAAAAGCGTTTTTTGTTTTGCCATAAAGCACTTTCAGGCATGAAAACACGCCAACCCAATGGAAGCAGAAGCAAAGCAGCCAACCCCCAACGAACTGCGCTTAAAGTAATTGGAGAAATGCTCCCCACCAATACGCGGCCCGCAATGGCATTACCTGCCCATAAGGCAGTTGCCAATAATAAGTAGGTAATAGTTGCGAGATTAAGCTGGGGCATAGGGAAATTTATGAGGGGGAACGGTTATTTAGCGTCCCCAAACAAGGGATACCCTAGCATTGTAGAAACAAATCCCCCGGTATTGCTAAGATAGAGCTTAAATTAAGCTTTTGCTCTAACAAAATAGCATCAAATAGAAGGATTTATTATGGCAATTATTACCAATATAGAAGACTTGCGGGTCCTCCACAAAAAACGCACCCCCAAGATGTTCTATGACTATGCGGACTCTGGATCATGGACCGAGTCCACATATCGCGCCAATGAGTCTGATTTCCAAAAAATTAAGTTGCGCCAACGTGTAGCGGTCAATATGACCAACCGCACGACCAAGACAACCATGGTTGGTCAAGAAGTTGCTATGCCGGTTGCGCTGGCACCTACTGGCCTCACTGGAATGCAGCATGCCGATGGTGAAATTTTGGCAGCCAAGGCTGCCGAGAAATTTGGCGTGCCATTTTGCCTTTCAACAATGAGTATCTGTTCAATTGAGGATGTGGCTGAGCGCACTACTAAGCCATTCTGGTTTCAGCTCTATGTTATGAAGGACCGCGGCTTTATTGAGCGCCTCATTGAGCGCGCTAAAGCGGCAAAATGTTCAGCACTTGTCCTCACTCTAGATTTACAAATCTTAGGTCAACGCCATAAAGACTTAAAGAATGGTCTCTCAGCTCCACCTAAACTCACCATTGCCAATATGATCAATATGGCGACTAAGCCACGCTGGTGCATGGGAATGGCAATGACGCCGCGTAGAACATTCCGAAACATTGTTGGTCATGCCACCGGCGTTGGCAACATGTCTTCACTCTCTTCCTGGACTGCAGAGCAGTTTGATCCAGGCCTTAATTGGGGCGATGTTGAGTGGATTAAAAAACTCTGGGGCGGAAAGCTCATCATCAAAGGCATCCTTGATGAAGATGATGCACGCTTAGCTGCAAACTCCGGGGCGGATGCATTAATTGTTTCTAACCATGGCGGCCGTCAACTCGATGGCGCAATTTCTAGCATTAAGGCATTGCCTGGAATTGTGGATGCAGTTGGCAAAGATATTGAAGTATGGATGGACGGCGGCATACGCTCTGGTCAAGATGTTCTGAAAGCTTGGGCCTTGGGTGCACGCGGGACAATGATCGGTCGCCCATTCTTGTATGGCTTGGGCGCGATGGGCGAGGCTGGCGTTACCAAGTGCCTAGAGATCATTCACAATGAACTGGACATCACCATGGCATTTACAGGTCATCGCGATATTCAGAATGTGACTAAAGATATTTTGTATCCAGGAACCTTTTAAATTTTTCACCTTCTCAACTACCCTCTTGCTGTCTTTGGCGTATCGCTTGTAGCATTCGCTTTCGCCGTATGGTTTGGGCATGCAGCACTTAGTCGCTATCGCACCAAAGACACCGAAACTTCTGAAGATCTAGGCATCATTCAGACGGCCACATTAACTTTGCTGGCGCTCATCATTGGATTTACCTTCTCAATGGCTATCGATCGCCATGACCAGCGGGAAATTTTTGAGGAGGGCGAAGCAAATGCCATTGGAACTGAGTACTTGCGGGCAGATCTTCTTCCCCCAAAGGCTTCAGCCGCAACTAAAGATCTATTGATCCAATACATAGATCAACGCATTCTGTTTTACTCCAAACAGAGTCCAGAAAAGATTCAGGAAATTCGTAGCAAGACAGATCAGCTGCAAATGGCTCTCTGGAACGAAATTCTTCCTGTTGCTCGCACACAAGATACCCCCTCTATTGCACTAGTCACCTCCGGTATGAACGATGTCTTAAATGCCCAAGGTTATGTTCAGGCTGCTTGGTGGAATCGCATACCCTATACCGCCTGGACACTAATGGCTGCCATAGCGCTTTGCGCAAATCTATTGGTGGGATTTGGTGCGCGTAATTTTCAGAAGAATACAGCCCTCTTCATGATCTTCCCCTTTGTCGTTTCAGTGTCATTCTTTTTGATTGCTGACATTGATAGTCCAAGAAGCGGTGTCATTCGAATTGAAGCCAGAAATTTAGTAGCACTTAAAAATAATCTAACGCAGCAGATGGAAAAAGCCCAGCCATCAGTCGGCATTAAATAAGCTTCACCATAAAGGCGGTCCAGATGAAACGTGTAGTGGATGTTTTTAAAAACCGTGGCCGCGAGCTGGTCTGGACCTACGTCATTCATCTTCGGAATGACGAGGACTTTCACCCTGGACAGCTAGACTTTGAAGTAGAAGCCCTTAGACTTTCCCAGCTAGATAAACGCGGCACAGTCAACGAACTCAGCGCCAGAGTACGCCTCAATAACTGAGTTTTTAAGGTTTTTTCGGGTAAATTACCCCTGGTATTGCTAATGTTAATGAGATTCATTATCATTTATGATGAATCAACCTAATAACGGCAACCCCATGACTCGCACCAAATACCATCCAGCCTCCATATTCTTTCATTGGTTTGTTTTCATCCTTGTGGTGGCTGCCTTTATTGTCATTGAACTTAAAGGCCAGTTTCCTAAAGGGAGCGAGTATCGCGATTTATGTAAATCAGTCCATGGCGTTATTGGACAGCTCATTTTTTTAGCAATGGCTGCTCGCTTGATGATCCGTTTAATTTATGGCGTACCTCAACCCACAAACCCAAAACCAGTAATTGTTTCACTGGCTAAGGCAATGCATTGGCTGCTCTATGCACTTCTCTTGATATCCCCTATCTTCGGCATTCTGTATTTTCAGTATGGCGGCAAAGAAATTCACTTCTTTGGACTGGTATGGCCTCAATTTGTTACCCCAAATCCTGAGATGAAAAAAGTGGTTGAAGGGATTCATGAATTTTTAGGAAATTCACTATATATATTGATTGGCATACATGCGATCGCTGGACTATGGCAACATTACGTAATCAAAGACGATACACTTCGTCGCATGTTGAATAAAGTGAATGCCTAAACTAAAGCTGGAGTAATTATTAAATGAAGCCACTCTCTAAAAAAGCCAAGATGGCTGTCGGCTGGACAATCTTAATGACCGTCATTGGAACCGCTATGTTGCACCAGTGGCAATTCTTTGCGATGGGCTGCGCGTCCATTGCCTTATTGCTTGTAGCGAATCACTACGATCTTCTAAAAGATCCTGAAGACAAAAAATAATCCCACCTGTGTGGGGGTGGGATTACTGAGATGCACCCCAAAGTCTGGGGCTTGTATTAAAGAGTTGGGTAATCAGTGTAGCCGGCTTCACCACCACCATAAAATGTAGCGCGGTTATATGGATTTAAAGCGGCGCCTTTCTGGAATCTTTCTGCCAAATCTGGATTAGCAATATATATACGGCCATAAGCCACTGCATCGGCCAAGCCATCCTCTAGAACCTTCTCACCCATAGCTTGGTCATACCCACCAGCGGTGATAAATTTTCCTTTATAAGCGGCGCGGAACATTTCAGACGTGATGGGCGCATCTTCATTCACTTGGTCGCCGCCTCCTGCGCTGGTTGAGCGCGGCTCAATCATATGCACATAGGACAAGTTATAAGTGTTGAGCTTTGCAATCGCAGCCGTAAACAGGGCAACTGGATCACTATCTCCCATATCGTTAAAAGTGCCGTAAGGCGAAAGGCGCACTCCCACCTTATCGCTTGAGAATACCTTGCAGACTGCCTCGATGACCTCACCCAATAAACGCAGGCGGTTCTCAATAGAACCACCATATTCATCGGTGCGTTGATTGGTTTTATCTTGCAAGAACTGATCAAGCAGGTAGCCATTAGCAGAATGAATTTCAATGCCATCAAAGCCTGCAGCCTTTGCATTTTGAGCCGCCACCTCAAACTCTTTGAGTAAACGAGCGATATCTTCCACACTCATTGCGGTTGGTACTTCATAGTCATGCAGCTTCCAATCCGCACCAAACGTTTGACCTGATGCAGCAATAGCTGAAGGCGCCTCAGGTGCGCCTTGCTCTGGATGTAAAGAAGAATGGGAGATACGACCTACATGCCATAACTGCGCAACGATTGATCCGCCCTTCGCGTGAACAGCCTCAACGATCTCTTTCCATGCAGCAGTCTGTTCTGCTGAATAAATGCCGGGTGTAGCAGGATAGCCTTTGCCCAATGGAGAAATTTGAGTTGCCTCAGTAATAATTAATCCAGCGCTGGCACGCTGTGCGTAATACGTTTTTGCTAATGGGTTTGGAACATCACCTGCAACCGCACGCATTCTAGTAAGCGGCGCCATGACTAGACGGTTTTTTAATTGAATTGAACCGAGACTAACCGGTGTGAACATGATTTCTTTGCCTGACATTTGCTGCCTTTTTTGTAGTAATAAATTAGATGATGGACTGTAACAAGGATTGGTAATTTCTGCTGAGCAATGAACAAGCTTAATTAGGTGCGACCAAATTGTTCGCGAATGCAATTAGCTAGCGCATTAAATTCTTGGGTATGTGCCGTCGATGATCGCGCAACCAAAGCAATCACTCTCTTAGGCGTAGGTGATGCCAACTCTTTCGCCACTAATTGAGAGTTATTCAATAAACTGCTCTTGACTGCCATGCCAGGAAGCAAAGCGATCCCAAGGCCTGACTCGACCATTTGCAATAGGGTTAGCAAACTCGTTGCCTCCAAGCCTTCAGCTTTGCGGATATCGGTTCTCCTACAAGCTTGCAAACTATGCTCTCGCAAGCAATGCCCCTCCTCTAACAATAAGAGTCGCTCAGCCATCTTGGCCGGCAAGGTTACCTCTTTACCTTTTAGAGCAGGATCACCCTCTTTGGCAACCAACCAAAAGTGATCATCAAATAATTCTTGTACAAGTAGTCCACTGACGTCATATGGCAATGCAATCAAAGCAAAGTCTAACTTGTGCTCTGCAAGTCTTGAAAGTAGATTTGCTGTGAGATCTTCCCTAAGAGTAATTTTGAGATCCGGAAATCGCGCGCGGACTTCCGGCAAAACCACAGGCAATAGGAATGGGGCGATAGTTGGTATAACCCCCAAACGAATTGTTGCGGTCATTGGCTTACCTGTTGCACCCGCATACTCCACCAAATCTTCAGAAGCAGCCAAAATCAGTTTGGCACGCTCGAGCACCTCTAACCCAATCGGGGTGATCGAAACATTTTGGCGATCACGCTCCACCAAATGGATACCTAGCGCTTCTTCCAACTCCTTCAATCCTGCGCTTAATGTCGACTGGCCGACAAAGCAAGCTTGCGCAGCTCTGGTGAAATTGAGCTCTTTAGCCAATGCAACGAAGTAACCCAATTGCCTTAAAGATGGTAAGTAGGCCATATATCCTCTTGTTATCTAATTATTAGATTATTTATATTATATTGATTAATTCAGATGATTAATAAATTTGGCATATCCTGCACCGAGAGCGCTTGAATGACTTTTCACTGGTTCGCATACAAGGCAACCTTAAGCTTCATTCACTGGCCCTGCAAAAAGTACCCCAGCATTCTTAGTGTGACTCAGAAATAAATAAGAATTAAATCTAAAATCAACAACTCACCTAGGAATCAATATGAAAACTTACCAATGTATCGTATGCGGCTATATTTATGATGAAGCAAAAGGAATTCCTGAGGATGGTATTCCAGCAGGAACGCTCTGGGCCGATGTACCCGAAGACTGGGAATGTCCTGATTGCGGTGTTGCAAAAGCCGACTTTGAGATGGTTCAAGTAAGCTAACACCCATTCGTCACAATTAACCCTATTTATTTTTCGTCACTTTGGAGAGCCCAGCTTTGAATGAAACTACCCCTCAATCCGATTCCGCGATTGTCATCATTGGCAGCGGATTGGCTGGCTACACTGTTGCACGAGAAATTCGTAAACTGGATAAAGCAGCGCCCATCACCTTAATAACAAGAGAGCCTGGTTATTTTTACTCAAAGCCAATGCTCTCTACAGCACTTGCCAGCAAGAAAGAAGCAATGCAGCTTGTCTCTACTGCGGCCGATGGTATGACAACGCAATTGGAGATGACGATCTTAAGTGAATGTAATGTTAGCGAGATTAACGCTGGCACTCAAACAATCAAAACCAGTAAGGGTGATCTTCCTTATGGGAAACTGGTTATGGCATTAGGCGCCGATCAAATTCGTTTGCCATTACAAGGTAGCGCTGCCAACGAAGTCATCACTGTTAATGATCTTGAGGACTATGCCCGTTTTCGCACTGCTATCGAAGGCAAAAAGAAAGTTGCCATTCTGGGTGCAGGCCTGATTGGTTGTGAATTTGCCAATGATCTTGTGCTGGGTGGATATGAGGTAGATGTTATTGATTTAGCTCCACAGGCCTTGGGCCGTCTGTTGCCAGAAGCAGCTGCACTTGAGTTGCAAGGAAAGTTAAGTGCAGCCGGAGTACGTTGGCATCTTGATACAACTGTCAATGCCATTGACCATAAAGGAGACAGCCTACAGGTAACCTTGAAAAATGGCAGCACGATAAATTGCGATGTATTTTTGTCTGCCGTAGGTTTAAAACCGAGAATTGAATTGGCTAAAGCAACTGGCATAAATGTTGGCACTGGCATTCAGGTCAATCGCGAACTAGAAACCAATATCAAAAATATCTTTGCCATAGGAGATTGTGCCGAGGTAGATGGTTTAGTTTTGCCATACGTGATGCCCATCATGCAAGCAGCAAGAGCATTGGCACCGACCTTATTGGGTCAAGCCACAGCACTCACCTACCCTGCAATGCCTGTGATGGTGAAGACCCCTGCTTTGCCCACCATAGTTTCCCCACCAGCAAAGGGTGCAGAAGGTAAGTGGACTACCACCCCAGTAGAAGGCGGCCTAGAAGCCCGCTTTGAATCTGCTGACGGTAAGTTGTTGGGCTTTGCGCTAATGGGTACAGCCACAGCACAACGTGGCGCCCTCACCAAAGAACTACCAGCCATGCTGGCCTAAGCAACGCCGATACCTAAACAAAAAGGCCCGCATTGCAGGCCTTTTTGTTTATGCAGCTAGCGGTGATTAAGAAACAATCACGAACCAAGTTGTGTTGTGTGATTGAGCAACCATCAAGAACAACATCGGGATAGATAAGATTGTATTTAAACGGGATGTCAGCATCGCAACACGAGCAGACTTTGCTTTCACATCAGCTTCGACAGCTACGATACCAAGGGCACGCTTCTGATTTGGCCAAATAATGAACCAAACGTTAAAGGCCATGACTAAAGCAATCCACATACCTAAACCAATTGCGCGAAACGGTGCTTGCAATGTGAAAGCTTGGTGCAAGTAACCACTCAAGCCCGCAACGATCAAACCGGTTACTACAGTAAACAAAGCTGCGTAACGGAACCAAAACAATGCAGTTGGAGCAATCACTTTGCCAATCGCTGGTTTTTGCTCATCTGGAATCTTTGGCATAGAAGGAATTTGCACAAAGTTGAAATACCAGAGCAAACCAATCCACATCACACCAAACATCACATGCAACCAGCGGAATACAAACGGGAGCTCGGCAGAGCTAAAGTTTCCACCCAAAGCAAAGATGATTAGCACTAATAGAATAAAGCCTGCAAGAACAGTACGTCCCAGCGAAGTTAAGATAGAAGTCATGATATTTTTCAGAGATTGAAATATTACTTAGCGAAATTCTGGCTAGCAAAATCCCAATTCACCAAATTCCAAAAGTTTTCCAGATACTTTGGACGCGCATTGCGAGTATCGATATAGTAGGCATGCTCCCAAACGTCACATGTAAGCAGAGCTTTAGCATCTGTAGTAAGCGGTGTTGCCGCATTGCTAGTAGAAACTAAATCAAGACTACCATCCGCCTTCTTAACCAACCAGGCCCAACCAGATCCGAAAGTTCCTACTGCGCATTTGGTGAATTCTTCTTTGAATTTATCAAACGATCCCCATTTAGCATTAATGGCATCGGCCAATGCACCAGTAGGAGCTCCACCGCCATTTGGCTTCATGCCAAACCAATAAAAGGTGTGATTCCAAACTTGGGCTGCATTATTAAAAATACCACCCGATGACTTTTTAACAATCTCTTCAAGGGTAGAGTTCTCAAACTCAGTACCTTTAATTAAGTTATTCAAATTTGTGACATACGTCTGATGATGCTTACCGTAGTGAAACTCCAAAGTTTCCTTAGAAATATAAGGTGCTAAAGCATCAAGTGCGTAAGGCAACTGAGGTAAGGTATGTTCCATTTGTATTCCTTTTAATTACATTAAGAGCAAAAATATAGGTTATTTTTGGATAACTATAGACTATTCTGGCTTTTTTGTTTGAGGGGCAAACAAATTCTGTGAGCCCCGATAACTTAAGTCCCGGTTAAAAAAGAAATGCCGGCAATTGGCTCGCCGGCATCCGATAAGACTAGGGGCTCTACAGCTTATTGAGCCGTCCAACCACCATCCATATTCCAAGCCACTCCACGCACCTCAGAAGCGTCAGGCCCGCACAGAAACACTGCCAAGGCAGCCAATTGCTCTGGAGTAACAAACTCACCAGATGGCTGCTTTTCAGATACCAAAGCAGTTTTCGCAGCTTCATTAGAAATACCTTCACGCTCTGCGCGCGCATCCACTTGTTTCTGCACTAGCGGGGTCAAAACCCAACCTGGACAAATTGCATTGCAGGTAATACCAGTGCGGGCATTTTCTAGGGCAGTAACCTTAGTAAGACCAATAATGCCGTGCTTTGCGGCAACGTAAGCAGCCTTCTGAGTAGAGGCCACCAAACCATGTACAGATGCAATATTAATAATGCGGCCCCAATTACGCTTTTTCATTCCAGGTAACGCGTGATGCGTCGTATGAAATGCAGAGCTCAAATTAATGGCGATGATGGCATCCCACTTATCAGTCGGAAACTCTTCAATAGTTGCGGTGTATTGAATGCCGGCGTTATTAACCAAAATATCTAGCGAGCCAAAACGCTTTTCTGTCTGCTTGATGAGATCCTCAATTTCAGCGGGCTTGCTCATATCAGCGCCGTGATAATCAACCTCCACTCCGCATGCCTTGATTTTGGCAATGGCTTCATCTTTCTCACCAAAACCATTAACCATAATGTTGACGCCTTGCTTTGCTAATGCAATAGCCATTCCCAAGCCAATACCGCTGGTGGAGCCAGTAACTAGGGCAGTTTTACCTTTTAATGTGGACATTTGTTTTACCGTATCAAGTTAACTAAAGGGCCGTTCAATTTGCCCAAAAACTTGATGTTACAGGATGAGCCGGACCACCCCAGTAGACATTGCACTAGGGCGGCCTGAACCCATTAAAAATCAGATCTTATTGAGGGCTCGCAAGATCTTTTCTGAAGTGATAGGCTGATCAAAGACGTTTGCATTAAATGGCGCCAAAGCATCATTGATTGCATTTTGCACCGCACCTGGTGCACCAGCAGTACCCGCCTCGCCCGCTCCTTTAGCCCCTAATTTCGAGGATTGAGTAGGGGTCTCAACGTGCGCAACTTCAATATCAGGCATCTCATTAGCCATTGGTACTAAGTAGTCAGCCATGCTGCCGTTGCGCAACAAACCACTTTCATCATAGAGACACTCTTCAAACAGAACGCCACCAATGCCTTGAACAATTGCACCGCGCACTTGCTCATTCACCAACATCGGATTAATTACGCGACCACAATCTTCCACGGCCCAGTGCTTTAATAACTTCACAAATCCAGTCTCAGGGTCTACTTCAACATAAGAGGCCTGAACGCCATTGGTAAAGATAAATGGGTAGTCTTTCTGGGTGTAATGACGCGTCACCATGAGATCAGCGGAAAAACCTACCGGCAAAGTATCGGTTCGGAAATAACCAACTCGACCAACTTCACTAAATGGCAGCAACTGCTCGCCAGTCGCCTTGTCCAAAATATAACCACGACGAGCAATCAGCTCTGCAACTGGTCGATTCAAAATCGCACCAGCCAGCTTTAGAATGTTTTCTTGCAAGGCTTGGGCAGCCAACAGAACTGCCTCGCCACCAACGCCTGCACCGCGAGAAGCCCAGGTGCCCCCTCCATATGGAGTGACATCAGTATCGCCAGTGATGACCCGTACTTGATCAATTGATACACCCACCGCATCAGCAGCAATTTGAGTGTAGATACCTTCGGTTCCTTGACCTTGCTCACCAACACCGATCAAAACCGAAACTACACCACTAGGATCCATACGGACAGTAGCTCCATCCTGAGAGGCAATTCGAGCTCCGCCCACCCCATAGAAAGCAGGACTCGGATTAGTTAATTCAATTAAGGTTGCAAATCCAATGCCGCGATAGATACCCTTCTTGCGGAGTTCTGCCTGCTCCTTGCGCAAGGCTGGATAATCCATCATTTTTTCAATTGCACGCAAGCACTGCTCATGCGAAAGTACTTCTAACTTGATTCCAGAGATTCCAGAACATGGATATGCGTCATCCGGAATCACATTGCGCTTTCGGAACTCAAGCGGATCCATTTGTAATTTTTGAGCAGCCAAGTCAACCAAACCTTCAGTCACTGCACAAGCAATCGGATGCCCGACACCGCGATATTGGCAAGTTGGAGTTTTATTTTGGAAGACCACATTTAAACGAGCGCGATAGTTTTGATGCTTGTATGGGCCGCCCACCAAATTGACAACCTGGTTACCCTCAATAGCACTCGTTCTTGGGAACATAGAGTAAGGGCCAATTGCCGTTAAGTCATCAATCTCAAAAGCCAAGATGTCGCCTGCCTTGTTGGCGGCGATACGGCCTTTAATGCGATGCTCACGCGCATGAATGTCGCTTGTAAATGATTCCAGACGATCAGCAACAAACTTCACAGGACGCTGAAGCATCATAGAAAGACCGACAGTAGCAAAGTCATCTGGATAAGCGTGCACCTTGATACCAAAAGAACCGCCAACATCTTTACAGATCACATGAACATCAGACTCGGAAAGTCCAAATTGACGGCAATATAAGTCTTGCATCATATGCGGCGCTTGTTGCGAGTGATACACGGTCAAGCGACGATCACCTGGGTTGTAATCTGCAATCTGACAGCGCGGCTCAAGCGTAACACCAGTATGACGACCAAATCCAAAAGTAGCTTCGGCAACCACATCGGCTGTTGCGAATACCTCATCCACATTACCAACATCTAAACTACGGGTAAAACATAAATTGTCGCCAAGCTCTGGATGAATCAATGGAGCATCCGCATCAAGGGCAGTTTCCATAGAAACTACTGCAGGCAACTCTTCCCACTCAACATCAATGTGCTGCAAAGCGTCTTCAGCTTGCGCTCTAGTTTCTGCAACTACCGCCACCACTGGCTCACCTTGCCAGCAAGCGCGATCAATAGCTAACGCATGTTGAGGGGCAGACTTCATGCCAGCCAAGTGGCCCAAGGTTGCAACCCATGGCTTACACAGTTTTGCCATTTGCACGCCATCTACAACCGCTAGAACGCCAGGCATCTTGCTCGCCTGCTCAGTATGAATTTTTCCAATCTTCATATGCGCAACTGGAGATCGCCAATACACAACGTGCCCCATGCGTGGCAGCTGAATATCGTCGATATAAGTTCCTTGACCTTCCAACAGGCGTCGAGCGCCATGTCTTGGTTCGCTATGACCAATGTAACGCTGATCGTTTGTTACGGGATCAAGAACCATTCCCTTCAAATCACTTGGCTTATTCATAATACGTTTCCCTCAATACCTTAAGCGTTAGCAAGGACAGGTTTAATTTTTTGGCCCTTAGCGCGAGCATCCAATACGTCAACAATGGCATCCACAATCGAGTGGTAGCCAGTGCAACGACAGTAATTACCAGAGATCCATTCACGCACTTGTTCGCGCGTTGCCTTTGGTTGCTTCTCAATTAACTCTGCAGCAGCTAGCAACATGCCTGAAGAGCAAAAGCCGCACTGCATTGCGTTATGTCGCATGAAAGACTCTTGAAGGTCAGTCAAAACGCCGTTTTTAGTCAGTCCCTCAACAGTCTCAACCACGCTGCCATCAGCTTGAACCGCCAAAAACAGGCAGCCACGAATAATTTGCCCATCAACTTTGACGGTACAGGCACCACAAGCGCCCTGCTCGCAACCTAAATGAGGCCCCTTGAGATAAAGATCTTCACGTAAAAAATCCACCAGATGTTTACGCGGCTCCACCTCTGCATTTACAAGTTGACCGTTTACGGTCATTGAAATTTTTTTCTTCAAAGTCATTTTGATCTCCAAATTCTTCTACTGATGTTTTGCTGTTTTGACTTATGCAGCCATGTGCTTGAGCCCACGCTCAAGCAAAACACCAATTAAATGTTGTTTGGCTTCCGCACTATTGGTGATGTCAGCAATAGCTTCAATTTCATTACGTGCTGCAGCAACCGCTTGAGCAATCAATTCGTCATTGAGCTTTTTGCCGTCAACTAGATCTTGAGCAGCTGTTGCCATCACCGGTGTAGCCCCAACCGAGAAGAAAGTAAAAGCACAATTAGTTAATACATCGCCTTGCTTTTGCACTACCGCTGCAAGACCAGCAACAGCATAGTCGCCATGACGTCTAGCAAGCTCATGAAAGTAAAAAACCTCTTGCTTGCTTGCAAGAGGAATTTCTGTTGCAACTAAAATTTCATCAGGCTCTAAAGAGGTTGTATACAAATCAATGAAGAAATCTTTTGCGGAAACACGGCGCTCGCCGGATGGGCCATGAATAATCATCGTGGCACCCAGAGTCAAGCTACAGGCAGGCCACTCAGCCGCAGGATCGCCATACGCCAAAGAGCCACCCCAAGTACCCAGATTGCGAATTGCTCTATGTGCAATATGTGGTGCTGCTGCTTTCAAAAGCGGTGCATTCTTTGCCACTAACTCAGAATCTTCAATTTCTGTATGAGTAACAAGTGCACCAATGCGCAAGTTATTTCCCACAACAGAAATGCCTTTGAGTTCAGCGATATCAGTAATATCAATCAATACGCTTGGCTCAGACAAGCG
>Ga0181555_1003066_pt1 | contig 13554 bp, 9 predicted proteins | sample 011ome_15_FD_145601 | JGI IMG/M metagenome (GOLD analysis project Ga0181555, IMG submission 145601) | Coastal salt marsh microbial communities from the Groves Creek Marsh, Skidaway Island, Georgia - 011504AT metaG (spades assembly) | ecosystem: Environmental > Aquatic > Marine > Intertidal zone >...
TACGAGCGAAACACCAATCAACCGTATTCGTCAAGAACTCCTTGTCGATGATCGATAGGAAATTCAACACGCAGAGTATACTGCAAAATATATATATGTACAACTTTTTTTCTACGATCGGCTTTACCCGCCGACGCGTTCGACGAGCTCTTGCAAAATGACGCACGCGGAAAAGGCAAAGATGGCGAATAAGGTCCAGTCGCCACCCGGTAAAGCGATGGAATCGATCAAGGCTTTTTGTCGCGTCATTTCGGTCGACATGGTAATCTTAGATTCAAATTCTTTGGCAGATTTTCGATAACTGTACACCATTAAAGGCGGCAACAAGCCAAAGATGACGATGACGCCGAACGTTCCGGCGTTGTCGATGGCGGAGATGAAGACGTCGGGGTAGGTGATGGCGAAAGTTAACGGCGGGATTAACGTCAACGCGTAGGATATGGGTTCGGATTTCACGTCGACCGATCGTAACCCATCCGCGATGAACGATTTCAATCCGATGGTGAATCCGATGAAGGACGTCGCCACGGCGCTAAAGGAAAACGCGTCGATTAACACCGTGCCGTAGCCACTTTCGATTTTCGAGGCTAACAGATCCACCGGATTTACTCCTGAAGTCATTAAATCTTCTCCGGATAAAGCACCTAAAACGACCGCATTCCACAGCAAAAACATAGCCAACGGCACCGCGGTCCCTAAAATAGTCGCTTTCTTAATCTTTGGCACGTCGCCCTCCAACGAGGAAACCACGGATGGCAACACGGATTGATACACGAACGCAACCGCTACGCCAGGGATAGTATTGCCTACCACGCTAAAATCACTTCTCTCCAAATTCGCCGCGTCTACTTCACCGACGCACAAACTCACCAACCCGATCAAAGCGCTAACGATAAAAAGTACCAACAATCGATTGGTGAAATCCAAAACTTTTTCGTTGCTCAGCGCCACGAACAAACCTATCGCACCACCAAATACTAAAACCGCTTCGTCGAATCCAACATCCGCGACGTATTTCCCGCTCGACAAAATCTCCGCCCCTTTTAAACAACACGCGATGGTTAAACACTCGTGCATGAATACGTACGCGGCGCTAAACACCAAAGCACCACCATTCCCGAGCGTCGAACGCGTCACTGAAAACAAACTCACCCCATCTTTAGAACTCCCGAGCGCGCATAACGTCGCCAAGTTGACCTCCGCCAAGCAAAATCCCGTCGCCACGAAATACATCCACATCGCGACCAACACTTCCGAACTCGGGAGAAACCCGCTCGGCCCGGTTATTTCCGGAAGCGCCAACACGCCGGCCCCAACCGTGGTTCCGGCAATCAACGCCGCGTTTCCGAAAACCGACCCAGACTCGTGCGCGTACCCCTCGTTTTCGTTCACGTTGGACCACAAGCGAGTGATGACTTCTGTTTGTTGCAATTTGGAAGTGTTGTTGTTTTCAATCGTCGTCGTCGTCGTCTCGTTTCTTTCATCCGTCTCGTTCTTTGAGGAGGAGGAGGAGGAGGAGGAGGGGGAAGCGCGGAGGCCAATTCTTCGTGTTCTTCTTCTTAACGACGACGAGAACTGAAGAACGGATGTCGATGGTGAACTCGCGTCGTTTCGCGTTCTCGTCAAAGTCGTCGTCAAAGTCGTCGTCGTCGTCATCATCGCGGGTAAAAAAAGAGCGACGGAAGTTTCACTCTCAGGAGTCGTGTTCCGTTATCGAGAAGACGGAGAAGCAAAAGCAGGAAAGCGTGATGTCATTTTGTGCGCGCGCACGTGCGTATCTTTTTCTTGCATTTCTGAAGCTTTTTTCCTACAGGAGTACTCCTACAACTATTGCAACTAAAATAACTAGGCATGATGACTACATCTTAGGAATACTACTGCACATCTAGTATCTATCGATCGATTCTATACGGACTAAACTGATTATATTCGTCATCGTCTCGCGCTGTTGTTATCGTCGTCGCCGCCGTCGCCGCCGGGGCGAGCACCGTTTCGTAGTACGCCTCCTCGTTTTCGTTTTCCTCGTCCTCGTCCTCCTCGGAAGAAGAGGAAGAAGAAGGAGAAGAAGAAGAAGAGGACGAACGGGATAAGATGAGCTTGAGCAATAAAAGCGTCACCGCGACCGCCGAGAGTTTTAAAAACGCGCATAAGTAGACGAAGTTTTTCAGAGGACGCCAGGAGCGTCCGGTGATGTACATCATGTCCAACTTTCGTTTAACGGCGGCGCCTATTTTCCATCGCTCGACGATATCGGCGGCGATGAAGCCGGCGAAGATGGACGAAAGGTCCGCGAAGAAGACCAAGGCGGAGAAGGAGAAGGCTTCTTTGTTTTCGCACTTTTCGGCGACGACGGCGGAGAGGATGACGATGGGCATGTACGCGAAGCGAGAGCCGAAGGAGATGACGAGTTCCAGAATGGACAGGATGATTGCCGCGCGCATGCCGCTATTGCGTTGGTTAATTTGAGGCGGGTGGTAAAGCGCGAACAGTCGCACGAGCTGGAAGCCGACGTCGGCGACGCCGCCGAGGAGGAAGACGTTCATTTTCGATCGAGGCGTTTGGAGGAGGAGTTGTTTTTGTCGGATTCGAGCGTTTGCATATCTTGACGATGATGATGATGATGATGATGGTAACTCTCCTCTTCTTCCAGGAGGAGAATGAGGAGGAAGATTTCCGTCGTCTCGTTGTTGTTGCTTCTTTTCGACGAAATATTTGTTGTGGAAGAAGGAAAACGCAAACGCGCCGAACAGCGCGCCGACGTTGGAGAAGAATTGAAACATACCAAAGGCACTGTTTGGTAGTTTTTTGTCGTAGATGGAGTAGATGAACGAATTGTACGTATCCATGGCGGTTGGCGTGATTCGGTAGATGAATAACGCCAAAGCGAGCACGATGAATTCGCGGTCCGAGAAGAATCTTCTCCACGGCCATTTCTTCGTCGACGTTTGCGCTCTTCTTCGTCTTCTTCTTCTCGTTTCCAAATCTTCGTCCACTTCGCGCGCTCCTCCGGCGCTCCTTTTTCCCTCTTGAATCCTCAGCGCAAAAATCGACGCCAGAACTGCAAACCCACTCGACAACGCAATCGTCGCTCGCGCGGTGAACATCTCCAAAAACAAAACCGAACACGCGCTTCCTAAAATCGCCGCAAACGTTCGCGTCGCCATGGCGACTGTTTGCACGTTCACCTGCGTTATCCGTCTGTTCTTTGATTTCGAATTATGCGCGTTATTCTCTCTTTCTTCAATCGCGCGTACTTCCTCTGCCTCTTCTTCTGCGTTTATTTCACCACCTCCTTCTCTTTCTCCGCCGCCCATCCGTCGCATCTCTTCCTCGTTTCTCCCCGAAGTTGTCGTCTCAATCGTCTTCGTCCCTTTCGCCGCGCACACTAATATCCCGTCCAAACTCGCGTACGCCCCGCTCACGCACGCGGTCATCAAGATCCCAAACCCGTACACTTCCTTCAGCGTTTTCGCAAAGGATAACGCGAACTGAAATATGCCGGCTAAAATACAACACCCGCTCGCGAACTTCGCGCGATGTCCTCTCTCTCTTCGCCTCGTCGTCTCTCCTTCTTTCTCGTCGTTTTCATCACGACTCGAGCTTCGACTCAGAAACCAATCGCTCATTAACGCAAACACCGGTTTCATCGCGTACGTGGCGAACGTCAAAGCGTAGTATCGGTTGATTTTTTCCGGCGCAGAAGTTAACCCCATATTTCGGTTCAGGACAAAATCGATCGCCGTCATCGAGGAGGTCACGAACGTCGTCAGGAAGAGTAACGCGAGGAACAGAAGAGGGAAACGTTTCACCGTTTGTATCCATTTTCCCATCGGTCTCTCTCTCTCTTTCTCTCTCTCTCGCGTTTACGGCTGATTTATGCGCACTCACACGCGCACACTTTCACGAGTGATATGACGAGAGAGCACACGCGTCTCGCTTCTTTTCTCTCTTTCTCTCTCTCTGTGTGTGTGTATGTGCGCGTGGTTTTGTATGAAGAGGAAAAAGAACAGAAAAGTGAGGAAACTTTTTCCCCAGAGTTTTCTCTTTCTCAGCTTGCCTGAGACGAGAGAGAGAGACGCACACACGCGACAGAAACAACGCGCACGTCTACTACTACTCTCCGAGAGAGAGAGAGACTTCAGAGGGAAAGAGAGAGAGAGAGATGTCGGCCCCGGCGACGACCAAAGGTCCCTCCTCTTCCTCCTTAGGGGAAAAGCGGTTGTTGAAGATCAAAGTCCGCTCGCAAGACCCGGTCGGGGAGTACGAGTTTTCCTTGTGCGCGACGGTACGTTATGTTGTTCTGACGCGCAAACGTGTTCGTTTCTTTTCTCTGCGCTTCGCTCTTCTTTAGTGTTCTTGTTCTTCTTCTTCTTCTTCGTGTTAGAGTCGCTTCTCGCGCGTTAGGGAAGAGAAGATCTCGTTTCTCCAATTCTCGTGTAACGCATCCCGTCGAGAGTGAACGACGCAGAAGAAGACGCGAGAAGGAGAACGAACGAAAGCGCGAATTTCGATGAATTCACGCGTTTCTTTCCCTCTTTTCTCTCTCTCTTTCTCTCTGTCCTCAACAACGTTTCGATTGCGGTTCTTCTTCTTCGTCTTTTCAACCTCGGGGAAAGCGAAAGAGTTGGTGTTTGACTTTGACTTTGACTGACACTCTTTTCCACAATCTACGCTTTCGCGCTACGTGTTACATCAATCTGAAACAGACGAAAATCCTCGCTCTGAAGAAACTGGTGGAAACGAAATCTGGAGTGAAACCCGCGGAACAGCGGATTTTGTGTCGAGGTCGCTTGGTCGCGGACGAGACGAGCTTATCCTCGGCGCCGGTGGAAAATAACGACGTGTTGTTGATGGTGAGGAAAGCGCCCGAGTCCGCGACGGCGAGGACGCCGGAAGGGTTGAGGAATGATCCGCACGCGCCGCATAATCGGGAGAATGGGATGAGAGGGAGGGGTTCCGGTCTTCGGTCCATCGAGGAAGTTATGGGCCGCGCCGTCGGCGGCGGCGGCGGCGAGGCTGTGTTTCAAAGGTTGAACATTCCAGGTTTACCGCCGGGCGTGGAGGTTGTCGGCGGGATGACCAACATGATGATGCCACCGAACGCGAGGATGTTAGGAAGCATGGCGTTTAGCGGGACCAATCCGGAAGCTTTCGATCCGCAAAGAATTGGAAGCATGATTCTATCGCAGATAGTAGGAGCAGACCGCGCGGGTGGCGGGTTGGTTCAACCGCGCGCCGATGCGACAGGTCAGCGGGCGGAGGAGCGCCGAGGAAGGGGACAAAACACCAACACTGGAACAAATCCTTCATCGAATAACCGAACTTCGTCGTCGTCGAGAGAGCGGCGACCAACTCACGGGTTACAACCGCCTAGATTCCCAACCGACGAGGACGGTTTTGGCGCCAACGGATCCGTTCATACGCAAGTCTTTGATACTCCGGACGGCCCGGTTGCGGTGGAAATTGAGATGGGCGCGATGATGCCAGATGGTTTCCCGATGATGTTCTCGTCGCCGCCGAGACGAAGGAGAGAAGATGCAGAAAGAGGAACAGGAAACGGCGCGCCACCGCCAGCGGCGAGAGAACAAAATACTACCACCACCACCACCAACATCAACAACAACAACAACAACAACAACAACAGTAATAGAAGAAATTCCCGCACGAATCCCGCGCAAACGCTTGCAACCTACGCCATGCGGCTAGATCGACATTTAGCGGCCTCACAGCAGCAGCAGCAAGAGCAACAGAACCAACAAGAAGACGAACATCTCGAAAGCGTCGTGCATCACGGCGTCTGCTGTGATGCATGCGACGTGATGCCAATTCGCGGCGCGAGATACAAATGCACAAACAGAGATGACTACGATTTGTGTTCGGAGTGCCATTCTCGATTGTACGGAGGAGTAGACAGAAGTGCGTTGCAATTCCATCGATTAGCCTATCCGTTACCGATTGGTTTGATGGATGGGAGAGAAATTTCCTTGTTCGGCGACGACTCGGAATCCGATTCCGAAGATTTCGTCCCAGAAGCTGCCCCGGTTTTCACGCACGAAACAACTACGAACGCTGTCCCCGGTGCTGCGAGTGATAACGCAAACGCTAATACCTTTGCAAACGGTATCTCAACGGCGCAAGGAGACGTCGACGCGTTGACAACCGCCCTCGATGTTGCATCGAGATCTGCACAGCGTCTTATCCCGCAGCTCACGCAGTTGAGCGCACGCGTGCGATCCGGTGACATTTTTCAAAGCGCTCCGAACGCGTCCTCGTCGCAGGAGAGACGAGATGATAATGCACAAGCCGTCATAAATGGCGAAATTCTCGAACTTGCGAGCCAAATGCATGCGATTGGCGCACTTTGGACGGAATTGGCGCGCGGCGTATCATCGGTCGCCCCTGCGGCCTTACCGGCTTCAGCGTTCGCTCCCTCTTTTTCGCCGGCTAGCGCGAGAAGACAATCGACGATTCAATATATGAATTCGATCCGAGCGGCGACGGCCGCGGCGACGGGGGCACCGGCGCGTGCTGCGGCACCAGCTGGAAACGAGCGAAGAACTGAGGTTGGCAACGGCGTTTACACGCAAAACGTGAGTGCATCGCGAAGTTTCCGCTTACCGCGAACGGTATACTTGGATCGTTCAAGCGCGTTTGCCACGGTCATTCCAGCGATGGTATCGCCAGCAACTCTCGCGCAAATGCATAGATATACAATGCAGGATCCCGAATCGGCCCAACCGTCTTCTCCTCCGGCCGAAAGAAACGATGTTGGTTCTTTCGATGGCATTCGCCACCTTGGCTGGGCGCCCCCTCCGCGAAACCTGCCGGAAGGCCATCAGTCCGCGCCATCGGCTCTCATTTCTGCCAACACAGAGATGATTCGCAACGAACTTCGCGAGAGAGGCACAGCCGAGTTTGCCGAGAATTTTGAGAGAGCCCTGAACCAGTTCATGAGGGATGGTCAAGTTGTCGGCGCGCCTAGCCCCTCCCCGCCGTCGTCTCGAGCTACTCCTACCGCTCCTCGTCAACCTACGGCGGCGACGGTGGCGAGGAGAACGGCGCAGAGACGAGCGAATGCGAACCGCGCTGCCACGGCTGCTCCCGACGCTACCAACAGACGCAGAGGCGGCGGATCTGATGGTCAAAGAGAAGGAGCAGGCGCCAACGCCGACGCGCCTGCTCCAAAGCGCACGAGAAGAGGAGGATAAAGAAATAAAACCATTTAGAAACACAGAAATGTAGAAACACACCGCAAAAAACAACACAGCTTCGCCAGCGCATTGATTACTTTTGTTTAACTGAGAGATTTGCGAGTGAAAGAATGTAAAAATATAAGTATTTTGGTATACGAATCGCGAAACTGTATCTGAACAAAATATTTCTCTGAAATTACACGCTACGGTATGTATATTTACTATCTACGCCTTTGGCATCACGTCGCATGCATCACAGCAGACGCCGTGATGCACGTTCTGCCATTCCTCAACAAAAATGCCAAAGCACCAACCGCGGCTCCTCCTAAGTGCGCCGAATGTCCAATCCCGTCTTGAGTTCCTAATCCTGCGTAGTCTCTCAACAAGAACATCGCGCCGAATACCCACGACTCCAACGGAAGTATTCCGTACAAATAAATCTTCCGGTGTGGCATCATCATCACGCTCATGGCAATGATCGAGTTTACCGCTCCAGACGCGCCTAAACTCGCCGGCGCGGCTAACCTCGCGATTTTATCCATGCGCTCGTCGAACCACGAGAAGAAACTCTCGTGTTCTCTCTTGTCGAAAAATCCAACGTGCGGTTTACGTTTCCGTCTCTCGTACCTCTCGTACCCGACGTGCGCTAAACTCGACACCACGCCACCAACGAGATATAAATTCAGCAAATACGCTCCTCCGCACGCCAACGCCACGTCTCTGCCGAAGAAATACAGCGTAAACATGTTCCCGAACAAATGATTGAACGAGTTGTGCGAAAACGCCGCCGTCAACGCGGTGTGCCAGTACCCGTTCGCCAAAGAACTCTCCGAGACCAAAAAATGCGTCCTCATCGTCTTAAAGTTCTCCGGTTCTTGCCACGCCAAGTACACCGCGGTATTCGCTCCAATCAGCATCCACACCACAGAGGTGTCCCTTCTGCTCTCATTCGTAGTCGTAGTATATCCCCCCCGCGAATAATAATTATCGTACGAATCTCGTTCGCCTCGCGTGAAGAACTCTCTTTTTATGCTTCTCTCTCTGATGTTGTTCGTGTTGTTGCTGCTGTTCTTTCTCACGAAACCCGACCGAGCCGCGAATAACGAAAACGCTTTCGCATCTCCGAAGAACGACGAATGGAACGTCATCGAAGATTGATGATGAGAACTCCCAAAACTCGTCGTCTTTCCTTTTCCTCCTCCTTTTCCCGACAGCGACAGATTCAGCGACCTTTCTCTCGTCGTTTTCGCGGCAGAAGCGGCTCTTCGAAAGAAGAGCCCCAGCATTTAGTAGTGTTTGTTGTGTTGTATAAGGCGGGGAAATTCTGAAGAATGCGGACTACTCTACTGATTTATATAAACAAGACTTCTATCAAGGCTAATAAGGAATACTCTCTCTCTCTCTCTCTCTCTTTACTCTCTATCACATGAACTTTTTCCTCTCCCTGTTGTACTTATCGTCCGCGGCGTGAAACTCGTTCACGCACCCTTGGTATAACAAATACGGCACCGCGATGCCGAAAATCCCGATCACCCCTAACGTTCTCGGGGAGAATTTGAACGTCTTTTCGACGACTTCTCTCGCGTGGCCGTGGAGTTCTACGAATTGGTTCGGTTTCACCGAGGTTGGGTCACTGCCTGCCATTTTCTTCTCTTTCTCGTTGTTCTGTATGTGTTACGCAAAGCGTGCGAGTGCTCTTTGATGCCGGAAAGAGAGTGAGAGAGTCGCGCGCGTCAAACCCCTAGACTTTACTAAAGGAAACATTTAGGGTTTTTATAAAACCCTAAATACATGCGTCATTTCCTCCCCTAAAAATCGAATCGCGCGCGCTATAGATACACACTCACTCGTTATTACATTCAATCACAAAACGAAGATATCGTCTCTCTCTCTCTCTTTCTTTCTCTGCGCATCATCATCAAGCGCTTTACACACTGTACGCGCGCGCGCGAGACTTAAAAAATGAACGCGTTATTCCGCGAACAGTTCGCTCGTTCGTGTCGAGCAGAAGCGCAGAAGAAGAAGAAGAAGGACGACGACGACGACGACGACGGGAGAGGCACGTTTACGTACCACCAACTGACGATTCTCGCGCAGCACGCGTACGCTTTGAGCCTAGGGGCGACCGTTTTGAAAGACGAGGAAGAGGAAAAGGAGTTAAAGCCCGTGCAGAGGCGAACGTACGTCGCCGTGCCCGAGGAACGAATAACCACTCGGTTCGATATCGTGCTCCAAGCGTGCGATTGGACGAAGAGAGGAGGAGGCGAAAAGAAGAACTCTTCCAGGAAGTTTGTGACGTTCGCGACGTTTCGAGAGGAGACGTATTCGTCGTCGTCCGGAGGTAACGGCGGGAAGATATTCGACGCGAAGAAGGCGTTCGGGGACGGTGTAGAGAAGAGGGGCGAGGAGGACTTTTTGCGCGATAAATCGGACATCGAAGTGCACGAACTGTTTTCCGAGTCTATGTTCGATCCAATCTACCGAGCGTACGCGGAAGCCGTCGCGACGGTGCCGAATAGGAGAGAACCGCCGAGTTTACGCGCGACGCCGAAGGAGTTGTTGGAACGGATTTTTACCAAAGTTCGAGGGGTGGATTTGTGCGCGTTGACGGCGACGTGTAAAGCGTTTAAAGCGGTCGTCGATGGAAAGAACGAGAGAAAACAAGATGCACTCTTTTTGAACGCGATTGAACGAGAGTTTCCTGGGATTATTCGTGAAGTGAAGGCGATGGAAGTGGACGCGGGGAGACTGGTCGCCGGCGCGGTTCGAGCGGCGGAGACGAGGACGAAAGACGATTTTCGACCAAACGGAGGAGAGATTGTCCCGAAAGCAGAATACAAACGATTAATACAAAACCAAAGAGAACGCGAAGAAGCGCGAATTCGAGAGGAGTCTATGAATAGAATGCGCGAAAACATGTCGTTTCGAGGACAAGGACGAGGACGCCAGGGGGGAGGGAACAACAATTATCGCCCGTCCTACCCGCACCGCGACATCGTCCCGGGTTTCCCCGGTTTTGTTCCCGGCATAACCGGCGGTGCGTACGATTTGTACCCGAACCCAGATCCAACCGGCGGTTTCAACCCGTTACCGCCTCCTGGATCCATCCCAGGTATCGGTGGTCCTCCTCAGCGTCCGGGACGAGGAAGAGGGCATCTCTTCCCGGATCCGAACGGCGCTGGCGATTTTACCGGATTCGAAGGCGTCCCGGGCGGCATGCCAGGAGGTTTACCGACCCCAAACGGTCGCGAGCCACCGGATAGGTTCCATACGCGCGGACCACCTCCACCGGAGAATCGATTCGGTGGACCGGGAGGATCCGGAGGTTTCGGCGGGGGCGGCTTCTTTTAATATCGAAACGTCCTTTATGCGCACCCCGAAGCGCGAAAGAAAAGAGTGAGAGAGAAAGAAAGAGAAAGAGAAAGAGAGAGAAAAAGAACACGCGAAGATAGCAACTAAAGATAGCACGCAACGCAGCACGATTTAGAGAGAGAGAGAGAGAGAGAGAGAGAGAGAGAGAGAGACTTGTACAACAATATACCCCCCCCTAAAATCAAAGTATAAATATCTGCGTTTCACAAAAGGTCGGGAAACGACATTTCTTTCCGCACTTTCGCACTTTCCGCGCTCGCGCAAAACACAAAACAAAACGAAACAAAATGGGCTGCGGCCAATCCAAGAACCACCCAGAATTCACCCCTGGTAAACAAGACGGCAAAGTGGACTACCGCGCGAAAAAAGCCGCCTTAGCGCGATCCCACAAACACGACGGCCCGAGCGGGCGTTTACCGGCATCCATCGACGAGCAAAACAAGAAAAAGCAACCTCGGGTTCTTGGGATCATCCCGGCTCGGTACGGCTCGACGAGATTCCCCGGGAAACCGCTCGCGGACATCGCCGGGAAACCGATGATTTGGCACACGTACACGAACGCGTGCAAATCGAGAGCGTTAGATCTGTGCATCGTGGCGACGGACGACGCGAGGATTAAAAAAGTGGTTGAAAGTTTTGGCGGGATATGCGTGTTGACGAATCCGGAGTGCGTGAACGGGACGGAGCGGTGTTTGGAAGTGTACAAAAAGTGCATTAAAAAAGGAGAAGAGTACGACGTGATCGTGAATATTCAAGGAGACGAACCGTTTATTGAACCGGAACATATTGATTTGGTCGCTCAAATCGTCTGCGAGGCGGAGGAGGACGACGTGTGCATGGGAACGTTGTGCCGACCGGCGATTGACAGGAAGGACGTGGAAGGCGTGAACAACGTCAAAGTGGTCGTCGATAGAAACATGAACGCGCTTTACTTCTCCAGAGCAATCATCCCTCACAACAAGAGCGGGACGTACGATCCAGATACAAAGTATTTAAGAAAGTTGGGCATCTACTCGTACCGGGCGGATTTTCTTCCGGAATACGTGCGCATGCCGGAATCAATGTTACAAATCAGCGAGGATTTAGAACAAAACAAAGTCATCGAGGCGGGATATAAAATCAAACTCGGGTGGGTCGAAGACGCCGTGCACGGAGTAGACACCGTCGGACAGTTGGAGGCGCTCAACTTAGCCATCGAGAGAGGAGAGTTGATGCATCGAGGGAAGAGAATAAAAAAAGGCGGGAAGTCCTTCAAGGGTCAATTCTAGCGACGACGAGAGGCGCGAAACTCGGCCATCGAGAGAGATGGAGAAGACGCATCGAAGAACTCGCCATCATTACCATCGTCATCGAAAAACCATCATCGCGAGTGATTCAATGATTGCAACGCGTATGTAAAGTAGAGAGTTGAGAGCATCGTTTTCATCCCACATTTTTTATATATCATATCCTCTTCACAAAAAAAGACAGAAACAAAACAATAATGGGAAACGACGCGGACGATGCGGTCACTCCGCACGGCAACACCGCAAAAAAACAGAACACCAACCACCACCACCACCCGTCGATTGACTCCGGCTCGTCCTACCGCCGAGAACAGCTCGAGGGTCTTCGTAACCGTTTGCCTTCGTTGACGGATCAATCCTCGAATCCGAAAAGTTCCGTCGCGAAGTATTATTCCCGACAGACGCGAATCGTCGAACAGTTCCAAGAGTTGGAGAATTTCATCGAGCGGACGACGTATGGGGGCGGTGGTGATGGGCATCACCATCCTTTATCGTCGGCGGCGCGATCGTCATCATCTGGTGGTGGTGCTGTTGACGTCGAAGAGGATGGAGAAGGAGGAGAAAATTTGCTCCGAGCCGACGCGGATTTCAGAGAACGGAAAAAGCAGGAGACTTTGGCGTTGCGCATCAGTTTTTACGTGAACGTTCTGTTGTTGGCGGTGAAAATTTTCGCCTCGGTGCAGTCGGGGTCGCTCTCGATCATAACCAGCGCGTTGGATTCGTTTTTAGATTTAGTCTCCGGGTTGATTTTGTACTTTACGGATAAGCACATGCAAAACATGAATAAGTATTTGTATCCGATCGGGAAGAGTCGGATGCAACCGCTCGGGATTTTAGTCTTTGCGTGCATCATGGGGACCCTTGGGTTTCAAGTGTTCATCGAAGGCGTGCAGCAATTAGTCGGGAAAGAACACACGCATCACTTGGAAGACTTGCAGTTGGTGATTGGAGTCATGATTGGAGTCATCGTGGTGAAATTTTTCTTGTTCCTGTATTGTCGGGGGAGTTGGAATAGGAGCGTGCAGACGTACGCGCAAGATCACAGGAACGATGTGATTACGAACACGTTCGGTTTGATCGCGGCTATTATCGGGGATAGGCTGTATTATTGGGTCGATCCGCTAGGTGCGATGATCTTAGCCGCGTACATCGTGCAAAACTGGTCGGTGACTGCTTTGGAGAACATCAAAGCTATGGTCGGATTATCGGCGCCGCCGGAATTTTTGACGAAACTCACGTATTTAGCCTGGAATTCAGATCCGCGAATTTTAGGCGTCGATACCGTTCGCGCGTACACGTTTGGGCCAGCTTTTTTCGTCGAAGTGGACGTGGTGTTGCCAGAAGATATGAGCGTAAGAGTCGCGCACGATATCGGTGAGGCGTTGCAAGATCGCATCGAAAAGTTACCGGAGGTGGAAAGAGCGTTTGTGCACATCGATTTCGAAACGGATCATCAGCCGGAACATAACACCACTTGGTTCGAAGAGAAGGAAAGGATGATGAAAGAGAACGAAGAGAAGAAAGCGAGCGGTAACAAAAAAAGCAGCCAAGAGGTGGAGATGGCTAAAATGGTCAAGAAAATCGACCAACAGAGAGAACTCGCCGTTCCAGAATCTCCGCTTACCAGGAACCAGAATACGATCCGGGCGGCGTTTGGAGAAAAGTAAAAGAGAGAGAGAGAGAGAGAAACAATAACATAAAAC
>Ga0181555_1003083_pt1 | contig 13511 bp, 13 predicted proteins | sample 011ome_15_FD_145601 | JGI IMG/M metagenome (GOLD analysis project Ga0181555, IMG submission 145601) | Coastal salt marsh microbial communities from the Groves Creek Marsh, Skidaway Island, Georgia - 011504AT metaG (spades assembly) | ecosystem: Environmental > Aquatic > Marine > Intertidal zone...
TTGCATTTAGTGATGGGTCTTTATTGCATGGATTCAACCAAAGAATTGAGAAGAGGCAGCCGATTGCAGCTCCTAGTGATATTAAGCGCTATTTTGTGACACCACAGGAGAGTGGAGAGCTTTGTTTAATGAGTTGTATTTTTGGAGAGAATAGGGACATATTCTTTCCAAAACTTAGTGAGGCGCTACACCTAATGTCATTCTCAGATATTGCAATAAAATATCTAAAAGACAAAGGGTATGAGGCACACATCTGTACTACGGAAGACGAAGCCAGGGAACTGATTAATACCCTACCAGAGCAAGGAAAATGGCCTTGTTTATTTACAGATAGTAGTACAACAGGTGAGAAGGATTTTGAAGAGTTTTATACAGATAAAGAAATTCTTAATATGGAGCGATTTGAAAATTTAGGGGTAATAAAGAATAGTCCAGAATTTAATGAAAACCAATTGAATGATTTTTCGAATACAATTCATAAATTTAAGTCAAATATGAAATGGACCAAAAAAGAGATTGTTGGTGAATTTTTTAAGATGATTCCAGAATTTAACTATTATGATACTGGTAGATATTTAGATGGAAAAATGTAATGTTTGAAAATGTTATCACATTTATTCAGGACACCTATAAAACTAAGGAATTCATTCCTTTGCACGAGCCAAGGTTTGTCGGCAATGAAAAAAAATATTTAAATGAATGCATAGATTCTACATTTGTTTCATCGGTTGGTAAGTTTGTAGATAAATTTGAAGAAAGAATTTCGAACTATACTGGCGCAAAATACGCCATAGCAACTAGTAATGGAACTTCAGCATTGCACATATCATTACTACTGGCTAATGTGGAACAGAATGATGAGGTTATCACACAACCACTTACCTTTGTTGCAACTTGTAATGCTATTAGTTATTGTGGTGCACGACCTGTATTTATTGATGTTGATATAGACACTATGGGATTGTCACCATCTGCATTGAAATATTTTCTTGAAAATAATACATCAGTCAAAAGTCAACAGTGTGTAAACAATAAAACAGGTAGAGTGATTAAAGCCTGTATACCTATGCATACCTTTGGGCATCCTTGTAGAATTGATGAAATTAAAGATATTTGCGACAAATATCATATTGTCTTAATTGAGGATGCAGCTGAGAGTTTGGGGAGTCTATATAAAGACAAACATACTGGAACGTTTGGTGCAATGGGTGTGTTCAGTTTTAATGGCAATAAGATCATTACAGCAGGTGGTGGCGGGTGTATTATTACCAATGACAAGATGCTTGCAAAAAAAGCTAAGTATTTAACCACGACCGCTAAAATTCCGCATAAATGGGATTTTAATCACGACATGGTTGGTTATAACTATCGCATGCCAAACCTAAATGCCGCTTTAATGGTTGCACAGCTAGAACAAATTGACAAGTTTTTACTTAACAAAAGAGAGTTGGCAAATGCATATGAAAGTTTTTTTTCTGGCGCTGATATAAAATTTATAAAAGAACCAAAAGATTCCAAATCAAATTACTGGCTAAATGCTATTATTCTTAAAGATAAAAAGCAACGTGATTTGTTTTTAGATGAGACCAATTCAGCGAGCGTAATGACTAGGCCAACTTGGGTATTAATGAATAAACTACCCATGTTTAAAGAGGCTCAGTGCACAGATCTAACGAATGCAGAGTGGCTAGAAGAGCGAGTTGTGAATATACCTAGTAGTGTAACCGGATTATGAAAGAAATTATTTTAATCGGCGGTGGCGGGCATTGTAAATCTGTGATTGATGTGATTGAGCAAGAGGGCAAATTTCAAATTATTGGAATAGTAGATAAACCAGAATTGTTAGGCGTTAAAGTGCTTGGGTATCCGGTTATCGGTAATGATTCTGATTTGGTGGATTTGTCGAAGAAATGCCGATATGCATTAGTAACAGTTGGTCAAATTAAATCTTCATCACTTAGAGAAAGGTTGTTTAAATTGGCTGTCAAAGTAGGGCTTACTATGCCAAATATCATTTCACCACGTGCCTACGTGTCTAAGCATGCAATGATTGGCCAAGGTACAGTTATAATGCACGATGCGCTAGTGAATGCCAATGCCAAAATTGGTGAAAATTGTATTATTAATTCAAAAGCACTAATTGAGCATGATGCTATTATCGAAGATTTTTGCCATATTGCAACCAATGCTGTTATAAATGGAACGGCGATTGTACGTCAAGGCAGCTTTCTAGGTAGCGGTGTAATTACAAAACAGGGTGTCAAAGTTGAAAAAAATAGTTTTATTAAGGCTGGAAGTTTAGTCAAATGAAAAATGTAGCATTTTTAACTACAATTTTTCCAATGGAAGAGCAGTTTTTAATTGATTTTTTTGATTCATTAAGTGGGCAAACGTATGATAATTTTGATGTGGTAGTGGTTAATGATGGCTGTAATAATTTTTATGATATAAAAATGAAATATCAAAACTTGTCTATTATTGAATTGCCATATTCAGGTACTCCTGCAAAAAATAGAGAATACGGGATAAACTATTGTATTGAGCATAAATACGATATATTAATATTTGGCGATAGTGATGATTATTTTTCAAATAATAGAGTTGAGTTGTCATTAAATATACTGAATAGTAATGACATAGTTGTAAATGATGTTAGCTTGTTTGATGATAGGGGTGTGTATGAAACTATGTATATATCTAATAGACTTAGTGATAACTCTAAAGTGAATTATAGTTATATTAAAAATAAAAATATATTTGGATTATCTAACACAGCGTTAAAAATTAATATCTTAAGCAAGGTGAGTTTTGATAAGGATTTAGTTGCCGTCGATTGGTATCTGTACAAGGGTCTATTAAAAAATGGTTGTAAGGCTATATTTACTAATAAAGCGATTACTTATTATAGGCAATACAAAGATAATACTGTTGGACTACAAGCTGTCAAAGGTAAATATTATCTTTGGTGGGAACAAAGAGATAGGGAGATAAGTTGAAATTAACTAAAAATAAAGAGATTTATAATTATAGTAAGCCATATATTATTGCAGAGTTGGGGTCGAACCATAATGGCGATATAAATCTTGCAAAAGAACTAATTACCCAGGCAAAAGAAGCGGGAGCAGATTGTGTTAAATTTCAAAGTTGGTCAAAGGACACTATTTTTGCCAAAAAGAAGTATAGTGATAATTATTTTATAGCTGATGATTATAGAGAGAGGTGTGACTACACCCTTGAAGAAATTGTAGAAGAGTATTCAATTTCTGAAGAAGAGCTTTTAGAAATGAAAAGCTTTGCTGACGAAATTGGCATTGATTGTACTTCAACTCCTTTCAGTAAAAAAGAGGCTGACTTTTTAGTTGATAAGATGCAGACACCATTTATTAAAGTGGCATCTATGGACTTAAATAATTATCCTTTTTTAGAGTATTTAGCCAAAAAAGGAAAGCCAATGATTATTTCAACTGGCTTAAGTGAATTATATGAAATTGACAAGGCTGTTAAAACTATAGAAGAGGCTGGTAATAATCAAATAATTATCTTACATTGTGTCGCCACTTATCCTCCTATAGACAGTGATGTGAATTTAAATAATATTAAGACATTAATATCAACATACCCTGAATACCCAATAGGATTTTCAGACCATACATTAGGAACAGTCGTTCCACTTGCAGCTGCGACTCTTGGAGCTTGCTTGATTGAAAAGCATTTTACTTTGGATAAGGAAATGGAGGGATGGGATCACAAGGTTTCTGCTACAAAAGATGAGATGAAGGTTATAGTTGAAGGATCTAAAAGAATAGTTGAGGTTATGGGCTCATTCAGAATTTCCGCGACAGAGTCTGATGAAAAGAAAAAAGAATTCAGAAGAAGTATTGTAATCACTCGAGATATGAAAAAAGGAGATGTTATTGAAGTTGATGATCTTGATTATAAAAGACCTGGCGGTAATTTTGACCCAGGGATGACAAACTTTATTGTTGGCAGAACTGTAAACAAAAATCTAAAAGACGACCATATTTTAACTATAGAAGATATTGTTTAAATGGTCTCAATAATTCCAGCTATAGGCATCTCTGATTTAGGTGTAATAGAGTTTTTCACAAGAAGGACTTTTGATAAGGGTTTACAGTTTGATTATATTTTTAGTGCCGAAGATATTATTTTTTTAAGCCTTTAACTTTTAATGTATAAAAAAAGAAAAATTCTCGCGATTATCCCTGCTAGAGGAGGGTCTAAAAGAATACCAAAAAAAAATATTATTTCTTTAGCTGGAAAGCCAATGATAGCTTGGACGATTGAGGCAGCTAAAGCTAGTCAATACATTGATACAGTATTAGTCAGCACTGATTGTAATGATGTTAAAAAGGTTGCTTTTGAATATAAAGCGGAAGTACCTTTTATGAGGCTCGATGCAGCCGATGATTACTCCCCAGTATCTGAGGCTACATTATCTGCATTACTACAGTCTGAAGAATATTATGGTGCTTACGATATCGTTGTGCAGTTAATGGCTAATTGTCCGCTAAGGGGTGTTAAGGAAATTGACAATGCAATTGAATCTTTTTTTGAAAATAACCAGGAGTCACAAGTTAGTTTCTTTAAATATGGCTGGATGAATCCATGGTGGGCTCATACCATTAACGATGGTATCCCTTCTGCATTATTTAAAGACGTTGGGCAAAAACGATCGCAAGATCTTGAAAAATTATATTGCCCCACAGGAGCGATTTGGATTAGTCAGTCTAAAGTATTAAAAAACTATAAAACTTTTTATTCACCTAATTATCGAGCTCAAGAGATAAATTGGATTTCGGCGATGGATATAGATGATTATGAAGACTTAAAAATGGCTGAAGCCTTATTTAATCTCAATGGAAATATTTTATGAAGATTGTGTTAACGGAACAGGTTACTTTCAAGGACCTTATTGCAAAGCTTAATGATTATGGGAGTGGTTTTCTAGCAATTGTTGATAGTGAAAATAAGTTAGTTGGGATTTTGACTGATGGAGATATCAGGCGTGCTATATTAAATGATGTGCAAGATATTCAATGTATTTTTAATAAAAATCCAGTAACTGTACCCAAGGGTACGCCAAGGGAAAAAATAATAAGCCTATTAAAAGATATTCACCGTAAACACATGCCTGTTGTTGATAATGACGGTAAATTGACTGAAATTATTTCTCTAGATGAGATTGAGTTTAATCATAAACCTAACCAAGTTTTTATTATGGCAGGAGGTTTAGGTACGAGACTTGGAGAATTGACTAAAAACACCCCGAAACCTATGTTAAGTATTGGTACAAAGCCAATGATTGTTCACATCATTGAAGCATTCAAAGACTTTGGTTATACTCATTTTACAATTAGTGTTAATTATAAATCAGAACAGATAAAGAATTATTTTAAAGATGGTTCTAATTTTGGAGTGCGCATCGATTATATTGAAGAAAAAAAACGGCTCGGTACCGCTGGAGCTTTAAGTTTACTAAAAAACATGCAATTGCATCCATTTTTTGTTATTAATGGCGATGTTTTAACCGCCCTAAATTTTGAAGATTTGATGACTTTCCATATTAGTAGTTCAGCTAGCGCGACAATGTGTGTGCGCGAGTATGAAATGGAAGTGCCTTATGGCGTGATTAATACCGATCTAAATAATAATATTTTAGATTTACAAGAGAAGCCGATTAACAAATTCCTTGTTAATTCTGGTGTGTATGTCTTAAACCCATCGGTTTTAAGTAACATTCCATCTAATGAGTATTTTGATATGCCAACCCTATTTCAGAAATTAATTGCTAAGGATTTACCTGTAAAAACCTATCAAATTTCTGACTACTGGATCGATGTTGGGAGTGTTGATGATTTTGAAAGTGTTAATAGAAGAATTACTTAATGAGTAAATGCTAATAGAAAAACAAAACATTTTTTTTTTAATGTATTTATTTTTTATGGTGAGTGCAGCCATTCTCGGTCTATTAAAGTTTACCATTTATGCAAAATTATTAAGTATAGAAGAGTTTGGCTTGTACAGTTTGGTGTTGTCTGGCTATCTATTTATAATATATGCAGGTAGTTTTGGGTTTAATGAGGCTCTTGTTAAGCAGGGTTCAATCGCATACGGTCGAGGAGATACTAAGTATATTCAAGAATTATACGGCCTTGCTTTTCTTTATAGCACTTTTGGGGTTTTGTTTTTTTTTATAGTGTCTTCACTTTTAGCTAATATATACATTGAGGATGAGTTAATTAAAAAAGCATTTACCCTGATGGGGTTTCTGGCTTTTAGCACTATTGAGTTTAACCTTGTAATTTCTTACCTTAGAGTTAACCATAGGTTCGTAATGTTTTCATTTATGCTTTTTATCAAATCATTGCTTGTAATTATTTTAACTTGGTATTTTGTTCCAATATATGGAGTTAATGGAGTTATTACATTGGAGGTAATTATATTTTTACTGTTGGCGATTATTGCAATCTACTTTAATAAGCCACATTTTGACTATAAAAGGATACTAAAGGGGCACACTCTTTTTAAGAAAACTCTAAAGCATGGAGCGCCTTTAATGGTTTCAACTGTCATTAAAAATGTAACCCTTAATATTGATCGCTGGGTAATCGCTGCTTCTTTAGGGATTCCTGTATTGGCTAAGTATGCATTTGCAATGATTTTGTACCAGGTAGGCTTGGTGGTAATTGGTTTTATTAGTACAATTTTAGGTACTAAATGGCTGGCTAATTTTGGTCGCAATTCAAGTCTAGATCGAATACTGAATAGTATAATAAAAATCATGCTTATAGGTTTTGTACTGTCCATAGCATTGGCGTGGCCAATTATCAGTATAATTTCATATATCGTTGATTTATATTATCCTATATATGCAGGGTCAGATTTTAAATTAACCATTATATTTGTGTATTTTGGTGTGGTTTTTTTAGCATTAGTCAGTTTACTTGATTGGATATTTATAGCATCTTCTAATGAAAGGATTTTATTAAAGTTTTCGCTATATTCATTAATAGCTACTGCGCTTCTAATATATTACTGCTATTTGGTAGAGGCAGATGTTTATATGTATGCATTTATATTTTTAGTTGTTAGAGTGTTTAATTTAATTCTTGGTGTAGTGTCAATACCTTCGCTGCTTAAATCTAAGGTGTTTTAATATTACCGCATGTCATCTTAATGAAAAGTTAGGTGTCCTTATATGGCTTATTCTTATCAAGTGTTTAAATATGTTCACATTTAACTACGTTTTTTTGATGTTTAATTTAAAAAAAATAATATGAAAACCCAATTCCCAATCAAAGGAGAAAATTATTCACGCACTAGTTTATATTCGACGAAGTAAGAGCTTTAATGATGCCGTCATTCATTATGCAAAAAATGAAATACTTGCAGATCAATTAACGACAATATCTGAATATTTTAATGGCGATCTTCGTATTGACATGAATGATAAGAGTCATGATCACTCTTGGAAATCTCAGCAATTTTTGGTCGATGAGTTGAATTTGTCTGAAATAATATTCCGTGATCGCTTGTTAAGAAATGTGCCGCACAGCCAGGCTTTAGTGCTCGTTCGTAGAGCTGTTGGAAGTGTTTTGGAACTTATAGATGATGGTGTTTTTAATGCTTTGGTGATATACCCTGTTGATAGTTACATTACGGATATTTTGGTTCAAATAGCAAAAAAGAAGAATATCCCTTGTTACGGGGTCTGTCCCTTTTTTATGGGTAACTATAAACGCCAAACTGTATACGGCGAACACAACCCACAACGTTCACCTGATTTATCGGAGGTTGATCTCGTCTTGAGTGGGCTTCAAAATAATTTTCGCTCACATATGGCACCCAGTAGAGGGAAGGCGTTAAAGGCTGCTGTGATACGCTATATTAAGTACAAGGCTCGTTATCCCTTATTTTATTTGCTAGGTTACAAGATACTCAAAAGAAATGAGTATGATTTAATGGTCACCCCTTATATTACAACAGTTCGAAATTTATCAAACTTTTTTGTGGAAAGACATTTTACAGCAACGCACAATATTAATTTTAACAAGAAAACCATCTTAGTGCCCCTTCATTACTTTCCTGAGGCAACCGTTGAATATTGGAGTGGAAAACTGAGTCAAGTTGAATTTGAAGATATGTTACTATGTGAAATTAATCAACTAGCTGAACGATATGAACAGATTATTTTGAAAGAGCACCCTGCTAGTGTTTTTGATAATCCTAGTTCTTTTTACAAACGATTATTGTCAAACCCTAAAGTGGTAATGGTTGATCCATTTATATCTACCAATGAGCTTTTAGAGTATGTTAATGTGTTAGGGTGTTGGACTGGTACTGCTGGCATAGAGGCGTTAGTAAATGGTAAGCAAGTCGAGTTTTTTACTGAAGAAGCATATTATAGAAAGGCACTGAATCTCCACCCTGAAATCATTCAACATGATGACGAAGCTATATCTATAAAAAATCCACGTATTTTTGTAGAAGAAATTTTAAAGGGCTGTTTTTTCGTTGAAAAATAAAAATATTTTTCTTTATTTTTATCCTATCGTAGCTTTAGCCATTTCGTGTTTGGTGATTTTATTTGTTCGGGAGTTTTCATTATTGACTTTCGATTCTATATCTTTCGATTCAAAAGTGTACATATTAATGGGTTTTCTGTCGTTTTCATTAGGGTCGGTTGTAGCGATGTTGGTTTTCGGAAAGGGTAAGATTTTTGCTGAGCCAGTATATTCAATAAAGAGTGTTAATGCTAAAGCTAATTGGATTATTTTTTTCTCATTGGTGTCAACATGCCTTTTAATTTATAAATTCTTAATACTATCAGGGGGTAACCTCTCTTTAGCTGGTATCACTGATTTGAGGCTGGAAGCAGGTCGAAATGTCGATCATGTCAAGGGAGAAAATTTCTCTAGCATTTTAGGAATGATATTTTCTGGGTTTACGATTATTTTGTACCTTTATAAAGAATATTTTTTTTATTATCTTTCTCAGAGGAAGATAATAAAAATGAACCTAGTTTTTATTGGAGGGGTGTTCACTTCTTTTTTGTCAGGAGGTCGCTGGGTAGCGGTAACTGTCCTTCTAGTTGTATTGATTATGTATTTCTTACGGAAATACACCTTTAAACCAAGGGTTGAAATTAACAAAACCTATCAAGACTCTAAAAAGAGAGGCTCCTTTCTTTCAATGGTAGTGAAAGCCTCTCTATTGCTTATTATTATATATATCTTTTCAAAAATATTTTTAGACAGAGTCGCTGGTAGTGAAGATGATGTTAGCATTCTTTTAAATGTACTTGCTAATAATTTTGGTGGAGCATCCTTCCCTGCCTCACATGATAATTTCTTACATGATAATCAAGCATTAATTCCGATATATTTTGTGATATCTTTATTCCAGTTCTACTTAGGGCATGGCTTATATCAATTTGATGCTTTATTGAATTCGGATTATCCATTAAACGCTCCATACTTAGGCGCTTACCAGTTTTATCTACAAGCGCTCATGTTAAATAAATTAGGGTTTACTATCATCCCCATTGAAGAAATTTTGCTTGAAATTAATTCAGGAGTTTATAATACAATTTTTGGAGCATTTTTATTGGATTTTGGCTATTATGGAGGGATATTCTTAATATTTTTAATTTCATTTTTGGGTTCTTATTTTTGGATAAGATTCTTAAGGAGGAGGTATTTTTTTGATATGTATATTAGTATACTTTATTTTATTTTACTTTTATTTTCTCCCGTAGTTGCCATTATGGGTACCGGTATTTACCCCTCATTATTAAGTCTAGCATTCGTATTAAAGTTATTTATTCCTAAGATTCGAAAGGGCGCAAGTGTATAGAATATATAATATCCAGTCATTGCGGGGCATAGCTGCTATTTTAGTGGTTTTTTCACATCTTTTGATCATTGAGCAAAAATATGGTGGTACAAATTCAATCCTCCCTGAATTATCAAGATTTGGAGTATTTGGAGTGGATATATTTTTTGTAATTAGTGGTTTTATTATGGTGACCATAACCAAAGGAAAGTTTCAATCATTCAAAGAAATGAGCAGATTTATCAGTCATAGGGCAGCCAGGATATATCCTATTTATTGGTTTTACTCTCTATTGGTTTTATTGGTTTTTCTCATTTACCCTGAATTAGTTAATAGTTCACAAGGAAACCAAGTTGATATCTTATCTTCTTTCTTGCTTATTCCTTCCGAAACTTTACCTTTGCTTGCTGTGGGGTGGACTTTGATTCACGAGGTTTATTTCTATATGGTATTTTCTTTAATATTGTTGATTGTTAATGAAAAAAAGTTGGTCTATGCTTTATTATTTTGGGGGGTTGGAATTGTCATTTTTAACTTGTTTTTTAAGCCGAGTTCGCCATTTATTACATTAATAACCCATCCTTTGACGCTTGAGTTTATTGCAGGATGCTTATTGGCTGTATTTTATTTTAAAAATAAAATACAGGTCAATAGCTCGACATTGTTTTTATTTATAGCTTTAACATTGATAGCCTCATTGTATTTGTTTAGCTCTGATATAGGTGCAAATGGTTTAACGCCACAAGGTTGGATGAGACCTTTAATTTTAGGAATTCCTGCAGTATTAATAGTTTATTTTTTATTAATAGCTGAAAATAATAATCTAGTATTCAGTAAAATTTTTGTAACATTAGGCAATGCATCGTATTCAATATATTTATCACATATTTTAACGTTAAGCGTAATTGGCAGGGTGTGGGATATATTTAATTCAAACTCTATTATTGATAACTGGATAATGATCCCCGTTATGTTTGTACTTACATGTGTAGCAGGGGTGGCTAGCTATTTTTGGATTGAAATTCCTTTGTCAAACAAAATATTTAAAAAAAATTATTAATCAAAACTAATTGGAGTGTCAGGTATGTTTAAAAATAAAATATTGTTAATTTCTGGTGGTACAGGTTCATTTGGCGGCGCTGTATTAAAAAGGTTTTTAACTACTGACATTAAAGAAATACGAATTTTCTCGAGAGATGAGCTTAAGCAAGATGACATGAGAAAGTTTTATAACAACGATAAGCTTAAATTTTATATCGGTGATGTAAGAGATAAAAATTCAATTGACGATGCGATGAGAGGGGTTGATTATGTTTTTCATGCGGCCGCTTTAAAGCAAGTCCCATCATGTGAGTTTTATCCAATGCAAGCAGTCAAAACTAACATTATTGGCACTGAAAATTTATTAAATTCAGCTATTGCGGCCGGCGTTAAAAAGGTTATTGCACTAAGTACGGATAAGGCAGTTTATCCAATCAATGCGATGGGTATTAGTAAGGCTATGATGGAAAGAGTCATTGTTGCTAAAGGCAGGAGTGTAAAAGATACTATGATTGCCTGTACTAGATATGGCAATGTGATGGCTAGTCGTGGTTCGGTTATCCCATTGTTTATTGACCAAGTTAGAAATGGCAAGCCTATTACTATTACAGACCCTAACATGACAAGATTTATGATGAGTCTTGATGATGCAGTTGACCTAGTTTTGTTTGCGTTTGAAAATGGGCAGAGTGGTGATATTTTCGTGCAAAAAGCACCTGCTGCAACAGTAGAGTTACTTGCTCATACAATGAGAAAAATTTTAGGTGCGCCTGATCATGAGGTCAAGACTATTGGTACAAGGCATGGTGAGAAACTGTATGAAACTTTATTGACAAAAGAGGAGATGGTGAAAGCGATTGATATGGAGAAATATTACCGAATTCCTGCAGATACACGAGATCTTAACTACTCCAAATTTTTTGAAGAAGGCGAAGAAGTGGTTACAGAAGCTGGCGAATATCATTCTCATAATACCCATAGATTAAATGAAAAAGAGTTAACAGAGCTATTATTGAATCTTAAAGAAATTCAGAATTATTTAAAAGGGCTTTAGAAAAATGGACAAGCTAAAGGTGATGACTATTGTAGGCACCAGACCAGAAATAATAAAACTAAGCCAAGTGATGAAAGAGCTAGATCGCCACGTAGAGCATACAATTGTTCATACTGGGCAGAATTATGATTATGAATTGAACGAAATATTCTTTAAACAGTTGGATATTAGAAAGCCTGATATTTTCTTGGAAGCCGTTAAAGGTACACCATCAGAAACTATTGGGGATATTATCGCAAAGGCTGATAAGGTCTTTGCTGAAATTCAACCAGATGCCTTATTAATCTATGGTGATACCAATAGTTGCTTAAGTGTCATTCCTGCAAAGAAGAGAAAGATACCAATCTTTCATATGGAGGCAGGTAATCGATGTTTTGATCAAAGAGTCCCAGAAGAGGTTAATAGAAAAATTGTTGATCATTTGAGCGATATTAATCTACCCCTTTCGGAGCAAGCTAGAGACTATTTGATTGCAGAAGGTATCAAGCCTGAAACAATTATTAAAACTGGCTCACCGATGACAGAAGTTTTAAGTGCTAATATGGAAAAGATCAAATCTAGCGATATTCTAGAAAGAGAAGGGCTAAAGTCAAAAGCATATATTGTTATGAGTATTCATAGGGAGGAAAATGTTGACTCCCCTAAAAACTTCAGTGATTTATTAGAATCAATTGATGAACTAACTAAGAAATATAATATGCCAATTATTATTTCAACACACCCAAGAACAAGAAAGAAATTGGAAGATATTGACTATCAAAACGAAAATCCTTTAATTAGATTCTCAAAGCCTTATGGTTTTCACGAATATAACAACCTACAAATAAATGCATTTTGCGTGATCTCAGACAGTGGTACTATTGCTGAAGAGGCTTCAATACTGAATTTACCTGCTGTCACAATACGCCAAGCGCACGAAAGACCAGAAGGTATGGATGAAGCAACAGTAATCATGTCTGGACTGAATAAGACTAGAGTTATTGATGCAGTCGAAGTTGCAACAGATCATAATTCACAAGATGTTAGAGCAATAAAGCCAGTTAAAGACTATGAGGCCGACAATGTCTCTAAGAAGGTTTTACGAATCATCTTGTCGTATGTTGATTATGTTAATAGAACTGTTTGGCATAAGGATATTTAGTTTTGAAAAAAAAGATCTTAGTGTTGGGTTCAACGGGGATGTTAGGACATCAAGTTGTTAACTATTTTTTAAATTTTGATAATTATGATGTTATAGATATTGCTTTCAGGTCTAAGCTAAGAGAAAAAACTATCATATCAGATGTGACAAATAAGACAACATTCGAAAAAGTTGTTACTGAGTTGAAGCCTGATTTTATCGTGAATTGTATTGGTATATTGATTCATGGAAGTAGCAATGTGGAAAATGCCATTTATTTAAATGCGTACTTACCACATCAATTAAAAAAAATCTCTAAAAATATTGGTGCAAAATTAATCCATATTTCAACTGATTGTGTATTTTCTGGCGACAAAGGTGGCTATATTGAATCAGACGTTAAAGATGGAAAAGGAGTTTATTCACAAACGAAGATATTAG
>Ga0181555_1003096_pt1 | contig 13478 bp, 9 predicted proteins | sample 011ome_15_FD_145601 | JGI IMG/M metagenome (GOLD analysis project Ga0181555, IMG submission 145601) | Coastal salt marsh microbial communities from the Groves Creek Marsh, Skidaway Island, Georgia - 011504AT metaG (spades assembly) | ecosystem: Environmental > Aquatic > Marine > Intertidal zone >...
CAACTTCTTCCGAATCTTTTCGCTGGCGCACGCGAGCAAGATCGCGTCCGTCTGATTGAGCAAAGCGCCCTTCCCGACGCGCTCGTTCGCGAGAACGTCGTACTTTGCCCCACGTTCGGCGAATCCCTTTTCATGTTTTTCGTAAAGAAAATGTCGATAAAATCGGGGTCTTGAAACAGTTTCAGCAACGGACTCTCCTTCTTCTCCTTCAAGTTTCTTGTTGGATTTTTCACTCCACCAGCGTCATCAACTCTCACGACCTTTCGAAGGTTCTCGAACGTGCCGAAGGTCACGCCAAACGAGCGATATTTTCCGAACCACGCGTTTTCCGCCTTGCGGTCGATCTTTGCTCTCAAATCTCCCAGATCATCATCGTCCGAAGCCATTTTTTCTTTATGTGTATACAACGAGGGAAATGGAAATCCAAATGTGAGATGTGAAAACGAATAGACGCTTAGGATGATGATGATAAAAAAAAGAAGAAGAAGAATATCGAGCGCTTCTTTTATTAAACGATAATAAAATGCGACGAGGTATTCTTCTCGTTGTTGCTGTTTCTTTCACCCCAAAGAGAGAGCGAGATCTTTCTTCGGATGTGTGCGCGCGCTTTGGGAAAACTCTTTCTCTAAATCTTTTGATACGAGTTGTTTAGGGTTTCAAATCAACTCGAAAAATTCGAAAACATAAAAATACAACAATTAATTAATCTACGGAATACTTCTCGCACCCGACGTCGACGCTTTCACTGAACTCGGACTTCCAAAACCCATCGGTTTTGTGATTCATCATCCAATCTTTGTGAAATTCGTCGTCGCTGTATTCCGCGTGGTCTTTATTTGTTTCGGCGGGTTTCAAGCCGGTTAAGCCGCCGCCTTGGGACCAAGCGCAGATGGCGCCCGAGGCGGCGCCGGCGAAGATGGAGACTTCAGAGGTGGATTCGTTGGCGCTCATTGCTGCGCACGTGAGGAGGCCTTCCGTACCTGGTAAGGAGTAGAGATAGCCGCCGTTGATGTCGACGTCGGAGTCCAAGACGACTTCGCCCTCTTCGCGTTCGACGAAGAGCGAGCCGGAGAGGCCGACGCCTTGGCCGTCGACGCACCGGACGTGGAGAAGGCCGAGAGGGGCGTCGGAGGAGTCGGAGTCGTCGGAGTCGTTGGAAGTGTCGTCATCGTCGTCGTAATATCCGGAGACACCCATGGTCGTAGCGCTGGATAAGGTGGACGTTTGGCTTTGGCCGCTGGTGGCGGTTTCGAGAACCGGGAGGTCGTCTTTGTGATGGTCCGATGAGGCGTTCGCGGACGTCTTACGTAACAACAAAGTGCTCGCAATGTTCGAAACTGCTTTAGAGAGCGGGGTTTCTCTACTCTTTTGCGAAGGTGGAAAGTACGCCGCGGTGGAAACCAACACTCCAGAGGGTTGGCCGCTTTGTAAGTTTCTCTGATTCGTCGCACTTTTCGGCGTGGCGTTTGGTAAAGAGCAATACTCTAATCCGGAAATGGGCGCTTCGCACCCGTCGATTCTTGGCGCGTTTGGTAAATCACGAGGTCTCGCGGACGGTCTCGCTAACACGTGCGTTTTCACGGAGGAGGAGAAATCGCCGGCGAAAATAACTCCGGGAGGTCCGGCGCATACGGAAAAAACGCGGCGTCTGTGCCCAGTCATGGTCGCCGCGGCAACTTCTTGCCTCGGATCCCAGACTTTGACGACACCGTCCGCACCTCCTGAAACAAACAAACCAGCGCCATCCAAAGACGGTTCGTTGTAGCTAATCACGCACGTGACGTCGTTTTGATGACCTCGGATACTCGCTCTTTTCTGACCAGTGTTTAAATCCCACAAACCGAGCGCGCCGGATCTCGAGCCAACTGCGATGGTCGCCGATTGCCAATCGACAGCGCCAGACGTGACGGCGTCGAAGACGTACATCTTTCGCGTTTCACGCGATCGTTCTAAATCCCAAACTCGAACGGTGTTATCTCTACCACCGGACACGCACAAGAAAGGTTTTTGAATTATGCCTGCGCTGGCGTTGCTATAATCTGCAATAGAGAGAAACTCAACGCGGTCGGTGTGCCCAGATAAAGAGTGGCCGCCGGACAAACCGACGTTTGGATTCCATCGCCAACTGCGAATAGTCCCGTCCCAACCACCGGTGGCGACGATTTTTGCGTTTGGTAGAACGTTCGTCTTCGAACAACCGACGCATGAAACGAGTTCGTTGTGTGCAAACGGATCCTCTTCCGGGACGATTGCGCGTCGAAAACTCGGCGCGCGGTCGCCCGCGCCGCCAAAACAACCCAAGTAAGGATTCAATATCGCTCGATTGTCCAAGCCAAAATTATCTTTTTGATCTTTGCCGCTATATTTCTTCGGATTCACCGCGGGTGTTCTGAGCTGCGCCGGCGGCGCTTTCGCGCCACCCGTCATCGAGGGGAGATACGGAGGCGTTAAATATCCAGCATCTGAACCGCTCGTATACGTAGGCGTTCTTCCGGTCGATTGTTGCGACAGATGAAGTAAATTTTGACTCGAGTTTTCTTTGCGTATGCGTTTCAAATTCGCTCTCGCTCTTCGTTGCGCTTCTTCGGTTTTCTTACTCGTGCCTCCCCGGAACCAATTCAAAATGGTGCTCAAAAATGCGCCTAAAGATTTCCAAAACACGTCGGTGAAGAAATACACCCACTCGTCTAATTTGTTCACAAAATGTGCCCATCGACCGGGCACTAAGGGTAAATCTTCCGAGAAAGTGCGTTCGGAGGAAAGCGTGTGCCCGTGATGGCCTCTTTGTTGTTGTTGTTGTAACTGTTGCTGTTGTCTGGACGCCGAGGACAGTTGTCTTCGTAACGCGTTAATCTTACCACTGTCGTCGCTTTCGCGCCTCGCGCGCCCTAACGACGGCGACGACGGTCGATGGACCGGCGAAGTCGATGAAGTCAAATTCGGCGGCAATACGATGAGTTTTTCCGTGCTCGGAAAGCGAGTGGACGATTTGTCTCGTTCGTGTTGCTTCCTGCGTCGTTCGCTGACATCATCGTCGTCGTCGGAATTGAACGCGGCGTTCTTCGTGATCATCTGTGCAATCTCCTCGACGGCGCTTTTCGTCTTCTTTTTTGTCGGTGTCGTAGCGGTTGATATTGATGTAGTTGTTGCTGTTTCTTTCGACTTCTTCTCCAGCATTCGCATGTGTGCGATGTTCTCCTGACTCGAATTCGCATTCGGCGTAGAGAGCGAAAACGAGCTATCCGTGCCTAACGGCGACTCCGGTTCGGAAGAATACCCGGACGATGAACCGCCTTTATCTTCTTCTTCTCCTTCTTCTTCTGCTGACTTTTTAGTCGACTTGCTTTTCTTCTTTTTCTTTTTCTGCTTGTTTTTACCGCCGCGGCGTTGTTCTTCCTCCTGTAAATGTTGCGACGACGACGACATCGACGTCAATTCCGTCGTCCCTGAATTCTTTCGCATCATGGCCGTTTTAGCTAAATTTGACGCCGACGCCGAGTTCGACGATCCCGATTTCTTCTTCTTACTTTCCACCGTCTTCCACTCTTCGCTGTCGTCGTCGTCGTTGTTTTTGTTGTCCATCTCTTCTTCTTCTTCTTCTTCTTCTTCGTCCTCGTCTAACGAGTTCAACGACCCGTAACTCTCCGAGTTCCTTTTCATCGTCGTCACAGTATCGTCGTCGTCCTCTTGAATATTACTCCTCGCGCCGGGAAGTTTACTCCTCGAAGTCGCCGAAACTTCAGAAGATACGGCGACGCTCCGCTCTTCCAACGCCTCTCCTTCCTCCTTCGTCTCTTCCGTCTGCATCTGTTGCTGCGCCGCTTTCATCTTCCTCCGCAGTTTTTTCTTCTCCTTCCTTCTCTGTTTCCGTTGTTTCAACTCCTCATCCTCCTCTTCCTCTTCTTCTTCTCCGTGTTCCTCTCCTTCGGCGGCTCCGTCCTCCTTCGCGTTTAACTTCTCCTTCGCGTCTTCAAACGCCTCCTCTTCCTCCTCGTCCGAATCTTCATCTCTCTGCTTCAACAACGCGTCCCACGAGTTCACGCTTTTAATCCCACCTCTGTTTCCTCCACCTCCTCCACCTTTCGCGTTGTTGTTGTTGTTGTTAAACTTCTTTTTGTGTTGTTGTCGCTCTTCGACGTTGAATGAGTTTCTCCGCGAGTTTTGCGCGCTCGCATTATTGTTGGAATCGATGATGGTCTCGTTGATGGATTCAAATTCGTTCGACTTCTTTCCTCCTCCTTTACCACTACTCAGAGGCGGTTTGTTCTTTTTCCTTTTCGCGTTGTTTTGCACGACCGTGGTCCACTCTTCTTCCTCTTCCTCTTCTTTGTGTTGTTGTTGTCTTCTTCCGCGCGCGTGTTCTTCGTCCGCCGTGTCGTTCATGATATTTGACTTTTCGTCTCTCGATTCTCTCTCGAAAATGTGCACTTCTTTTCTCTCTTGAGGAACGAACGAATGAAGAAATTTTTTTTTTTTGTCATCTGTCTGCCATTTTTTCATACAAGTAAGCGTTTTTCTTATTCATATATTCTTTTTTTTCTCCATCTCATTTCATCAGCGTTTGACCACCACCGTTTATATGACTCGCGAGATGACAACAGAAGAAGTGAAAGAAGACAACAAAGAAAACAAAGAGGAGGAGAAGATGACGAGGATTGGTAAGAAAAACCCGCTCCTCCCGACGGTGCTTTGGGCGCAACGACGCGATCGCATTTTTTTAACGTTCGAGATCAAAAATGCGATTCGAGATTCGATTCAATTGGAGGTACGAAATCCGTACCCGCTGGAAGCGATGGAGGAAGAGGAAGGCAAAGGAGCGGCGTTGGGGTACGTTGGAACGAGCGCGGTTGTGTTTTCGTGCGAGAGTTTAGACGTGTGCGGAGAAGAAGAAGAAGAGAAGGAAGGGATTTTGATGATCGACGATTGTTCGATGGAAACAGTCGGGGAGAAGTTGAAAAGACAGGCGTTTGGAGGAGAAGAAGAAGAAGAAGAAGAAGCCTCGCCGACATCTGTCGTCGACGGCCAACAACGCCTCCGTTCTCCTCTCTCTCGCGAAAGACGACGTAAAAAGCACACGCACGCCATCGAACTGGAACTTTACAACGCCGTTCTTTCCAACCAAATCTCGCATAAACTCACCGTCACGGATAAAACCGTCCACCTGGTTCTCTTCAAACCAAAACCAACTCCGCACTGGCCTCGACTCCTCGCCACGCGCGAAAAGTTCCGCCACGTCAAAACCGACTTTGACAGCTGGAAAGACGAAGACGAAGAGTTGGAAGACGAGAACAAGTTCACGTTCGACGCGAACAAGATGTTGAAAATCGACCAGTACGAAGACGCGGAGTTATTCGACGATATCTCCTCGGACGACGAGGACATGCCGGACTTAACCGAAATGGTTTAAGAAAAAGTAAAAAGAGAGAGTAGTTCTACTCTCATCATCTCTTTGAGTAAAGTAACACACGTAATCATTCATTGATGAACCATAATACTCTCGATCGCAACCACCAAAGCGTAAGCTTTTTTTGGTCGTATTTTCTTATCCAATGCCGTTACAAAACCTCACAATTCCCGCGCATAGAAAAAGAAGAAGTTAATAAAGAAGAAGAGATCAGAGTTCTTCTCAAAACTCAGAATGTATCCTCTTCCTCGTCAAATGCATGCGCGGGACCCCGATGATGCGCGAGAACAACAACAACAACAAGAGCAACAAAACAGCGACAGCGAGGAGGACGAGAGCGAATGCCTTCGATGTCCAATCTCGAGATGCGTCTTTCTCGACCCGGTCATGGTTGCCGGTTCCGGGAACACGTACGAACGGAAATCCATCGAAACGTTCTTCGAAAAGCTAAAACGCGCGGGGATGCCGTTGCGGGACCCGATGACGAACGAGCCTTTGAACAACCACACCTTAATCACAAACTGGGAACGACGGAGAGCAGTGCAGAAATATTTAGAAAAATTACCCTCGGAGAAGGTACCGACCGGGTGGGAGAGCAGAGAGGTACCGAAAGCGAGAGAGTTTTTACTCGACGAGAAGAGACGGAAAATGGGCAAGGTGGGGGTGTTTTTAGAGCAGTTGGAAGAGGTTGGACGATGGACGGTGACGCACGCGTACGGGGTGGCGATTGCGTGTATAGTCGCTTTGCTTTGGACGCCGGTGTTTCCTTTGGATTTGTATTCCGGAACACATCCTATATTTGGCGGCGGGAGACGACTCATTGACGGGGACGAGTATGGGCTGTTTCCATGGGTGTTTGGGAGCGCGCGAGAGAGAGTGAAGGAACGGAAACGAATGGAGTTGATTAACGAGGCGTTTGATTCGAAGTTGACGCAAGAGCACGGCGGCATGGCGCCGGTGACGTCTTTGAAACCGTACGGCTCGAGAGTGGTGGCGTACAAGAACAACAAATCGAGTCTGTTGTACTTGGAAATCTCGCCGGCTAAGCTTTTTTCCGCGCGGGGCGTCTCTCAGTTTACATTCAGTTCGCTTTGGATCTTTTGCGTCTCGACGTTTACGAGAGGCGCGTTGAGAGCGAACCATGCGCAGCAAGGCGGCGCGCAGCATTTTTTGCTCCCCGTGTTTTCCGTGCCGTTTTGGGGAGTTGGGTTCGTCGTCGCCAGAGACGCCGTGTTGTCGGTGACCGAGACGAAAATAATAACGATTTCTCCGGAGACGTTTACCATCAAGAGTAAAATTGGCGGGTTCGATTACGAGGTGAGATACGGGAAGACGCAGGAACTGACGAGCGTGAAAAGAGAAGTGGCGAGTATCGTCAACGGCGTAAAACATTACGCGATAGTATTACGAAGAGGCGTGGAAAAAATATTCGTGGAAAACGGCGGTTTGGAATACGAAGATAACGATTTCGTGAGTAAACTCATCGCGGACGCTTTACGGGCGAACAGCCCGAAGCGATGGTTGTTTTCGTGATTAACAATTCAATGTACAAAGGCTAAAATTAATTCTAATGTTGTAATTCTATCTACTAATTATAAAGTGTACCAAAACATTTCTACATGAAAAACTATTATCTACAAGTCTAGGTCGCTCATCAAGTATTCCGCTTGTTTTCTCACGATGACTTCGCCTTCTTTGAACAGTTTTGCGGTCACGACGTTTCGTTGCAACGCGATTATTTTGTTGTGCGCGATCGGTAACGGTCCAGGGAACGACACGTCCACGTGTCTCCAAGGCCCAGCGGATCTCAACCCGTGTTCCATAAACTTCGTCCATCGCTCGTTACCGACGCGACTGTTCTTCTTGACTAACTTCTCCACGCGTTCGCGCAACGGCGCGGTCGGTTGTACTTCCGCTAATCCACCCGCTTTGCGATCTTCTAATTTGATGACGCCGTCGAAAACAACCGTCGGCCCTGAGTTCAAACTCGCCCACTCGGCTTCTTGTCTTCTCGATAACTTTTCGTGTCTAATCGAAGCGGTTTCGTAGGAAACGAGGAAATCGTTCGCGGCGTTTGCAAACGCGCATCTTCGTCTAAATGCGCTCAACGCCTCGATAAAAAACATGTTAGACTCCTCGTCGTCGATTGTCATTCGAGCTAACAGCGGCATTTCATTCGTATCCTCCGTTCCTTCGACATCGAACAACGCTAAATCTTTAACGCTTTGACCGAGGCCTTCCCCGGCCCACATCCGAAGCGGTCCCGGGACTAATTCGAAGTACCCGTACTCGCCTACGCCTAAATGCGGCGTCGCCGTCGTCATGAACGTGTGCATCTCCATCCCTAAAATCGTCTTCGTCTCTCTCTCGTACAACCTCGTCAGCGCGTAGCGACAATATAAACCGCCCATGCTATTCCCGACGAAGCTAATCTTCGTCAGCGGTCCTTTCCTCTTCTCGTCGTACTCCTCCGCGAACGTTTCCACCTCGTCGACGATGCGTTCTCCGCCGGCAACGACTCCGTCAAAACTTCGCATCGGCGTGTTACACGACACTCTCAATATCACGCTGTTCTCGTCTCGCGTCATCAACTCGGTCGCGAGCGCGAGTAAATCGTCCTCGGAGCCGCCCAATCCGTGCACGAACACGTACAAATGCTTCTCATCTCTATTACTCGTCATCGCTTCCGCATTCTTCGCGCTCGCGGCTTCAAATCGCACACGCATGTCTGTTCGTTCCGTTCGCATCCAGTTCGGCGCAGAAACGGACTCGCCGTGCATCTTCTTCAACGAAGCCGACGGTTCAGAGACTTTACGTCTCCGTTGTTTCCTTTCCGTCGCGGAAACGTTCCCGAACTGCTTCAACATCAAAAGCGAGTCTCGAGTCGTCATCGTTCGCTGCTTCTCCTTTTTCAAATTTTCCTCGCTTCTCGGTCTGACTTTGTACACGCAGAGGAGACGTAAGATGAATTTCGCGGGGAAACGCGTGCAAAACCAAAGGATTCGAAGGAGGATGGATTTCAGAGGGACTGGAATCTTAGATAAAAACTTCGATCTCGATGGTTTCGAGGAAGAGAGAGAGAAAAAGATGGAGGACAGAAACGAAGCTCCCATATATAATAATATATATCGCGCGTGTGTGTGTGTGTGCGCGCTTCTTCTACGGTGCGAACAGCGAGCGCAAAGAGATTCACTCGCTTTGACTGAGAGAAACCCTAAACACTCGCCTTTGAAGGGAAAAAACCATCGAGTGAAAGCGGCAGAACGAGATACCAAGAAAGCGCGCGCAGCAACGGCCAGAGCGTGTTATGAAAACGATTTAACGAAAAGAAGAGCAGAGCTACGCGCTGCTTTCACGTAAAGGTAGTGGTATTACACATCTCGAGAGGAAAGAGGAAGAATATATTCAAATACAACACATTACAATTTCCATTTGTGTTTGGATTTTGGGGCCGCGTTCTTACTCTCGCGAGATATAAATTACTCTCGAAACGATGATGCGGAGCGTCGAAGACGAGAAAAGAGCGGACGAAGAACGGACGTCGCTTTTAACAAAGAAGAACACAAAGAACAACAACGACGGGAACCCCGAGAACAACAACGCGTCGTCGGAAGAGGAAGAGGAAGAGCAGTACTCCTATTACTACCACGAGGAGGAGGACACCGAGGCGGAGGAGGAGAATTTAATTGTCGAAACACCGCCCTCGGCCAACTCTTTTTCGTCGAGGAAGGAACATTTTTTCGCTCCAAACGAAAGCGATTGGAAGAAAACGAGTCTGAGTCGAATGATTTCAACGTCGAAGGACCTATTATTTTGTAACGCGTCGACGTTGCGAGTCCTTTTAACCGTCCTGTTCATTACCGGCGCCTTGCTCACGGGCGCGTCGTACGGCTCGCGGTTCGGGGGCGATTTATACGTCAAGGTAAGACCGCGACGGGAATCGGCGATTGGGAAATCGAGAAGGCACGCCGAAGCGGGAGTGACGCTCGTGGATGAGATGAGGTATCCGTACGCGAAGTGTTTGGATGGGACGAGCGGGAGTTATTACGCGTCGTTCGCGCCGAGTTCCGGGATCGCGAAGAAAGCGCACTATAAGAATTTAGCCGGATCCGGGGATAAGTTCGTGAAGAAATCGGAGGCGGAAATTGCGTCCTCGGCGATGGACGGGTTTTCGACGCACAGGACATGGGTGATCATGCTGAACGGAGGAGGCGAGTGCGTGGAAGGGCAGAAGTGCTCGGAGAGAGCGGAGACAGAGTTGGGAAGTTCGAGTTTAGCCGCGCCGACGCACGAGTTTAAGAGCGGATTGACTGAGTTGCACGAGACGCACAACCCGGCGTTCATGTACGCAAATATGGTGGTCGTGAATTACTGCTCCGGCGACTCGTTTTTAGGTCGAGGCACGGAAGCCGATAAAGACGGGTTGTGGCACTCGGGTGGGCACATCGTCGACGCGGTTATCGACACGTTGTTGGAAAAACACGAGATGAAGAACGCGGACAAAGTTTTAATCGCCGGACGGTCTTCGGCCGGGATCGGCGTGTTGAGTCAAGCCGATCGATGGCGCACCATGATTGAACGCGGAGCGAAGAGCACGGATTGGTGGACGAACTTTCGTCGTTCGAAACCGGCGCCAAAAGTGTACGCCGCGCCGTTTGCCGGGTTCAGGTACACGCACAGGTCGGAAGAGTCTAATAATAATAACAGTAATAATAACAAAGAATCTCGAGGCTCAAAGAAACTTCATCAACAACAAGAACAACAAGAACAACAACACACTCAACGCCACGGCTCCGTGCGAAGAGCGTTACTTTCTTCATCGATTTCTCATCCGGCGGTTGACTTTCCTGAAACCGCCGCGGTGGCGAATCGCGACCGCAATCTCAAGGAAGAGGTTGATCGCACGAAGAAAAAGATTGATTTGTTGGAGATGAAGAAACAGTTATCGCAACTCGAACGCGAGCGAGTATTAGAAGGAGCTGTCGCCGCGCATGAAAGTAACGGCGAAGTCGCGAACAGAGACAAAAATATCATAGAGGAGATGGAGAGAACGAAAAAACGCATCGAATTGCTGGAGATGAAGAAACAACGGAACCAGTTCGCGGAGGAGCTTTCTGGAGGAGAACGCTCGGCGGAATCGACGGCGGATCTCGGTAAAGTTCCCAGGCCTCCGACGAGAAAGCGCGATGAAGAAGAAACAGAAGATGATGAAAACGAGCATTCAGCTTCAACGTCATCATCGCCGACGTCTTCCTTAAGAGCGAAAATAACTCGTAAAGCGGCTTTGAAAAAAATGGAAAATGGAGGAAACGACGGCGAATGGGAGACGTACATCAAATACTGGCACGCGAAGCGTTCGCTCAATCGAGCGTGCGTGTCCAAGAACGAAGAGAGCTACTGGAAATGCGCTTCCGCCGAAGAGGCGTTTAAACACGTCAAAACGCCGGTGTTTATTTCGCAAGCGTTGACGGACGCTTTGTTAGCTGAAATGGTTGGCGATAATGCGTCCCCCTACGGTCTTTCCTCGGATCCGTCCAACCCGTCCGTCGAAGGCGCTTTAGGCAAACGCGAGAAGATTGCCCTGAAGAAACTCACCTCTGCTGACATTCTTAGCATGGACACGAAAGAAGAAAGCAACGAAATCTTACGGTTGATGTCTTTGAACGCGACGGCGCGAGAAATCTACGCAGAAAACTTGATGAAAGTCATGCGCTCAGAGTTGAAAATGGTCGTCGAACATCCCAACGCGGGCGTGTTCGCGCCAGCCTGTTACGCGCACAACGACTTTGACGACGTGTATATCGACGGGATCGATCACCACACCGCTTTGGCGTGGTGGGTGTTTAAAGATTCAAACGTCAAGTTAGTCGATACGTGCTCGGGCGTGTTTTGCAATCCTACGTGTAAACACTCGCTGGCGGAGTCCAGCATCATCCCTCGCGCGAACGAGGACGGAACTAACACTCTAAACATCAAGCAAGGCGCGCGCGCAGATATGCCTTGATTTTGATGATAAAAGCGACGAATAGCAGCATCTACGTGTAAATGTAATATATAGTATTTAATGTTATTAAAGATCTTCTTCTTGGACAATAATAAAATTCTTGCTCTCTTCCTTTCTTCAAAACCAACGTGTTCTTTTGCGGAAAAGATATACTTTTGAGAGTACCCACCCGTGTTTTCTTCACTCACTCTCTAAATTGACGTATTATTCGTTTATTAGGTATTAGGACGGCATGTACGAGCTCGTGTCAATCTCATCCGGCAAACCGTCGATGCTGACTTCAAATCTCTCGTGCACTTTGCTCAACACGTCGGAATCTTCCGAGCTCGAGACGAAGCTGATCGCCAAACCTTTCGTCCCGAATCGACCGGCTCTGCCAACTCTGTGCAAATACGTATCCGCGTCCCCGGGCATGTCGTAGTTAATCACAATGTTCACGCGCTCGATATCGATACCTCGCGCGACTAAATCCGTGGCCACTAAAATTCTCTTATTCCCGTCTTTAAAACTTTGGTATCTCAACAAGCGTTCCTCTTGCGACATGGCTCTCGAAATCGCGATGCTCGGAAAGTTGCACTCCTGCATCAACTTATCCAACGCCGTGCACCTCGCCACACTGCTGACAAAAATAACAACCTGGTTAAACTGCAGCGCGTCCAACAAATCGGTCAACTTTCTATTCTTCTCTTGCTCTTCCAACTTGACGTAATGTTGCACCAAACCGTGCAACGTCAATTTCGTCTCGTCGTCCACGAAAATCTCCATCGGATCGTTCATAAACTTCTTACACACCGGTCTCAATTCTTTACTCAACGTCGCGGTAAACATCATCACTTGCTTATCGTGCGGCGTCAACTTAAAAATCTCTTGCACGTCCGCCCTCATATCCAACTTCTCCAAGCACTTATCGCACTCGTCCAAGATGAAATGCGCGCACTTCTTCAAATTGATCGTCCCTTCTTGCGCCAACACCTTCAACCTCCCCGGCGTCGCCACGATCACGTTCGGCATATTCGCTTTCAACTCCTCCCTTTGCGTCTTAATATTCACCCCACCGTAAATCACCGCGCATTTCACGTTCGGCATGTGCGCGCTAAACCGAGTCATCTCGTGCGAGATTTGATACGCGAGTTCTCTCGTGTGACACATAATCACCGCGCCAACCTCCCCAGGCGACGGGTCGAGTTGTTGTAACACCGTAATCACAAACACCGCGGTTTTTCCCATCCCGGATTTTGCTTGGCACAGGACGTCCATCCCGAGAATCGCTTGCGGGATGCACTCGTGTTGTACTAAAATTGAGAAATTTTTGTGAGTTTTTTAAATCCGGCCAATTAGTTGTCCAATTACGTGTCCAATTATGATACGAATGCACGCTGAGAACTCTTACGCGCATCGTTTTCGAGAGAGAGAGACAAAAAAGAGAGCGTCTAAAGGAAAAGACTACGAATACTAACAACGGACGATCGCGTTCTCGAGAATTTCTACGTGTAATTACCTTCGGATGGATGTTCGAAACCGCAATCCACGATCGCTCGGAGCAATTCCGGCTTTAAGAGGAAGTCCCGGAATCCGGTGGAATGCATTCCAACGTACCCTTTTTTCTTATTCTTTTCCCCTTTCTTTTCGCCATCTTTTGATGCCGTCAGGGTGGTCGTTTTAGCGACGTCTTCCTCCTCGTAATCGAGCAACTCTTCTTCCTCTTCTTCGGCAGCCATAGTGTTCGTGTGTTTTTGAAATGACGCAAATTGGAATTGGACAAATGCTTCAAAATGAGGACATCTGTGTCTCGCATCTCCGGTAATGCTCTCGCAGTTCGAGACCGATTGAAGAGCGCGAAGATAACACGTTCAACGGCATCAAAACAAGGAGGCGCATTTCTGTGTTGTTGCTGCTGTTACGCCTTCACGACTTTCGCACTGAATAAAGGTGTTGGTTTTTCTTCGAATTCTTCCATGACGACCCCTACGAGGAGCGGGGAAAAACAGTTGAAAGAATTATGGGCGGGAGCGTACGAAGCGTGGATCGATTGCCCGGAATCGAGAGAAGTTTTGTACATGAAACCAACTT
>Ga0181555_1003103_pt1 | contig 13437 bp, 12 predicted proteins | sample 011ome_15_FD_145601 | JGI IMG/M metagenome (GOLD analysis project Ga0181555, IMG submission 145601) | Coastal salt marsh microbial communities from the Groves Creek Marsh, Skidaway Island, Georgia - 011504AT metaG (spades assembly) | ecosystem: Environmental > Aquatic > Marine > Intertidal zone...
GTAATAAAATTTTTAAAAACATTTTTGCAACTGTTTCAGGTAGTAGCTCATTTAATCTTAAATTCAAGGGTAATAAAATTGATGCTAATGAAAGTAAAATATCATCAGATATAGTTGTGTCTAATGGGAGGGTATCATTAAACTCTAATTTAATTTTAAATGAAAAATTCAATGGAAAGCTATTAAGTAATAATTTTGATGGAAATTTTTCCTGGAATTCAGAAGATAATATTTTAAAGTTTGACGAAATTTTTATTAATAATAAATTACTTAGTTCTGGAGAAATTGATCTCAAAGAAAAAGTAGGATTTGTAAATGTTAGCGCACAAAAACTATCAATCAAAAATGTTAAAACACATTTAAAAAATCATCAAAATTTTTATAACCAATTTATAAACTTAGACTTTTATGAAAGTTACAATAAAAAGTTCAGAGCTGGTAGTTTAAATGATATCAATCTCAACTTAGCATATGATTTCAAACAAAAATTCAATTTAAAAAAATTATCCGCGGAGTTAAAATTTAGTAACAGTAGATTTGCGGATAGTAATAAAATTTTTAAAAACATTTTTGCAACTGTTTCAGGTAGTAGCTCATTTAATCTTAAATTCAAGGGTAATAAAATTGATGCTAATGAAAGTAAAATATCATCAGATATAGTTGTGTCTAATGGAGGAGTATTGTTTAAAGAATATGCATCTCAGTTTGAATTTGAAAGTGGATTGATTAAAGCTAATTTTGATAAAGGAATTAATAATATATCTGAGATTAAATTACATAATAAAAATAATATTAGTTATTTTTTAAACGATATAAGTTTTAAAAATCAAAATTATAAAATATCTAAAGCTGCTTTATTCAAAAATAAAAATATAAAATATATATTTGAAGATACCGAGATCGATAAATTTAATAAAATCAGGGCCAAAGTTAAGATAAAAAATAATGAAGAAATATCAAATTATCTAAAAGACAAACTAAATATAGAATTAGTAGGGAATGCAACTAGTAATGTAACGGTTGAAGGTGACTTAAATACTTTTGACTTTACTTTAAATTTTAAATCAAATCTAAAAAATTCATTTTTTAATATAAGTTCTTTTAGTCTGGAAAAACAAATAGGTACTTCCTCATCCATACAAACCGAAATAATTTATAAAAACAGTGAATTAAAGTTCTTAAGAAATATAGATTTAGAAATAGAAAGAAATAAATTTAAAATTGGGAGGGTTGATTTTAATAATAATCCTCAAAGGATCATTTTATCAAAAATCAATACTCCAAATTTTGACTTAAACAAAATTTTATTAACTAAAAACAATCAAAAAGTTTCTTTATTAATTGATGGGACAAAACTGAATTTATCTACTTTTAAAAATAATTTACGTAAAATAATACTAAACGATAAAATTGAATTTGACATAACAGCAGATCAAATTTTATTGGACTCAAAAATTTCTATGTCAGGTAATTTAAAGGGTGAGATAAAGAATAATATTATTAATTCTGTTGTTTTTGGAAAAATGAATTTAGGTGAATCCTCACTATTAGATAGTGGAGAGTTTAAAATTTATTTAGATAATAAAATTTCCAAGTTGAGTGGTATTGGTTTAGTAGGAGGAGCACAAACCAAGATAGAGATTGTCCAGAAAAAGAATAAACTACCACAAATTTATTTTGATACTATTGATGGTGGTAAATTACTCAATAGTCTTGGTTTCACGAAAAATATAAAGAGTGGCAAAATGAAGATGCAAATAAACTTTTTGAATGATTCTTATAGCCATTATAATGGTACAGTTGAATCAGAGAAGTTTAGCCTCATTAATGCTCCTGGTATTATAAATTCCTTGTCAGTTTTAAGTTTTGCAGGCGTGCAATCAATTATAACAGGAGAAGGTATTTTATTTGAAAAAGGTAGAGCTATTATAAACGTAAAAGATAATTTGTTTAATTTTGATAAGGTTTTTTTGACTAATCAGTCTCTGGCAATTAAGGCTAAAGGAACAATAAATGAGAACACCAAAACTTTTGATATTACAGGAACAGTTGCTCCTATCAGACTTGTATCAAGGGTTTTAAGTTTAGTCCCAGCTGTAGGTGAATTATTAACAGGTTTGAAAAAAGATGGCCTGATTGCAGGTCAATTTAAAATGAGTGGTCTAATAGACAAACCTAAAACTAAGCTAAACCCAATGTCATTTGCACCAGGTATTCTAAGAGATATATTTGCAAATGATTGGCTTAATGATAATAAATTACTTTTACAAAATAAATAAATTAAGAAAATTTTAAAAGACCATGTTTTTTTTTGCCTGATGAAATTTTAATTGATTTTTTTTCGTAATCTTCAATTTTTAAAATTTGATTTTCGTCAGTTATTACATAATCATTAACCTTGGCGCCATTACCTCTAATTAATCTTCTTGCTTCACCATTTGTTTGAACAAAATTTAGAGATTTCAATGCGTCTATTAATGAAATTTGATTATCAGCAACATTTATACTAGGTAAAGTTTCATTAGTTTCTTTTCTATTAAAAACGTTTTCTGAAGAAACAGAAATTTTATTCGCTGCTTCTTCACTTCGACATAACTTAGTAACTTCATTAGCTAAGATTATTTTAGCTTGATTAATTTCAGCACCTTTTAGTTTTTCTAATCTATTAATCTCATCCAAAGGAAGTTCGGTAAATAATTTTATAAACTTAATGACATCTAAGTCTTCAGTATTTCTCCAATACTGCCAGAAATCCCAGTCTGATAATTGATTACTATTTAACCATACGGCTCCACTAGCAGTCTTACCCATTTTTGCGCCACTACTTGTTGTTAATAGTGGAGATGTAAGTCCATAAACGCTCTCAGAAGTTTTTTTTCTAACTAATTCCACTCCAGTAACAATATTACCCCATTGATCTGAACCTCCCATTTGGAGTTTGCAAGAATAATCCTGATTCAATTTTAAGTAATCAAAAGCTTGTAACAATGAATAATTAAACTCTAAGAAAGATAGGTTTTGTTCTCTTTCTAATCTAATTTTAACACTCTCGAGATTAATCAACTTATTAATAGAGAATGAAGAACCAAAATCTCTGAGGAATGAAATATAATTTAGTTTTTCTAACCATTCTGAATTGTCCAGCATAACAGCATCATTTTCAGCATTTCCAAAGTTTAAGTACTTGTCAAAAACTGTTCGTAAACTATTTTGGTTTTCCTTTATTTTTTCGTTCGAAAGAAGAGGTCTTGCTGTATCTTTTCCTGATGGGTCTCCAATTTTTGTAGTTCCACCTCCCATGAGAACTATAGGTTTGTTGCCTGTTTTTTGAAACCAACGGAGCATCATTATCTGGACTAGCGACCCAACATGTAATGATGGGGCTGTACAATCAAATCCAATATACCCTGAAATACAGCCTTTATGTATTGCTTTTTTAAGGTTTTCTTTATCAGTAACTTGATGAATAAAGCCACGTTCATACATTATGTCTAGGAAATCAGAATTAAAATTCATATTCATTTTTAATCTCTTTTTATTAGCAATATTAAATTTCTAAATATTCTGAAGAATCTAACGCACTATTTAAGTATTTTCTTATTACTTCCATTAATTCTTGATCATTATTAGAGAACATATGATTGGCTTCTTTAACATATTCAACATCTATTTTAATTCCTTTTTGTATGGATATTTTATCAACAATCTTATGGATTGCTTCAATGGGAACTCTTTTATTATTTTCTCCATGAACAATTAGGCCAGATGCTGGGCACGGTGCAAGAAATGCAAAATCGAATTTATCTGCGGGAGGGGAAACTGCGATAAAACCAGAAATTTCTGGTCTTCTCATCATTAATTGCATTCCTACCCAAGAACCAAAAGAGAAGCCTGCTATAAATGTATATCTTGAGTGAATGTTTTGTGACTGAACCCAGTCTAGAACAGCAGCTGCGTCTGCTAACTCACCTTCTCCGCCTTCATATATACCCTCACTCCTTCCTACTCCCCTAAAATTGAATCTTAAGACCGTAAATCCTCTGTTTCTAAATTCATGATACATTCCGTATGAAACTTTATTGTTCATGCTTCCACCTTGATTGGGTTCAGGGTGCAGTATAAGGGCAATTGGGCTGTCAGAAGAAGCTCCTCGATGATATCTGCATTCTATTCTTCCATGTGGGCCATTTAGGATTACCTCAGGCATTTATCACCTCCATTAAATTTATTAATCATTTTAATTAACATAAAATTATTAGATTATGAAACTGTCGAATATTTTATAATATCGTGCATATCGAATAATTATTAAATTTTGTTATGTCAATATTAATGAATTATATTGAAAAAATCTTTACTGATTAGATTTTGAATTATTATTTTTAATATTATGTTATAAGTTTATATCGTTGTTTATGGATAAAATAAATGAGTATAAATAATTTTTTTAAAGAAATAGATTCTATTATAGCTCGAGATCCTGCAGCAGGAAGTAGGTGGGGGGTAATTTTTCTTTATCCTTCTTTTCATGCAATGATTTTTTATAAAATAGGGAATGCATTTTGGAGATATAATTTAAAATTTTTAGCAAGGCTAATAATGCATTTTGCAAGAATTTTTACAGGTATTGAAATTCATCCAGGAGCAAAGATAGGATCTAACTTTTTTATGGATCATGGATTAGGAATAGTTATTGGTGAAACAACTGAGATAGGAGAAAATGTTACAATTTATCAGGGTGTTACACTTGGAGGTATCATGCCATCTATTGAGAGTGATTCACAAAGAAATCAGAAAAGACATCCCACTATAGGAAACAATGTCATTATTGGATCTGGGGCACAAATACTTGGTTCTATAACAGTTGGTGATTATGCAAGAATTGGAGCTAATTCAGTGGTTTCTAAAGATGTACCTTCAAATGTTACAGTTGCAGGTGTGCCAGCAAGAGAGTTTGCAAGGTCAGCAGAAAAACAAAACTTTAAGCCATATGGCGTTTCTGTGAGTGATACTGATCCAAGAGAAAAGACATTAAATTTATTATTAAAAAAAGTAGAAAATTTAGAAAAAAAAATCAAAATTATTGAAAAAAAAAATAACAAAACAAAAACTTAATTATTCATAAATTAAAAAATAAAGCTTTCATCGTGACTAAATCAATATACCTAGATTATAACGCAACAGTTCCCATATTAGCTGAAGTCAAAAAATCTTTATTAGAATGTATGGATTTGGGACCAGTCAACGCATCATCAGTTCATTATTATGGAAGAACAGGTAAAAGCATTATTCAGCTTGCCAGGTTAAATATTGCAAATTTAATAAATACAAAAAGTGAAAATATAATATTCACAAGTTCTGCTACAGAAGCCATAAATTTACTCTTTGGTTCTTTTAAAGAAATAATAGTAAGTTCTATTGAACACTTGGCAGTATTAAATTCTTCAAAATCAGATTTATTTATACCAGTAGATCCAAGTGGAGTTATAGACTTAAATTATTTAGAAAAATTATTAAAGGAAGTTTCCAAGGGTAATCGGGAAATTCTTGTTTCAGTGATGATGGTTAATAATGAAACAGGAGTAATTCAACCAATTAAACAAGTAGTGGATCTAACCAGAAAGTATGGAGGTTTAATTCATTGTGATGCTGCACAAGCCTTAGGTAAAATAAAAATAGATTTTGAAGAATTAGGATTAGATTTTCTTACAATATCAGGTCATAAAATAGGTGCTCCAACTGGAATAGGAGCATTAATTTTTAATAATAATTTTAATTTATCACCTCAAATATTAGGTGGGGGTCAAGAAAATGGCATTAGAGCGGGCACAGAAAATATACTTGGTATTAGAGGGTTTGGAGAAGCAGCAAGTATTATGTCTAAAATGCCGGAGAATAATTTTTCAAAAGTAAATTTTTTTAAAAACTATCTATACAATAAAATTCGTGAGCTTAGACCAGACACAATTTTCTTTGGTCAAGAAGCAGAAAAGGTTTGTAATACTCTTTTGATGGCCTTGCCAAACACTCCTGGCGATCTGGCTTTGATGAAATTAGATCTCGAAAATTTTTCTGTTAGTTCTGGCTCTGCGTGTAGTTCGGGTAAAATAAGTAAGAGTCATGTTGTTAGCGCTATGGGACATAATCATCTGGCTTCTAATTCAATAAGAATATCATTGCCACCCAATGACTTTATACTAGAAACAGAAGGGTTGATTACTATAGAAGAATTAGATAGGTTGGCGGAATGTTGGTCAAACATATAAATAAAATTAATAAATTTTACGGAGTAAGATGTGCCTAAACTTATATTTCAACAGCCAGATGGAACTGAGAAATCAATAGAAGCAGAAAACGGATTATCTTTGATGGAAGTAGCAAGAGATAATGACTTAGGTATTGAAGGCACATGTGGTGGATCGATTTCCTGTTGTACATGTCACGTAATAATTGATAAGGATTGGTTTTCTATAGTTGGTGGTCCAAACCCAGATGAAGAAGATATGTTAGATTTAGCTTTAGGTTTAAAACCAACCTCTAGATTAGGGTGCCAAATAGAAATTACTGATGAATTAGATGGTCTTAGAGTTTCAATCCCAGAAGAATAACTATTATGATTAATTGTAGTCAATTAATTGAAGACATGGATTTAGAGGGCAATCCCTCTGATCATAGGATAGTAGTTGCTATGTCTGGTGGTGTTGACTCATCAGTTACCGCAGCTTTACTCGTTAAAGCAGGCTTTAATGTTGTTGGTTTAACTATGCAATTATATGATCATGGCAAAGCTCTCCAAAAGAAGGGAGCCTGTTGTGCTGGGTCTGATATAAATGATGCAAGGTCTGTAGCTAATAAACTTGGAATAGCTCATTATGTTTTGAATTACGAAAATCTTTTTCAGGATCAAGTAATGGAAGATTTTGCAGACTCTTACCTTAAGGGCGAGACGCCTATACCTTGTATAAGGTGTAACCAAACTGTAAAGTTTACAGATATGTTTGATAGAGCAAAAAAGCTTGGTGCAAGTGCTATGGCAACAGGCCATTATATTAGACGAAAAAGAAAGTTTGGAAAACCAGCCCTATATAAGGGTATAGATAATTTTAAAGATCAATCATATTTTCTATTTGCAACTACTAATGAACAGCTTGAATTCTTAAGATTCCCTCTTGGATCCTTGACCAAAGATGAAACTAGAAATGTAGCAAAATTATACGAACTTAATGTTGCTGAAAAACCAGATAGCCAAGATATTTGTTTTGTTCCAGAAGGCAAATATGCGGACATAGTAAGAAAGTTAAGGCCAGGTAGTATTGATAAGGGAGATATTGTCGATATTAAAGGTAATATCCTGGGCCAACATAATGGTATAATTGATTACACTATAGGACAGAGAAAAGGCATTGGTATAGGTGGTAGAAAAGGCGTCGAAGACAAAGACACAATATTATACGTTATTGAACTAGATCCATATAAAAACCAAGTAATTGTTGGTCCTAAAGAGTATCTTAAATGTAAAGAGATAGTAATTAATGAATGTAATTGGATTACTGAGAATCCTCAAAAAATGAAATCTAAAGTTTGGGTAAAATTAAGAAACTCATCTGATCCTGTTTCAGGAAAAATTAATGTTGATTTAGAAACTGGGTCATCTGCGCTACTTTTTGATGAACCTCAGTATGGTGTATCCACAGGTCAGGCGGCTGTTGTTTATAATCCAGAAGATACAGAACATGTTTTAGGTGGTGGTTGGATTACTAAAGCTCCAAATATGTTGAGTTAGAAAATATAAGAATGCACAGGTTAGATCATATTGTTTTAGGATCCCACACTCTTCAAGAAGGTACAGATTTTGTTAAAAACAAATTAGGATTTCCATTAAGTGAAATTGGTTATCATCAAGATATGGGAACTCATAACCGTGTCATTAAAATTAGCGATAATATTTATCTTGAGGTTATTGCCATAGATCCTGACTCTAAAACACCTCAAAATCCTAGATGGTTTAATTTAGACAACAAAAAACAACAAGCTAAGTTAAAAATATCACCACAAATAATTGGTTATGTAATAGAAAATAATAACCCAGACATGCTTAATCTTTATGACGCTTTTTTTGAAGCTAGTAGGGGAGATTATCACTGGGAATTTGCATTTCCTAAAAGTGATAATAATCTCATCGATAACAAATTAATTGAAAGTGGATTGGTCCCAAGTTTAATCAAATGGAAAAGTAAGAAACCAGTTTCTGAAATGGCTGATAATCATTTTCACTTAGAAAAATTTCAAATTGAATTAACTCAAAGCCAAATGGAATATAAGTCTTACTTTGACTTTCTAGGAAATGTTGAAAAACTTGAATATAAAGTTAAAGATCAATCTGATATTATATCTATAAAAGATTATCCGAAATTAAGTGTTTTTATAAGAGATATCAAAAACAACCGTATCATTACATTATAGTATAAATTTATACTCTAATTAACTTGACTGAAAATTAATTTATATTTACTAACAAGAAATAATTTTTGGCGGAGTAGCTCAGCTGGTTAGAGCATCGGAATCATAATCCGGGTGTCGGGGGTTCAAGTCCCTCCTCCGCTACCAATAATTCTCTGAATAATAAGCCACACCTCAATTGTTTTTTTTCAAGAATCTCAGGATATTTTATAAAAGTCAAAGCAATTGTGACGGAGGTGTGACAGAATACTTTAATTTCTATAAATAAGTTTGTACACTAACCATGCTTCATACAATTATGTCTTAATAAGTCATAGGGGATAAAGTTAATTTAGTTTATATGAAATTTTCTGTTTTACACCAACCAAACAATAATAAAGTAAATTAAGATGTTTGGAAATTTATTCAAAAAAAAGTATCCAAGTAGTTACTTATATCCTCGACCAGGGTCTATAATTTTTACATTGCCAGACAAATTTATTAGACATCAAGAATTGAATATGGATGTTAAAGTTTTTAACAATAGAGAACAACAGGCTCTCTACAAACTTTTCCGTGGCTATGGCAGAAAAGTTTCAAGTGTTACGCATTTAAAAAGAGATACTTATGAAGGTGAAGAATTTTTATGCTTCGCTAATTTCGTAACATATGGAGAAGCTTTCTGGAGTGATGTTGATGATCTCACTTCAACAATGTATGGGAATGGTCCTGGAGATGAGGTAAAAAACCCTATGGGAATGATCAAGGTAAGGGAATTTGAATTTTTTTTAGATACTAGAACTGATAATTCTAACCAATTTAAAACTTCTTCAGAAAAAACTAATTCTTCAACCAAAATGAATGAACACAAGAAACTCGGTGATGGATTTTATATTTATTCAGACGGTAGTAGATATAAAGGTGAATGGAAAAATAACAAACATCATGGGTATGGAATTCTTTCCCATAAAAACGGTAACCGATATGAAGGAGAATGGAAAAATGGAATGCATGATGGGCATGGGACCAACATTTATTCTGATGGAAGTAGGTATGTAGGTCAATGGAAAGAACATAAACATCATGGTTATGGAACCATTATTTATCCAGATGGAAGTAAATATGTAGGAGAATGGAAAGAACACAAACAGGATGGCAAAGGAATATATTTTTATAACAACGGAGAAAAATATTCTGGTAATTGGAAAGATGGGAAGAAGAATGGCAGTGGCACTTATACATACTCAGATGGAAAAGAGTACAAAGGTGAATGGCAAAATGATGATATACAACAAAATTTAGAATAATTTCAGCTGTTTAAAAAAAAAAGAAAAAAAATTTAAATATATAGTTTACGACATTAAGTATTCTGCGGTATTTTTAATTATCAGATGATTGAGAACTCATCTGTGTGGTTACATGGTCCAATACAAAACCATGTTAAAACTGGCTTACGTTGGCTGCCAGTTCTCATCAAAGCGACGCTTCATATATTTTTTTAACTAATTCAATGGAGTTTACTTTGAATAAAACACTTAATATTATTTCTCGTAGAGAAATTTGCAAACAGATCGGCGTAAGCCGAGACACACTTAAAAACTGGATAAAAAATAGAAATTTTCCTGAGCCGCTTAAAGCATCAGGAAGAGAGCCTCTTTTTGATGAACTATCAGTAAAAGAATGGTTTTTAAATGAAGGAGGAAATAATGAATGATTCATATCCGATTTCTTTTAATACCAAAAACAATATTAAAGAGGGTCATAACATGTTTGACGCTCAACTGGTTGCTAAACTATGGGGATGGAAGGTTTTTCCTGCGGACCCAGAAAATAAAAAACCACTTATAACCGAATGGCAAAAAAAAGCATCCAATAACAAGACCATAATAAACAGTCTTTTTTCTCCTTTTCCTGATGCGATGGTTGCTGTGCCAACAGGTCCAATAAATGGAATAACTGTTATAGATTTTGACATCAGAGAATACTATAATGGTGTTCACAACTTTATTGCTGAAGGTTTCAAAATACCAACAACTGCAGGAGCGCATACACCTTCTGGAGGCTTCCATTTATACTTCAATAGTGGGAATGAAGAGCTACCAAATTCTGTTTCGAAACTAGCTATTGGAGTTGATGTTAGAGGACATGGAGGTTATGTAATTGCTCCTCCAAGTCAGTCAATCAAGGGTTCATATAAATGGGAAACTGATTGGTTTGATCCTAAAAAGGGATTAGCAAAACTTCCAATAATAATTAAAAATAGAATATTGTTTGAACAAAAGTATTTGAACAAGAAACCTAAATTTAAACAATCTAGAACAAGTCAATTAGGTAGAGAAATTAATAGTCCTATATTTGAAGGGAGTAGAAATAACGAGCTTACAAGAAGGTGTGGTTATTTATTTCGAAAATATTCTTCTGACCAAGTATTACAAATAATGCGACATATTAATCAAAGATGCTGTAACCCTCCAATAGAAGATAGAGAGCTATATCGCATTGTATGTTCCATTGCTAAAAGGGAGGGTCGATAATGGATATCTCCTCAGAATTAAGAAAGATTGTTGCAAGTAATGAGGAGTTAAAGAAAGAAAAAGTTAGAGATTTAAGTCCTTATATCATCACTCAAAAGGAACTTTCGAAAGAAGATATTCCTAAAAGGAAGTTTGTACTTGGTGAGTGGATGCCTGAAGACAGTTTTGGGATGGTTTACGCTAATAGAGGCGTTGGAAAATCATGGTTCTGTATGGCTATGGCTGTTGCCATAGCCAATGGAGACCCAACTTTCTTAGGTTGGGAGATACACAAAAAAAGATCAGTGCTTTATGTTGATGGAGAGATGGCAAAAGTTGAAATCAAAGAAAGATTTGACCACTTGTCAGATCACTATCTTGACAACTTATTCATTCTTTCATCAGAAATGCTATACAGAGATGGAAAGCCAATTTGTCTGGATGATGTTAATGAACAATTAGCAATTGACAATGTTCTCAAAAAACTTGAACAAGAAAAAACCAGACCTCAAATCTTGATCCTTGACAATTTGTCTACATTAAGAAGAGGGATTAATGAAAATGATAATAATGAAGCTCAACAATTATTGGACTGGTTAGTATCTTTAAGACATAAACAGTACACAGTGATCGTTGTCCATCATTCTGGGAAAAGTGGTCAACAAAGAGGTGCTTCAATAATTGAAGTTCCTATGGATTTTGTGATAAAACTTGATCCTCCAAAAGAAAACGAAAAAGATCTTTATGATGGAGCTGTTTTTAATTTTTCTTTTGAAAAAATTCGATTGAAAACACCTAAACCTTCTACAGGTAAATTATCACTTTCTAACAACCAAGAAGGAAAATTAAAGCTTCTATCAAGTACCACTGATAAATTACCAGATAGAAAATTTCAAATACTCAAATATTTAAAAAAGAATGAAAATGAAACAAAGATGAGTATTAGAAAAATTGCTGAAAAATTTAATATAGCCATAGGTACAGTTGCAGGAGATAGAATGAGCCTACTAAAAGAAAAACTAATCACAAAAAAATATGAAGTAACTAATGAAGGAGATGTCATACTTTATGAGATTTGGCCCAATGAATTTAAAGAACCCTTAGAGCTAGATCTTGAACCACCATTTTGAACATATGATGTTCAGTGATGTGTTCAGTTTTGTTCATAATCATGGTGAGCTTTATGTAACCATTGATATCCATAGCTTTGCAAATGTTCAGAATTGAACACTACCTTAACAGGATATGTTCATGTTCACCCCTCGTAGAGGGGGTGAACATATGAACAAATGAAAAATTTTTGAATAAACACAACCCAAATGAAAATAGAGCTCTCCAAAGGTGGTGTCTAAGTAAGAATAGGGTGGTATATTGGCAATGTTCAATGCTCCATTGACCCTAGTGTGTTGGCTTTTGTTGTGTTTAATTTTTTAAGATATAGGTATTCAGATTTGTTATTTAAAAAAAGTAAATTCAAGTTGGTTTAGGAGAGTCTTTGTACGTTGAGAGTGGTGTTTATAGTACATACGAAAATAAAAGATGACTAAAATATAATCCGGAAAAGAATTATTATTCTCAAGTTTATTAAACAAAAAATTAAGATATTCAATAATATACTTTATTTCAGATCTAAGACCAGATGGACCATATTTATCATAAACTCGATCAATTAATTTATAAATGTATCCGTTGTAATATCCAAAATAATAATCTGCTTCGTATAAACTTAAGTTTAGACTACGGTACAAATCTTGGTTTAACTCATTAATTATTTTGTCTTTGATTTTATTACTAAAAGTGTCATTCATAGTTTTATTTTATAGGCACAAATTTATATTTTCAAATAAAACTACATAGCTCCAAAGACACCCATGAACCAAGAAACACGGACCATTGACCATTGACATTAATTTAAAATGTAGTGAAAAGTTGTCTTTTATTAGTTTTGATTGTTCTTTTTGTTTCTGTTTTTGGTTTTATAATCGTATTTCTATATTTATAAAATATTATTTAAAATTAAGATGAGTCTATCTTCTAAAACTTTTAGAACATCTTGCTTGGATTTTGTTCTTGATCCGCCATATACTGCAAGTTTAACAGTTCCTTTATCTGTCATTTTTTTAAAGTTAGAATTATTTTTATTTTCATCATTTTCTATAGCTAATCCTCCTACAGAAATTGTATCTTTATTATTATCTTTTTGTATCCAGCCAACATTAAAGTCAGCTAACATAAAGTATGTATTACTATCAGAAGAATTTTTTAAAATGTTTTCAATTGCAGTTCCTGCAACTGCTCCTAATATAATTCCTGAACCTTGGGTAATTGAATTGTTTCTCCTACCAACCTCGGATCCTACAACTCCCCCTAGTAATAACCCTAAACCTGAAGAAGGACTTTTTTTCCCCTGACTTACTGATTGAAATGAATAAACATTAAGATCTATAACAAAATCATATGTGTTTTCATCAACTTTAAATCCGTT
>Ga0181555_1003116_pt1 | contig 13399 bp, 7 predicted proteins | sample 011ome_15_FD_145601 | JGI IMG/M metagenome (GOLD analysis project Ga0181555, IMG submission 145601) | Coastal salt marsh microbial communities from the Groves Creek Marsh, Skidaway Island, Georgia - 011504AT metaG (spades assembly) | ecosystem: Environmental > Aquatic > Marine > Intertidal zone >...
TTCATCAGTATTTCTCGTCTGTCTCTCTTCGTGTGGTGTGCGCGCGTGTGAATGCGTTCGAGAGTTAAAGAGAGAGAGAAAGGTTTGAAGTGAAGTGAAGCGAAAGAGAATTGGCAGAGGGGAAAATCCCAAGACTCCAAAAATGTTCAAAAACGAGACGCGTCGCCTAATTACGCGCGCATATATTTGACGCGCGGAAGATGTATGCATGAAATGAAATGAAACGTATTCGTCGTTGTGCTTGGCCTGAGTGACTTGGGTTACCTGTGTTCTCTTATTACATTTTCACGACAGCGCTCAAATAGGAGAGGTTTTGCAAGCACTCGTGGAAGAGGTCGGCTAAAGCCTCGGCTGGATCTTTCGGCCGCGCGTCGTCTCCTCCGTCGTCGTCGTCGGTTTGGTTGTGGCGACGATGGTGTTCCTCTTCTCCTCCTTTTCGGTTGTTGTTGATATTCTTTTTTTCATTCTCCGTCGCGACGACGTCTTCGATTTCTACTCGTTCGCCTTCGCCGCCGCCTTTGCACATGATGAAACCGTCCTCGGTGTCGCGGATGCGTTTGCTCCCGACGTCGTCTTCGCCTTTGCCTAAACTGGCCATGTGTTTTTTCTTTAAGCGGTTGAGCACGTTGGTTCGGAAGGCGTCGGCGACGATGCCTTCGTTTGGCGCTCCGCATTGTTTGGCCCAAACGAACAAGAGCGCTTCCCAGACGCGTTTGGCTTGCGGTTCGCATATTTTCAAGTCTTTTTTGAAGTTGGTGTCGTAACAGAGTTTCGGAAGACGGAGCGCGGATTGCGCGCGTTTGAGTTTTTGTTTTCTGTCGTCGACGAGAGGATCGCCGTTCGCGGAGGAGGTTGCGGCGGCAAACGCGAGGCGCGCGGCGGTTTTTACCGCTTGGACGATGCCCTCGTTTTCCGTCGCCGCGACGCAATCACGAACGTCTCGTAAACGTTGCAGTTGATCCGTCGGGTCTTCGACCGTAATATCAGCAATCTCTTTCCCTTCTTCTTTATCTTGCATCTGCGCGTACACTCTCACCGCGTCTAAAAGCTTCGCCCCGAACCCTTTCCTTTGGTACGGCGGCAACACCAACACTTGACTAATCCTCAACCTTCGTTGAAAAGGATGCGCGTAAAACTGATACACAGTGCTAAATCCGCACGTCGCCCACCGTTTCAAATTATCCTTTTGCTGCGCGATTAACACGAACCACAACCACCTTCCGTCGCTCTTATCAATCTTCGACGCGGCGTCGATATAAAACGCCACAAACGGTTCCACGTTATCGTGCCATCGCCCAACCGTCTCCCTCTCGGACTCCTTAAACTCAAACTGGCGAACGGAATACCTCAACCCGCTCTCCTCCTCGCCTTCCCCGTCCCACTCTGCGATAATTTTCCCACCATCTCCGGGAATCTCCATCTCCTTCGTCTCCTCCGCCTGTTTCAAAAACGCCTCCTTCGTCGTCGTCGTCCCCGCTTCCGGGAACCACGCGTTCAAATTCGCTCGAATATCATCCGCCGGATTCAAACTCGATCGCACTTTCTCCCCGTACGTGACGTCCACGAATCGCGGTTCGAACGTGTTCGGTGCACACAAAACATCCACCGATAAATCCTCCGAGTATCCGTAAATCGTCTCGTCCTCGCGGAAGACTTGGTGCGCGAACTCCGGTTCAAACGTTTTTTCCTCCGAACCTTCTCCTCCTTCGAACAGGTGAAAATGCACGCAATCGTTCGCCTCGCAGACGAACGTATTTTTCATCTCTGTTTTCGTCGCATCGTCATCGTTCGTTGATATCTCGGTCGTCGCTCGAGCGACTGCTTTTGCCGCCTCGCTTTCGTTTCCATCCTTCTTCTCTCCGCCTCCCATCATTCTCCGCTCCAAAAGAGAAAGAAGTTTCCGTTTTTTGTTCCTCTCATCATCATCATCCTTCTCGTCGTCGTAATCGTCTCTTCTTTCCTCTTTCTTTTTGAACGAGGTCGCCCCGGCGGATGTTTCGGTGGTATCGCTGGTGATGTTTTTCACGTCCTCGCCGGTCATCTTCTCCATGTGTGCTCTCCGCAAAATGCGCGCGTCGGTGTCCTCTTTTATGTGGAGCTTCTGAAGCGATTTTCTCTCTTCTGTTTTTGAATTTCTACCACGAGCCTTTTTGGGGGTTTAGGGTTTTAGGGAATAAACCCTAAACAAAAAATGTCTCGTCTCTCTCTTCTCTCTTTCGTTTTACTTCACACGAGTTCTTCTGCTCTGTTCTGTTCTGTCGCTGCTGTGCTCCTCTCTCTCTCGTTCTCTCTCTCCTCTCTCGTCTCTCTCAATCGTTGGCTCTGGGTGTTGGTGTTGTGTTGTGGTGGCCTCCTGCTCGTCTGTTTTGGGAGGAAGTTTAGAGAGAGAGAGAGAGAGACGAGAGAGATGAAAAAAGTAAAATTGGAATCGAAGGAAGCGATGCGCGAAGCGCAAGGGAAGAAGCAGACGCCGACGATTTCGACGCAGACTGGATCGCTGAAGGTGACTTTTTTTAAGAAGAAGAAGAAGGAGGAGGATGACGTTTTGCCGATGAGCAGTCCTTCGTCGTCGTCGTCGTTTGAAGAAGAGGAAGATGAGGACGAAGATGAAGATGAGGAGGATGACTTTCAACAAGAGGAGAAGCAAAAAAAGAAGAAGAAGCATAAAATGTTGACGTTTACGATGAAGAAGTCCTCGTTCGCGGAGAGGTTAAAGAGAGAGGAGGAAGAGGAAGAGGAGTACGAGGAGTACGACGTTGGGAAGGTGAGAAAGAAAAAAGCGAAGACGAGCAAGAAAACCGGCAAGAAGAGGAAGAGCGCGGCTGTCGCCGCCAAAGAGGAAGACGAAGAAGATTCAGAGGAGGACGATTCAGACGAGGACGAGGAGTCGGAGAGCGAGGATGAAAAGGCGACCAACTCGCTCTGGGAAGGCGGCACCGGGTTCGGCGAGAACGATTTTAGCGATTTGAGTTTGAAAGTGGACCATCCGAATCGGCCGTTGTGGGTGTGTTCGGACGGCAGGATATTTTTAGAGTCGTTTAGTCCTCTGTATAAAGCGGCGTACGATTTCTTAATCGCGGTCGCGGAACCGGTGTGTCGACCGGAACACATACACGAGTACGTGTTGACGCCACACTCGCTGTACGCGGCGGTGAGTATTGGGTTGACGACGGAGAAAATCGCGGAAGTTTTAGATCGATTGTCCAAGACGAATTTAAGCGAGGAGGTGAAACACTTCATCGCGGCGTGTACGAAAAATTACGGGAAAGTCAAGTTGGTTTTGAAGAGGAACAAGTTTTTCTTGGAATCACCGGATGCGAAGATTTTGGAGAAGTTGTTGCAAGACGAGGTGGTGAGGAGCGCGAGGGTGGTCCATCCAAACGCCGGCAAAAGCGGGGCGAGCAAAGGGATGAGCGGCATGTTTGAGACGTCGTTTGGTTTGAAAGAAGTTGGCGCGGAAAAGTTAACGGATGCCATCGCACAGACCGAGAAACAACAACAAGAACTAGAACAAGAAGGAGACGAGAAGGTTGCGAAGGAGAAAGAAAAGAACGACGCCGAGGAGCAGTTGAATAAACCAGAATACGATCCGTCGCGGTCGATCCACTCGTTTGAAATCAAACCGTTAGACGTAGAAAAAGTGAAACAGCGGTGTCTCCCTGGAAATCTAGGATTCCCAGCTTTAGAAGAGTACGATTTTACCAACGATACGGTGAATCCAAACTTAAACGTGCGCTTGAAACCGATGACGAAAATTCGTCCGTACCAGGAGAAGTCGCTTTCGAAAATGTTCGGCAACGGTCGCGCGAGAAGTGGCATCATCGTTTTACCGTGCGGTGCCGGTAAATCACTAACCGGTATAGCCGCAGCCGTTCGCGTGGGGAAATCGTGCTTGTGTTTGTGCACTTCGTCGGTGAGTGTCGATCAGTGGGCGGGCCAGTTCAAATTGTGGACGAATTTAACCGATCGCGAGATTGTTCGATTTACGAGTCAAAACAAAGAGACGTTCCCTCCGAACAATTGTCCGTGCGTGTGCGTGACCACGTACAACATGATTTCTGCGGGTGGGAAACGTTCAGAAGCTTCGGAAAAGATTCTCAACGCGATACGTGGTCGCGAGTGGGGGACGATGCTCCTGGACGAAGTCCACGTTGTCCCTGCGGCGATGTTTCGAAAAGTTATCGGCATCACAAAAGCGCACTGTAAACTTGGCCTCACCGCGACGTTGGTTCGCGAGGACGATAAAGTCGAACATCTTAATTTTCTAATTGGCCCAAAGTTATACGAGGCGAATTGGCTCGATTTACAACGCGATGGGCACATCGCAAACGTGCAATGCGTCGAGGTGTGGTGCGAGATGACCCCAGAATTCTTCGCCAAGTACCTCGACCCGAAGTTCTCGATGAAAAAACAAGTGTTATACTGCATGAACCCGAACAAGTTCATGGCGTGTCAATACTTGATGACGTACCATGAAAACTTCAGGAAAGATAAAGTGATCGTGTTCTCCGATAACATCTTCGCCTTGCGCGAATACGCCACCGCATTGAAACGACCGCTCATTTACGGCGACACCAGTCACGCCGAACGCACGCGCGTTTTGCACGCCTTCAAATACTCCAACGAGATCAACACCATCTTCCTCTCCAAAGTTGGCGATAACTCCATCGATATTCCCGAAGCGAACGTCATCATTCAAATATCCTCCCACGCTGGATCCCGACGACAAGAAGCGCAACGTCTCGGGCGCATTTTGCGCCCTAAAGCGGCCACAGTTGGTAAGAAGAACGACAGCGACGATCACAACGCCTTCTTCTACTCGCTCGTTTCCAGAGACACGTCCGAAATGTACTTTTCCACCAAGCGTCAACAGTTTCTCATTCAGCAAGGCTACGCGTTTAAAATCGTCCCAGATTTAATCGGCGAAAACGATAAAGTGCAACTCATGTACTCGACGAAAGCCACGCAGTTGGACTTACTCGCGAAAACGCTCAACGCCGGCGAAGCCGAAGCCGGCGAAGAAGTTCTCGACGTCGACGAGGACGATTTAGAAGGCAACTTGATGAAACAAAAGAAGGCAAAACTTTCCGCCTTGGCCGCCGCACGACGCACGCGCACGGTCGGTGGCAGCCTAGCCAAACTCTCCGGCGCGCAAGGACTCACGTACCAAGAATTCGGAGGACAAACTGGAGGATTAGGAGGAGGAGGAGGAAAAAAAACCGGCTTCACGACGACGACGACGTCGAAAGCGGAGAGATCCATCAAACCGAAAAACGCCATCGTGCGAGAGAGAGAAGCGATGTTGAAAGCATCGAAGAAGAAAAAGTAGTAGTAAACGCGTAGTAATACTAGCACAATTCGAATACGAATAAAACGTAGCACTCTTTTAAAAGCAGCGCTCGCCCAACGAAACGAGGTTGCGCAAAGGAAACCTTTTTCCCATTTGACATTTTCCTTATTTAAGAACAATTTTAGAAGAAAAGACCACAAGAAGAGTCGTTTAGTTTGCGCGCACAACTTTCGCTTTTCTTTGACAAAATGGAGGAGGAGGAGGAGGAAAAGGGGAAGAAAGTCGTCGCCCCGAAGCTGAGCTTTAAGTTTAAGCTCGGCGGCGGCGGCGGCGGTCCCCCGGCGGCGGTTTTGTCCGGCAAGACGACGACGAGAGACGACGATGGAAACGACGACGGAAACGACGAATCCAATCCAGGGTCGAAGATGAAGACGAAGAAGAAGAAGCGCGAGTTCGACGAGCTCGAGGACGAGGACGAGAAAGAGCGGATGGGAGCGAAAAAGCAGAGAAGGAACGACGATACATATTATTCAGACGAGGACGAGGACGAGGCGGAGAAGAAAGCGAAGCAATTGCAAGCGAAAATCGAGGCGTTGGAAAGGCAGCAGCAACAATTCGCCGCGAGGGAAAGAGGACCGGCGAAGGCAAAGACGCCTAAAGCGGCGGCGGCAGTTCCGAAGACGGGACGAGGGAAAGAGCTTCGTGGGATGATGATGATGGGGATGTTACCGTCGGATGGACCGACGACGACGAATACGACGAGTCCCGGGAATATCAGCGGGAGCGCAGACGATAGCGATAGATTAGAGTTGAGTCGCTTGGCGAGCGCTCGCTCGGCCACGCCGGGGACGAAGAATACTAAGAATAATATGAACAACAACAAAACGCAGAAGAAAGGGACGATGAAAAAAAGTGGTACTACGAACGGGAGGAGGAGTGAGAGGGAGCAAACGCCGCCGTCGACGGTCGGTGGTGCGAGCGGATTGGTGTCCGCGTTCAACATATTCGACGACATCGGGGATATAAATTTCCCTTCGCCGCCGAGCGGTGGGTCAAATTTGGCGGACGATATATTGTTCGGTAGTGGTGGTGGGAGTGGGCATCAACAACACAACAATCATCCGCCGAGTTCGTTGAAGCCGTCGCCGTTTGGTGGCGGCGGCGGCGGGAAACCGGCCGCGATGCTCGCCAGGCTCGAGAGAGAACAGGAGATGGGGAAGAAGAAAGGCGCAAAGAGTAGCGGTATAGGCATGGATATTGCTGGACAACAACCGCAAAGGGTAAACCAACAACTCCCTTTTCCATCTATACCATCGAGTAAGAATTTAAGCGCCGGTGGTGGTGGTGGTAGTGGTGAAATGAAAGAAAGCGATTTGCCGCCGCCAAAGAAAGGTCAGATGGAGGAAATTATAAAACAGTTGCAAAAACTCGACAAGCAGAAAATCTTCTTGAATCCGGTTACGGAAGCTATCGCGCCGGGATACTTTCAAATGATCGATCGACCGATGGATATATCGACTATTCGCTCAAACTTGAAGGAAAAGAAATACTACACGTCCTGGTCGATGTTTGAGGAGGATTTGCGATTGATGTATACAAACTGTCAGGATTACAACGGTCCAAACTCGCCGTACTTTGGAATCGCTCAACAAGGCTTGAAAGAGATGCGCAGCTTAGTGCACGAGAAAATATTAGAAAGTTTGAGTAAGAAGAAAGGATTTAACGGGACGTTTCAAATGTCTTCTATGTTCCCGTCGTTGGATGATCTGGGCGGAGACTCCTCTAAGCAGCAAAGCGAATTGGTTTCCGAAGGTGGCGGCGAATATTCTCGAGATAACTCGGACGACGAAAATGACGAAAAAATGAAACGAGGGATCTTTCAAAAGAAGAAAAACCGCGAAACATTCAAACCGTATAACGTTTTCGGTAAATCCGGCGTCGATCGAGAACCTTTCGATAAACGATGTCCGACCATGCAATCCCACTGCGACAACCAACTCTTACAAGCGTACAGGTATAACGGCAACGGGTCGTCGTATTTGGTGAACTACTCTAATAACGTCGCGAATATGAAAGAGAAACCGTACGAGGTTTTCCCGCCGCTCGGACGAAATGTCTCGTTCGTGGCGTACGTGAACTCTATCAAAGCGTTTGCCGGCGAACTCTTGCCTTTTCCGGAGGAGGAAGAAAATGAAGACGACAAGTTAAAGACGCCAACGCAAAAGACACGAAAGAACGGATTCATTGCGAAGTGGGTGAAAGAAAGAACGGAAGGATGCGACGCGTGGCGCGATTTGATGTATATTCCGGAACCACCGAGAATACAGGTGATGCAAAAGGTAGCCCGAGAACAAGCCGCAGTTCCTGCAACGTCAAACGCTGCTGGTAGTGGCGGTGCGCCAAAACTCTCCGCGGCTGCTGCCGCTGCCGCCGCCGCTGAGCAGTCGCACGCGCGTGCACTCGCCGCTGCTAAATCTCAACAGCGCATTCTCGCCCCACCGGCGGCACCTGCGCCGATGCAAGTGGTGACGCTCAAGAAATCCGATTCGTTCGCAAAACCGACATTGTCCGCTCAAGAAGCCGCTCGTAGATCGCAAAGCTCACCCGGACACGTCGTTTTCCGCCAATCTCTCGGGTTGGTGACGGAGGAAGCTAAGAAATCCGTGTTTGAGGCGAGGAAGCGCTGGCAGCTTGCCGGCGCGGCTTTGGAAGGACAAGTCAGCGAAGATGTCTTGAAAACAGATCCTCTCGAAAAACTTGCGGGATCGTCCATAACGGTTTCCGAAATAGTGTCAATGTTACCAAATTTGAACTCTCGACGGATGGACATGGAATCTACGGATATGCAATACAACGGATCGACGCTATCTTTACCTATGGAGACCTCTTCGCCGCCGACAAAAGAAGAACCCGGGCAAAAAAAATCTCTGAGGGATATCGTTCAAGGTCTTTCGAAAGAATACCAAAAAGCGCTCAGAAAATTCGGATTGTAAATACCATGTGGTGCGTGCGCAACTAACGTCCACCACAGAATCATTAGCGAGTAGATTTATATACGCGTTTTATAGTTAAGTAGTCATAGTCGAACGATGTATACAAAAGAGAAGATACGAAAGAGATCTGAAACACGAAGAAACGAGAGCACTGACAATAATAACAATACTTTACTCTTCTTATTAATATATATGCTGTTTTCGGTGGTTATTACTCATGCTTCCTCTCTCTCTCTCTCTCTTTGTGTCTTTCTCTGGTTTTAAGATGGTTGTTTTTCTTCCTTTCTTTTCTTTTCTTTTGCGGCGTTCCGCGCGTCAACAATTTCTATTTTTAAACATCAACGCCGACGCCGACGATACATATCTATTCTCCAACTGTCATCCCGTACCCAAACTTGTGGTTTTTCGACGCGTGATCAATTTGCGCGCTAAAAATTAAGTTCAACCCCATGCTCAGCCGTTCTTCCAAAAACATCCCCACCACGCCTTGATTATCAATCGACCCTCTCAATCTGCACTGTCGCAACACGTAATCGTACCCGACTGACCCGCTCGCCTGTCGATGGTTCCAATTCCACGAGAAATCGCTCGCCAACATCGCTTTTTCCCCAACCTTTTGGCAATACGTCAACGAGCACATCCCAGTCGTTGCTACTTGCGCGGTCGCAATCACGTCGTCGTCGTTATACCTCGCCGCAAACCCGACGCCGCTCTTCCCTCCTTGATTCGCGCCCAAATAAAACCCTTCCCCGCCCAAAGCCACTCTCTCGGTGACGCTTTGAATGTAATTCACCCCATAAAACTCCCCACTCCCGCACTTCATCTGCGCTTGCCAATCTAATCCTTTCGCGTCTACGTCCAACATCATCTGCGAATACTCTCTCTCTTTACTCGTCTGCACACGAAAGCTTAAATTTTCCGTCGCGTCGTACTTCACTCGTCCGCTCACTCTCCCGTCCGTAAACACTCTCCCAACCAACATGTAATTCGAATCCACCACGTTCGCTCCAAACTCGTACGAGCTCGACGGAATCTTAATGATGTGTCCACTCGCGGCTGGAATTTCCGCGTTCGTCATCGAAAACCCGTGCGACAAGAAAAACTTCTGGTTCAGCTGTTTGTTGTAATCAAATCTCGCGCCTTCAAAGAAATCCGCTTTGAGCGACATGAGCATTTCCGTCTGCAAGTTTTCGTATTTGCACGGCAACGGGAGGTTCCCGAAGTCCGTCGTTCTGTTGTTCGTCTCTTTATTCGTTTCGCTGTTGTTGCCGTTCACATCGCTCGTCGTCGGTTCCTTGATTCATACGATAATAAAGAGAGAGAAAGAGAGAAGAAAAAACGTCAGCGGAGGAACGATGATGATGACGATAAAAACGCGACGAGAGTTCCACTCAAGATCTGCGCGTAACACTCGTCACAACATCGAACACCCAGAACATTCCAAAGAATTAAACGCCTCCCTCGGAGGAGAGCGCAAGTAAAAGTGGAACGCTAAAACGACGCAGAAAACGAGACACATAAAAACAACGCGAGAGAGCGGACGATGATTTCAGAGCAGAGCTGACGAGAGATGATCAAAGAAATCCAATTCTCTCACACTCTCTCTTTTCTTTTTTAAATACGTACCGTCATTCCCGCTCTCGCCGCCGGTGGAAGGAGCGACGACCCGTCGTCGGCGGCCCCCCCGGCGCCTCCTAAAGGCGCTTCCATCTTTGCAAAGCTCGCGCCCATTATTCTTTATTCGTAGAGAAGTATGAAGTAGTATAGTGCTACGGAATTTTGTTGGTGATTTGAAACTTTTTTTCAACAGAAATTTTGCTCTTTTTTTTGCGTTCCTGCCTGCGTGGTTTTTTTTTTTTCGGGTTTGTCCTCTTCTTTCCGTTTTCGCCCTTTTGTGAAGCGCAAAACGCTCGAAATCTTCAGTCTTCTCGCACGACGCGACCTCAATTCGACCGAATAAAGAAGTCAATCATGGCGAGACGTGCGTTCTTTTTTCTATTCTTTCGTCCTTTTTTTCTTCTTCTTCTTCTTCTTCCTCTCGGAGGACGCGCGTGCGCGCGGTCTGCTCTCTCTTTTAGAGAGAGATTTTTTGTTTTTCTCCCTCTCGCGATGGGCTCTCGTTCTCGCGCTCCCGTTCTCGTGGGATAGGGCTACACGGATGACTTTGCGCGAAACAAATGGGTGTATTAGGAGTCTGAGCGGATGCGAACGGTTCTTTTCGCGTTCAAATGTCACGCAGAATTTCTTTTCTGGAGGTGTTTTTTGAACGGTTTACGTTTCTCACGTTCGCGTCGTCCTGGCGGAGCGCGCGACGGGAGTTTACGAAACGCGCGGTAGAGGAGAGCGATCCTCCTTGTGGAAGACCTCTTTCATCTCAAATGAAATTTGAAACTTACCTCTCTCTCTCTCTCTCTCTCTTTCTCCTCGCGATGAAAACCAACAAAACATGACAAAACACAACAGGTCCCGCGCGCTGTTACCGCGTGATCAAGAACAAACCGTACCCGAAATCTAGGTATTGCAGAGGCGTTCCGGACCCGAAAATCCGAATCTACGATGCTGGCATGAAGAAGTACTCCGTGGACGCGTTCCCGGCGTGCGTGCACTTGGTGTCTTTCGAGAAGGAACAAGTCTCTTCCGAGTCTTTGGAAGCCGGTCGTATTGCGGCGAACAAGTACATGGTTAAGAACGCGGGTAAGGATGCGTTTCACTTGAGAGTTCGATTGCATCCGTTTCACGTTTTGAGAATCAACAAGATGTTGTCGTGCGCCGGCGCTGATAGATTGCAGCAAGGCATGAGAGGGGCTTTCGGTAAACCGCAAGGGGTGGCGTCTAGAATTTCTATCGGTCAAGTCATGTTGTCGATTAGAACGAAGGATGTGCACGCGACGAAGGCGGTGGAGGCGTTCCGTCGCGCCAAGTTCAAGTTCCCGGGACGCCAGCAAATCGTCCAGAGTACAAACTGGGGCTTTACGAAGTTCAAGAGAGACGACTACGTGAAGTGGAAGGCGTCGGGGAGAGCGCTTCCGGACGGGGTAAACGCAAAGGTTTTGTCTCACCACGGCTTGTTGGCCAAGAGACCGGTTGAACACATCCAAGAAACCGCGGCGATGGAGTACAAGCGACCGTTGCACTAAATTTTCTATGGTAGGTAGAGAGAGAGAGAGAGAGAGAAACTTAGCGTATTAATCCCCACACATCATTTAAACGTAAAAATACAGTAAATATATCAACATCACAACACGTCTACGTCTAAATTCACTACACAACACGATGTAACTATATACACGCGCGTAAAAACTTACAGATGACAGCCGATGATTTGGTAAAACATCGGCGTTTCACTCAGGCGATCTCCGTCGACTAAAGTCAAATCCAACGCGTCGCTACTATTCGCTATCACGCTATTGCTACTACCACTAATACTACCGCTACTGTTGCTCTCTAATCGACCGCAAAATACAAATTTTCCTTTACTTCCTCGTTTCGCAAAGAGGACGATAGATTTCCCGCCGTCGTTCGCTTTGCACGCTTTCGTTCGAGCGTACGCCTCCGCGTCTTCGCTGAAAAACTTTTCCGCGTTTTCCAGGCGTAACGTCAAAAAGTTATCATCCTCTCTTCGCCGAAACTGCGCCGGCTGCGTCTTCTTCGGCTCGTCCACGGTTAAAAAGAGCGCGACGGCGTTTTCCCAGTTGTCCACTTTACTCTTTGTTTTCTTTGGCATTCGCACGGAACACCCGTTCTCTGAGAGCAATTCGATCGCACCTTTGCGTCCTACGCACGCGAATCCTAAATAATCCGTGACGCACCGCGTCAAATCCGCCTTCGCTTCGTGCAACGCCGTCTCTCGAGCGTTTCTCAGCGAGGAGCTATTTTGTCGTTTCAAAAACGCCGCCTTTTCCATTTTTGCCATTTTCGATTTCGACACGCGCTTGACGAATCGACCATCTATTCCTCCAGCTTCTCCGTTTCCACCGCCGCCGTATTGCACGAGCTGTAACCCGTCGGAAATCTCCTCGTCGTTATTCCACCGACCTCTCGAAAACAAGACGACGTCTAAAATCGAAATCAACGAATACGCGTCCGTCGCCGCGTACCTTTGCTGCGGATCCGACAACGGTCTCTGCGACCAATCGCTCACTTGGCACTTTTTATCCAAGTTACACTTCAATATGTCCCTCGTCAGCGCAGCCAAACCGACTCGTTTTTGGTGCTTATACTTTCTCTTATTGTGCGAACTTACCGCGTCCGCCGTGTACGCCAACTCGCGAACGTCGATCCACCCTTTCTTCCTCCTATCCATCGATAACGTCTCCTCTAACGACGCGTACGACATCCTCAACCGCTTAATATCGTAATCAAATCCAAAACCGAGCTTTATTAACGTTTCGTTTTCAAACAACAGCTTCAAAAACGCATCGAACGCTTCCGCCGTTCCTTTTTCTTCGCCTCCGCCGCCGGTATCCATCATGAACGCAAACACGTCCAACAAATACACGTTCTCTCTCGTGGCCACTTGGAACAAACTCACCGGCGTGTTATCCCCTGGTTTCCACTCGCAATCGAGTCCGAGCACGACGGGAAGCCGCTGGCGGCGATATGAATTCTTTTCACACTCGGTGCCGTCGTCGTCGTCGTCCTTCTTTTCCTCCTCCTTTTTCATCAAAGCCGCTCGAATCTCCTCCACCAAAACGTTCAACTGTTCGTCCGTTTCCACCCAGTGCGTTCGCTCTCGCGGCACGTCCGGGTACTGCGCCGAGGAGGACAAATCCGAACCGAATACCTCGAATAACAACGAGGGCGATTTCTTTTTCTTCGAAATGTTATTTTCTTGAACTCGTGCGTTTAGGAGGACGGCGTTCGTCTCCTCGCTCGTCGTCGAGGAAGACGAAGAAGACGAAGACGCGCCGCGTCGGCGGCGGCTCGATGTCCAATTCGTCTTCCTCTTCTGAAACGATTTTGAGAACGAAAGAGGAGGTTTTGTTCGCGCACCCAACGACGACGAGGCGATCATCATATCGCGCGCGCGCTCTACTCTCCGTCTCTCTTTTCCTTCCTCTCGATCTTCTTCTTCTTTTGTCCTCTTCTTTTATGACTTGTGGTGACGAGTGAGATA